>Ga0307420_1001528_pt1 | contig 10218 bp, 9 predicted proteins | sample SalMarWE160240MG_2_FD_202167 | JGI IMG/M metagenome (GOLD analysis project Ga0307420, IMG submission 202167) | Salt marsh sediment microbial communities from the Plum Island Ecosystem LTER, Massachusetts, United States - WE1602-40 | ecosystem: Environmental > Aquatic > Marine > Intertidal zone >... | reverse complement strand
AGAAACTGAAATTTTCTGTAAGACCTTTAAATCGGTAGGGATGCTCCTGCCAGTTTTTCTCTCCTACATAGTCTACATCGGCCTGTGGCCCTGCTAGAATGGTGAGAGCGCCTTCTTCCTTACATTCCTTGGCAAAAGAAAAAAGATCCTCTCGACCACTCAGGGTTGAGAAGCCAATTATCGGCCTTTCCACGCCAAAATAATCAGCGAGAGCTCTCTTGAGATGGGCTTTATCATCCTCCCGTGCAACAGCTATCACAATGCAATCATAGGGCGTATTTTCCTGGATAACAGTAGCAGCCATCTGAGGCCCAAGAAGTCCATAGGTCTCGCCAGAAAAATAGCTGGCAATAATAGCCATCTTTTTCTTCGCTTTCACGCTTACTCCACGTAATTACATCCCTTAAATTTTACCAAGAATAGGAATTAAACTTCTCATAATTCTGTATTTTTTACACATTTTAAGATGAATCTTCAATAAGGTATTTTTCAAAGAGGAGAAAACTTTCGATTCCTTGGAGTGGCCCACTGATAGACGGGATGCAAGCACTCGCCTGCTATGTGCTCCCATGTGCCTAACAAGGGGAGCAGCCTGTCGAGAGCCCCTCGGCCGTGAGACATGTCGACGAGCCCTTCGGCTTGAGCTCAGGTCGAAAGCTCATGTCGAGTCGCTCGGAGCCGAATGGCCTCCAGGTCGAACGATATGATGGGATCAAGGCTTAGACCCTTGATATAGATACCACAGGCATTGAAGCTGAGAAACAATCAGCAAAGATGACCTATAAGGAATGTAAGGGCTATATGCCAATTGTTGGCCATATCGCAGAGACAATCCACTCCATGAACAAGACAAAGCATTCCGTCTTATTGTGATCCGCAGGGCCTTTCATGGCGATATCTTTATTCAAGAAGATGTAAGTGTAAAGTATATAGTGATAGCCACCAATAGGATGGAATCAGCAGAGGATGTGGTAACATGGTACAATCAACAAGGGGAGTGCATTGAAAACCGGATAAAGGAGTTAAATATAGGCTTCGGTATGGAAAGGATGCCATGCGGACAATGTGAGGCCAATCCCTTCTTCTTTAGGATTGGCATCGTAGCATATAATCTTTTTCGGTTGTTTATTTTAAAGACCCTGGCTACCTCATGGCATCGAAACCAGGTTTGGGCCATGCAATGGAGATTATATCAGATAACTGGTAAGACCGTATGCCATGGCGGGCAGGTTTTCTTAAAAGTCAAAAGAGATTTCCGTCAACTCTTTGCTGAACTTCGCCTCAGGACATGGGAGTTTGCCACTACGTAAGATACATTACAGAAAGAGAGCTTTTTAAAGTCTTAAGGGAGACGGATGTACTTAAAGTGCATGCTGATGGAATCTAATAGTTATGAAAATAAAGAGATGGGGAACAATGGGGTAAAGGGAGATCCATTTCTGATCTTTAAGTTGTTTTTTCAGGTTGAACTAATAAAATACATTGGTTTGCATAAAATCAATCTCTGATTTTGGGCTGTAGGGTTAATGTTGAGCTTTGGCTACCTCTTTATTCGATATAAGTATTTAATATTGTGTTGTTTTTTTTGGTAAAATAATGTAATAAGTCAAGCATGGAAGAATATAAAAAACGCTTGAGTGTAATGCTTGCAGAGACAGGGGCCCTCTTTTTTGATAAGGATCTGATTCTGAAAGACGGTAGGCCAACACCCTATTTTGTCAACTTAGGGAAATTAAATACAGGCCGACTATTCCTTGAGATAGGTTCTTTTTTTGCTGAGATGCTGGTTGCCACATCCCTCGTAGATAAGATAGATATAATAGTTGGGCCATCTTATAAAGGAAGTGCAATTGCTTCAGCAACGGCTGCTGCTCTTTTTCATTACCATGGACATGATTTCCTTTTTGATTATGACAGAAAAGAGCCAAAAAAACATGGTGAGAGGTCCTCATCCGCTACCCTTTTTGTCAATGGTACCTTTTTTAATGCCTGTAGGGTATTTATTGTTGATGATGTCATAACCTCTATGGATACAAAGTATGAGATTGTAGAAAAAATTGTTAGAGAATCTCATTTTCACGGGTTTAACTGTGCGATAACAGGACTAGGCATTGCAGTAGACAGGGAACAGACAACAGTTGCCTATGATAAAGAGGGAAATATTATCTTGGATAAAAAGGGCTCGAATCCTATAGCAGAATTTACATCGAGAACCGATATCCCTTTTTTTTCAGTTGCCAGTATAAGGGAGATAGTAGCGTACCTCTATAACAATGAGATTCCTCTTTTTATCTCAGGGGAGAAAAGAGCTATCGATAGAACTACAAAAGAAAAATTTGATAAATACATGGAAACCTATGGAAGAGAGTAACACCGGAGTTTATCGGGTTGGTCGGGTTTATTGAGTTAATCGTGTTGTAACCTAACAAACACAAGAGATACAATAAACTCAACGAACCTCAGGCATGAAGGGGGAGAGATTGTGGAAACAGATACCTTGGAAAAGAAAAAAGAGCAGAGACAATCAATTATTGATGGTAAACGATCTGAAGAGGAGAGTGGTCCAAAAAGTAAAAAGATGAAATCGGCAGGTTGGACAGATCTAATGCTTAAGCAGGCTGCATCTATAGCAAATAAGGTCAAGGCCGATGCTATTTTGGTTAATATGGAGACTTCGGCAGACATTGTACCCTTTTTAAAGGCAGAGGGAAAGAAGTTTAAGGTTATAATAGTAACAAAAAAGGAACTATCCTTAGAAAAGGCCACTGGCTTACAATGTAATACCATTATGCTCCCTGATGTTTACCTAACAAGAGATGGATATCTAAAATTTGGCTTTCTCGCAGGGATTTCCAAGGGAATATTATTTAAGGGTGATATTTTGGTGTGTGTAGGCGGGCAAATAGAGAAAGGTTATATGGATACCATAATGATATTGAAGGTGGGGGATGAATCCGAAATTGTCAGTTTCGCTGAAGAATCGCCTTTCCCTAAGAACATAAAACCTGACATATTCGAATCTCTTCTTACTTTGCTCATGGAGATGGCATATGAGGGCAGAGAAGGGAGACCTATAGGAACTACATTCGTTTTGGGTGATCATAAGAAGGTGCTTCAATATTCCCACCAGTTAGTTTTTAATCCCTTCCAAGGTCACCCTGAGGATATTTTGCATATTACCAAGTCCGAAGTTCGAGAAACATTAAAGGAATTTTCCTCTATTGATGGAGCCTTTATTATAAGAGATGATGGAGTTGTCTTGGCAGCTGGACGCTATTTAAATGCTGCTCACCATGGAGAACCCATGCCCCAGGGTTTGGGTGCCAGACATTCATCTGCTGCCGCTATCACAGGGGTCACGGATTCAGTTGCCTTAGTTATTTCTGAATCGAGTGGAAAGGTAACTATATTTAAGGGTGGAAGCATTGTAACAACTATTGAAAAGACAACTTCCCCAACCCAAAAGTCAGTACCAATTATTTGATAAAGATAGATGTGCTAAAATTGGACCAGCTTAAACATGATTTAAAGGCTCTTTTATCACGAGGAGAGCCAAAGAGAACTGAAAACAATGTTGATACATATACCCAGGCTTCTGTTCTTTTGCCCTTATTTATAAAGGATGGCCATTATTGGCTTCTTCTTATGAGGAGAGCAAATACAGTGGAATACCATAAGGGCGAGGTATCCTTTCCTGGTGGCGTAGTAGATGAGAAGGATGATAATTTGGAAAGTACTGCTAAAAGAGAAACTTTTGAGGAAATAGGGGTTAGAGAAGAGGATATTGAGATCCTGGGTCAGCTGGATGATATGACTACCATAACGTCTCGATTCATTGTTCATCCTTTTGTTGGAATAGTACCATTTCCCTATGAATTCAACCTTAATAGGAGTGAGGTTGATCATTTGATTGAAGTTCCTTTACAATTTTTTCTTGATCCTTCTCAACCACGAGCTTTTTCAATGCATTATGAAGGAGAAACTTTTGAGACCCCAGCCTTTATCTATGAGGGTATCGTTATCTGGGGAGCTACAGAGAGAATTTTAGAGAATTTCATTAATATGATAAGGCCCACATTTCAAGCCCGTTAGCTTTTGTCGAGATTTACAATAACTTTCCTTTACCCTTTTAGAATATTCCTTGCAAAAGCATAGGGATCATATATACAATGATAATTATTTTTTTACCCTGTTACATTTCCCCCAGGGGAACCCTATTTAACGGAGTGAGTGCGTAATTTAAGACCCTATATGAAATCCAACAGGTTTTTTTAGAAATATCTATCATTAATAAGTGATACAAAGAAGTCGGGACGTGGCTCAGTCTGGTAGAGCACAGCGTTCGGGACGCTGGGGTCGCTGGTTCAAATCCAGTCGTCCCGACCACAACATAATATTCGCTGGTTCAGCCTGATTAAGGCTGAACCTTTTTTATGGCCTTTTTCGTCGAAATTATAACGTAATAGTAGAGAAATTTCCTTCTTTAGACAGGATAGATAATTCTGTCCTAGCCTTCGGCTCGTAGAGCCTACAGCTCAGAGAGTGCGATCTGTATAGAACTGTGTTTTATTGCAGGGATATTTCGGAAGGAGAAACTAAAAAGATTATACCTTTTAAATCAGCCTATTCTGGTGTAACGTAATGAAATGAGTATATATAAGCTATTGGTTTTTTAAGAATTCAATATCAAACAGCCAATTTTCAATGCCAAGTCTGGGACAGGGGTCTGGGCTGGGCATAAATAAAAGTGTCAATTTTTAACTGAGAATTACAATATCATTCTTGAACTGATCTGAATCCAGCTTAAGATCAACACTGACTAGTTCTTTACCATCCCACTTCTTAGAGTTGTCTTCGTGCGGGAGTTTTTCGATGAGATAGGTGATTCCCCACTTATTTAAAAAGTACTCTGTATCCTTAGCTATCTGTTCCATCCTGAGGCGGTATTTTCTGTGGTAGGAATCTTTTCTGTCCACCTTGGAGTAGTCATGATTGTGGATAGCTTCAGAGTCCGGGCAATAATAAATTGTATACCCAGCTTTCCTTATGTTAAGGGATAGATCCTTATCCTCATTTGCAATGAATATCCCTTTGCCATCTACCATATCATCAAATCCTCCAAACCCGAACAGCACGTTTCGTTTTACTAACAGGACCGTCGTAGTATACCACGGCACCTCTCCTCCTCTCATGACAAGAGGATCATATCTGTGGAGATTTGCCATCTGACCAGATTTGGTGAGCCCGATCCCATATACTTTACCCTCTTTTTCTAGCGTTATCGTGTGACATCCACAGTAGTAGACATTATCCATTTCTGGTTTCAGAAGCTTTGCCCCAACCATTCCGATTCTTTCGTCCTTTTCTGCGGCCTCCCTTAAATGTTTCAGCCACCCTGGAAGTACGAGCACATCATTGTCCATCAGGACGACGTGTGTGCCTCTTGAAAAGTAAATGCCCTGATTTCGCTGACCTGTTGTACCAGTGCTCTGCTTGTTGTATATGACGTGGAGATTCCTGTGCGTATCTTGCAGGGCCATGATTATCTTTCGTGTTTCTTTGCTTGAACCAACATCGCTTAGAATTATCTCAAATGGCTCTGGCGTGTTTTGAAAGATTGATTCTACGCACTCTTTGGTAGTGTTTCCTCTTTCTGCGGAAATGATGACGACCGATGTCAGGTCAAAGAAAGGGGAGTTGTGCTCTTTACCGTATTGATCTAAAGCTGATCGGTCAAGGTTTAAGGATTTGCCGTATCGATCAAGAAGTGTATATCTATTGGCTATGTCATTAAGCATCAGTAGTTTCTCCCTATAGGTTTATATAATCTAAAAATCTTACCATTTACTCTATAAGAAAACAAGTCTCGTCTTTGAGGGGGCGGTGAAGGGATGAGGAAAATTTAGGTATAGTTTGATGAATCATTTAGATGTAATAATAAGATTTGTGTCAAATAGTAATAGCGTACCTTATTGAGAGATGCACTGGATCAAAAATTGGCTGACGTTTTAGTAAGAACGATATAAAGAAAGGTGGAAATATTACTTAATCTATGTTCAGAATTTCCAATAAAAAAAGGGTCTTGAGCTTAATGCATATATGCTATATATTAATAAATACACAGGTTCAAAGTTCCAGGTTCACGCCCGCCCGCCCCGATTGCATCGGGACAGGCGGGGTTCAATGGTTATTTGCTGAACCATTAATCCCGATTTCATCGGGAAACGGTGAACCTTGAACCTGACAACCTAGGTAGTTACAAAAGAATAATAATTAATGTATGCCTTCGATTATCAGCTATAAACTCTTAAAGGAGGTTTATACGGTAAACGGTTCATATTGGATTTTTGTGTTAAGATTTTATTTTATTAGTTTAGTCGGAGATTTTGAAGATTGATCTTTAAAAAGGTTAAAACGGCACGTGTATACCGACTTTTATCACTTAAAAGAAAAACCCTTTGAACTAACTCCATCATCCCGGTTTCTCTACCTAGGCCAGAGTCATAAAAAGGCGCTTGATCACTTAACTTACGGAGTTAGCGAGAGAAAAGGGCTTATCCTTTTAACAGGAGAGATCGGTACTGGCAAAACGACAATGGTTCATGCACTTCTCAACAATATTGATAAGAATACCCAGTATATCCATCTTTCCAATCCTCTTCTATCAATGGGGGAGTTTATGGATTATCTGGCCTTTTCGGCATTTAAAAAGAAGGTTCATTTCAAATCGAAGACAGACTTTCTTTTCGAGTTTGAGGAGTTTTTACGGCAATGCATGCAGCAACAAAAAAATTTCATTTTGATCATTGATGAGGCACAGAATCTTTCTTTCAAGTTGCTTGAAGAGGTCAGACTTCTCTCCAATATGGATTTCGCTGATGAGAAATTGATCAATATCTTTCTCGTTGGTCAGCCCGAGCTTAATGAAAAATTGAGTGATCCAAGGTGCAAGCCTCTTCTCCAGCGTATCAGCAGTAGGTATCATATCCCTCCATTGGATTTTAATGGTACCATTGACTATATGGCTACGAGACTGCAAATAGCTGGAGGGGAAAATGCAATTGATATTTTTTCTAAAAGCGCTCTTAGGGCCATTCATCACTATTCTAAAGGATATCCACGGGTGATTAATGTCTTGGCGGATAATTCCCTTCTTCTGGGTTATTCAAAAGGAAAAAAGAAAATAACCACTACCATGATAAAGCAATGTTATGAGGATATGAGCTTGGAGGGCTCCCGAAAGAAGTCAAAACTATCTGATACTAAAAAAATCAAGTACGTGTATAGTAGCCGTTACTGGAAATGGGCTGCAGCCCTATTTTGTATAATGGTTATTGTGGCTGCGGGCATGAGTCAGGTAGGGCAGGGTATTTTAGGAAGGCTGTCTGGATTACTATCAGTTAGCAGTCAGGTCCCTGTTGATAGAGTCCCTATCGAGCAGGTGCAAGAAAAAAAATGGGGAAATCGAAAAATAATGGATTTATCCAGTAAAGATCGAGTAAACCAACAGCTCCATTCGGATGTTCACATAAAAGAAAAAGAAATTAAACCGGTTAATCTCATGCAATCGGAAGGCTCAAAAAAGAAGCGGGCTATTATCCAGGTGAAAGATGAAGATTTTTTTAAATCTGTCATTGCTCAACCAGGAGATACGGTGATCCAGTTGGCAGCGAGTATGTATAGTCGAACTGATGAAGAGGTACTAAACCTGATACAGAAATATAACCCTGAAATCAAAGATATAAACTGGATTGATGTGGGTCAGGAGATTATTTTTCCACCACTGTCTTTATTAGATCACGGCCCGACTTTTACTGTTCATATCGCATCTTTTGGACCTTTTAAATATGCTCGAGATCTGTTCCAAGAGTTGCTGAAAGAGGGTCATGAGGTCTATATCATACCAGTATATAACACTCAGAAAGGAAAGTTTTTTAGGGTTACCCTGGGAAATTTTAAAAATCGTGAGGAAGCTGAAATTTTTGCGGTTACGATCCTGAAAAAGGGTATTTCTGATTATGCAGAGGCTATACGGTTGGAGATGAAATAACTAAACATGAGAAGATATAAAATGCCAACTCCTGACCTATTTTATGGTCCATGCACATGTTGAAATAATGTAAAAAATACAATTAACATACAAATTATTAATTTATCTTTTTTTATTTGTGATGATGGTCATTTCAGATTTTCTTAAAATTTTCTTATACTTTTATATAAAAGTTTTGTACAATGACAACATATTTTCAATTATCATGAAAGGTTTTTTCCATATTCTGGGAGGTAGCAATGAAATGCCCAAAATGTAGGTACATCAGTTTTGATTACAACGAGGTGTGCCCAAAATGTAACAAGGATCTTGCCTCTGAACGAAAGAAAATAAATCTTCCTGACTACAAACCCAATCCACCATTTTTCCTGGGTAGCTTGACAGGTGATCTCGGTGACAGCAGATTTGGGATTGAGGTTGGCGCTATAACCGGCAAGGAAGACGTAGAGATAAAAGATCTGGAAATGCATCTTGACATTGAGACATCACAGGAAGCAACAGAGAAGCCCCAACCAGTGGAAGCCCCTGAGCTTGATTCCCAAGAAAGCATACCAGATATTGACCTTGAAGAGCCATCGGGATTGCAATTTGAACAGGAAGATAAAGAAACGTTAATGAAGCAGGAAGAGGAACCTGATGAAGGAGATATTTCACTGGATTTGGGTGATCTATCATTAGATGAGGAAACCTTTCCAGCTGAAGCTGCACAGAAGGAGACTCCGTATAGCACATCTGAATTGGTTACCTCAGAGATTGATAAGAAAAAGTTAGATATTACTAAAAACCAGGAGGATTCTGAGTTAGAGTTGGATCTGGAAGAATTTGAAGATGAATCTTCATAAGAGGATTTAGTCTGAATTGGGTTGCAATATTTTTAACTTATCGGCAAGCTGGGTGTTTTCTATGGCAATGGCTAAGGAGCCACTCAAAGTGTTGAATAACAAAAGGTCTTCCTTTCGGAATCCATATGGCACCCGAAACGAATCCACGTAGATAGCTCCACTAATTTTTGAATTACTTATAATTGGAACACAGAGGACGGATCTAATTTTTGCGGTACCCATATCTTCTAAAAGAGCGCTTGGTGGTTCATACGCCGTATCTGACATTCTGATTGCTTTTCCATCCTTACATACCTTGTTTACCACAGGTTGACTGTAATAGGTAGCCTTAGTGAATTGATCTTGCCTTGACCTGCCATTCACCTGAGTTATTTCCCCTTTTTCATCATCGTAAAGTAGAATAGCTGCTCTGTCAATTCTTGGGAGAGTCTCGAAAAGATACTCCAGAATCTTTTCAAAAATTTCATTGATCTTCAAGGACTGCCGTAAAAGTTCTGAGGCCTTGTATATCAAGGCTAAGTCTTTGGGTGACCGTGAGCGCCTATCTTTCTCTGAGTTGTCCTTTTCATTGTGGTTTCCATTGGCCGAAGTGGGCAAAAGATCCTTTTTTTCCAAGGCGCTGTTTGAGAAAATTTCACCGAGACGTATCACAGTATTTCCTATAGAAATACTATCCCCTTCGTCTACCTCAAAGCCTTCACCTGGTTCAATTAGCTCACCATTAATCATGGTACCGTTAGTGCTTTTTAAGTCCTCGACGAGGAATTTTTTTCCTATTTTGAATATCTTTACCTGCTTTCTGGAAATTGTTGAATCCTTAATTTGAATGTCATTTCTTGAGGATCTACCAATAAATACAGTCTCGCCCTCAAGATCAAAGGTTTTGCCTTTTAGTGGTCCTTTGATAATGTGAAGCTTTGCCATAACATACGTTTCCTGCTACATATAATGGGTTTAAATATTTATTATTATATGAAGTTAGTATAGGAGAAAGGTAATTGTGTGTCAATGGAAAAGGCACTATGTAGCAGTTGGATATGATGATGCCATTTGAAGACCCAAAACTGCTTAATACGATTAATTCAACAAAGCTTGGCTTGTCTTTTCAGTTGGAAGACTATCCCTGATTTTTAGTCGTAGTTCGATGCTCTCATATTTTTTACTAAATAATGTAGATGCTTTCATAGATGTTTGTAATTATATCTTCAAAATGTTTCTGGCAATAGCGTACCGCTTCAGGCAGATAGTTCATGATGTCTCCGGCTATTATTCCATCTTCTCCTATATCTCTCATTGCAAGGTCTCCAGCTAGACCATGAATAAATA
>Ga0307420_1001527_pt1 | contig 10226 bp, 8 predicted proteins | sample SalMarWE160240MG_2_FD_202167 | JGI IMG/M metagenome (GOLD analysis project Ga0307420, IMG submission 202167) | Salt marsh sediment microbial communities from the Plum Island Ecosystem LTER, Massachusetts, United States - WE1602-40 | ecosystem: Environmental > Aquatic > Marine > Intertidal zone >... | reverse complement strand
CCTTCACCCAGTGGGGCCGACACACCGATGACCTGGCCGGGGTCGCCCACTTCATCGCTACGTAGAACAACAAATCCGCTGGCCGGCATCGTGACCGAGGCGATCAACACGCTTGAGCCCTCAACAAACTGATCCTCGAAAACGATCTCTGCCGGCGCGGTGGCCGGCGGAAGGTCACTGGCCGCGGCGGGTGCTGTGGTGCCCATGGTCCCCGAAGACTCGTAGGCGCAGGCCGACACGACGAGGAGCGCCGCGGCAGGCAGAAGCAGGTGACTTCGCATGGTCCCGGCAGCGTACCGGTCCTGCTGCGCCTCGCCGGCCATCATTACACCGCTTGTATCGCCCGCCAGAAGCGGGACAGCACCAGCACCACAAAAAACACCGCTACCGCCAGCCCCGACATGGTCGCCCCCGCCGCAGTGTCAAAGTGATAAGAGATCAACAGTCCGCCCACCACCTCGACAACGCCGATCGCCATCGCGGTCGCCATGATGGTGGGCACGCGGCGCGCCAGCAGGACCGCGGTCGCCGGCGGCGCTACCAGCAGCCCAAAGACAAGCAGGGCGCCGACCGCCTGGAACGAACTGACCACGGCCAGGGTGATCAGCGCCATCATGACCAAGTGGGCCCAGCCCGGATACATGCCCAAAACCTCCGCTTTCTCCTCGTTGAAGCAGAGAGCAATGAGGGGCCGGTAGAAGACGATGACACCGGCGATGGCAGCACCGGCCGCCGCGGCCTGGAGTACGAGGTCGCCGCCGGTGGTGCCCAGCACATCACCGAAGAGGATGGCGACGAGATCAACGGCGAAGGACCCGCTGCGCGAGATGATGATGACCCCGAGAGCGAGCATGCCGACGAACAGGAGCCCGATGGCGGTGTCCTCCGATAGTCGGGTCAGTCGATGCACTATCGAGATCGCTCCGATCATCACCACCGCAGCCACTGCGGCACCCAGAACCAGATTCACATCGAGGAGGAACGCGATGGCGATGCCGGGCAGCACCCCGTGAGCCAGCGCATCACCCATAAAGGCGAGCCGGCGCAGTATGACCCAGGTGCCGACAACGGATGTGGTAATGACGGCGAGCACGCCGGCAACCAGCGCACGTTGCATGAACTCGTAGGCAAAGGGCTCTGTCAGCCAGGCCATCGCATCACCACCTTACGTCGAGCAAGACACCAGGCGGCGGGCCGCGGCACACCGATGGAGAGCTCCTCAACCACCAAGAGCCTCGGCTACGAGCGCGGCATTGTCGAGAAGCATGCCGACGTACGTCTCGGCCTCTGATCCGGCTTCACCAAGTGAACCGGTGTGCAGCGTCACCACCCTCACTTCCATGCCCAGCTCGGCTGCAACCGCCGCGGAGAGATCGGTCGACTGCGTGGTCTCGGCAAAGATGACGTCAACCCCTTCACGCTCGAGAACCTCGACCAGGCCGGCGAGATCCGCCGCGCTCGGCTCCGACAGCGTTGTGCCTCCGGGAACAACCACCCCGATGATCCGGAAGCCGTACCGATCGGCGAAGTAGCCAAGAGCAGCGTGGCTGGTCACCAGTGCCCTCCGCTCTGCGGGCACGGCGTCGAGAATCCGCTCCACTTCGGCGTCCACGCCCAGCAGCTCGTCTCGATAGGCGCGTGCCGCGGAGGTCCACTCCTCGGCGCACCCCGGATCGACTGCGGCCAAGGTATTGCCGATACCGGTGACCACGGCGGCCATACGCGCCGGATCGAGCCAGATGTGTGGATCTGCGTCACCGTTCTCATGTGACCCGGCATGGCCCTGCTCATCCGAACCCATGCTCGCAAAGGGCAGCACCTCCACGAAGTCTCCCGCCTCCAGCACCGCGGCCCCGTCGCTCTCCGCCCCCGCGATCACATCCTGCAGCCCTTCTTCGAGGCCCAGGCCGTTCACCACCACCAGATCGGCCTCGCGCAACAACGCCGCTTGACGAGCGGACGCTTGAAAACCATGCGGATCGGCCCCGATCGGCATCAGGGTCTCCACCCTCCCCCGGTCCCCCACAACATTCTCCACGATGTCGCCCAGCACCGTCGTGCTGGCGACTACCAACAGGCTCATGCACCCCTGCGGTGCGTCTCCTGACACCGACAACTCCGGCTCCCCACCACACCCCGCCGATACGGCGGCAGCGCTCAAGACGCAAACGAGCAGCATCCTGCCCATTGCCCGGCGCATTCTGGTCGGATACGGGGGTTGCATAATGATAATGATTCTCATTATCATTATATCCTGTATGCCGGAAACCTCAAGTGACCACAACACCGAGCACCTAGTGGCAGCTCGGCTGAGTTCACACGGGCTCCGCTACACCGCAGCCCGGCGTCTGGTCGTCGGCTGTCTTGCTGCAAGCCCCGGGCCTTTGTCCGCCGCCGATCTTTGCTCCACCGTCGCCGAGGTGGTGCCACTCTCTTCGCTTTACCGGACCCTCGGCGTGCTCGAGAGCGCCGGTGTGCTGGCCAGGGAGCACGGCAACAATGGAATCGCCCGGTATGAGCTGGCCGAGTGGCTCACCGGGCACCACCACCACCTCGTATGCACCAACTGTGGAGAGGTCCAAGACGTCGTGATCGACGCCGAGACCGAGATGAAAGTCGGCTCACTCATCGACCACATAGGCGACGCCGGCGGGTATGTGGTCCGCGGCCACCGCATCGACATCGAAGGGAGATGTTCGACGTGCGCAAAGGGCTAGCCGCCGAAGGACAAGATCTGGTGCTCGCCTACAACGGGCACGTTGCCGTCGATCGTTCCGGTTTCTCGATCCCGATCGGCCGTCTTACCGCAGTGATCGGGCCCAACGGATCGGGCAAGTCGACGCTGCTCAATGCCATCGCCGGCCTCCTCGACCCCAGTCGCGGCAGTATCGAGGTCCTCGGCGGCCCGCCGGCGAAGCAGCGGCAGCACATTGCGTATGTGCTTCAGTCCACCAAGGTGAACGAGGTGATGCCGATCACCGTCGCCGAGACCGTCCTCATGGGCCGCTATGCCATACGCGGCTTGTTTGCCCCGATGCGGTCATCCGATCGAGCAGCCTGCCGGCGCGCCATGCGGCGTCTCGACATCGCCGACCTGGCCTCCCGCCACCTCACCGAGCTGTCCGGCGGCCAGCGCCAGCGCGTGTTCGTCGCCCAAGGCCTTGCCCAAGAATCCGAACTGCTACTTCTCGACGAGCCGGTGAACGGGCTCGACCTCGTGTCTACCGACCGCATCAACCGCACCATCATCGAGGAGCTCGAACGGGGAACCACGGTGGTCACCACCACCCACGACGTGGCCGAGGCGAACAAGGCTCACCATGTCCTGCTCATGGCCGGGCGCGTGCACACCGAGGGCCCCCCGGCAACAGCGCTGCACCCCGATCGCCTGTCCGACGCATACGGCGTCGGCATCGTGCACCTCGAGGATGGATCGCTAGTGCTCGACGATGCCGCCCACCGTCCGGCTGCCGAAAGGCACGTTCATTTTGAGCGAAAGAAGTAGACAGAATGCGGACGGCAGAAGCCAGGCTTTGATAGCTCGGGCACCTGAGTCCTGCTAGGCGCCGGCGACCTCGCCGAGCCACCCGCCGAACAGCCTCATCGCCATCGCCTTCTGCGCGCCCGCGTTCGCTTCGACGTCGGCGATGACCACCTCCGGCCGAACACCGGCCGCGACAAGCCGCTCCTCGCCACACAAACGCACCCAATTGGCAAAGACCTCGGGCGGCGCCTCCGGATGGGATTGGAGGCCCAGCGCGGCGCCCATCCGAAAGGCGTGTGGGTAGCGGTCACTGCGGGCCAGCAGATCCGCCCCAACCGGTGCCTCCCAAGTGTCACCGTGGCACACCGGAACCGGTTCGGTCATGTGGCGGATTACCGGGTCCACAGCCGCAGCCTCCGAGAACTGCAGCGAGACAAGACCCACCTCGAGCCCCGAGCCCGGAAGGGCGCGCCCACCGAGGGCTTCAGCGAGGATCTGACAGCCCAGGCATATCCCCAGCACCAGCACGCCGGCGGCAACGGCCGATCGGAGCAGGCTCTTCTCGGCGGCCAGCCAGGTGTGGTGGTCGTCCGCATATGCCGCCATGAGCCCCCCGAGGGAGACGATCCCGGCCCAGTCGTGGTGTGAGGGCACCCGCATGCCGGCGTCGAGATCGAACACGGTCCACTCGGCCCCCGCATCCTCGAGCGCATCGGCCAAGTAGCCGGGAGGCGCGGCGGCGCCGTGCTGGAGCACAAGAACCAAAGGCACGGCTGCACAGTGTATTGCCCCTCCATCGCGATACCCCGGCTCCAGCCGCAAGTGATCCGAGGGCCCGGCGATCGCCCGGCACGCAGACGAGCCGACCCGTAGCCTTGGGGTTGTGGAAGTTCCCAACACAATTGTCTGTGTGGAGTGCGGCGAGGCTGCCCACCTCGCCAGCCGGCCCCGGCCCGACGAGGGTTTTGAGCCCGGCGAAAGCGTCGTGTACCTGTGCTCTTCGTGCGGGCTTCGCCTCGATGTGGTGCTGGATGAAGGGGACGACGCATGCGATCAGTCCTCTGCGTGGTAACACCCAATCGGGTACCCTGCCCTGTAGTCAACGATTGGGGAGGAGTATGGGCCGAGTAGCCCGCGTGCTCCTGGTCGCCGGGGTGATCCTGCTGCTGACGGCAGGACCCGCCCTGTCCCAGGGCAACCAGGAGCCCGTTGTCGATCTCAGCCAATTCATGACAATATCGGTCGACTGGGGCGACAGGAACGCAGACGGCATACCCGACCTGCCCCAGGAGGGACCCGACCAGGCGATACCGGTGGGAATTGCCGGCATTTGGGATGACGCCGTCGGGGCCACCACCCCGGAGCAATTCCTTGCCGCGGTCGATCCCGAGGGAACCAGTTTCGATCTCACCGACACTGGTGCCGTGCTGATTGGGCCGTGTGGGGGAGCAGCCATCTCCTACGACGCCAATGGGAATTCACTCGACGCCGCCGTCGACCGCGGCGACGACGGTCCCCCCATCGACCTGTACGGCAACCCGGCCATGACCGCCGACAATCCCTTCACGGTGGATTCCGGAGGGGTCGTGCTCTACTTCGGGTTCACCCCGGATGACCCCAACCTCTCCGATGCCGGCCGGATCGAGGGTGTCGATTATGGAGACCCGGCGCTGGCGTTCCACGACCACAAGTGGGAAGTCACCATCATGGAGATCTCCAGTGACAAGGGCGGCGACCCCAACCAGCGTGACAAGAACCGGAACGCCGGGGTGATGGATCTGGCGGAAGAACTGCCGTTCCCCTTCCAGCTCGATTTCCTGGTGAAAGCCAAAGGCGTAATGGTCGACCTCTGGGCTCCGGCCGAGCTACCCGAGTACACCGCCGACAACGTGGCCTCGGTCTTTGCCGGACACGAGTTCTGCTTCGGCGAGGTCTGGGTTGAGTTCACCGGAGATGCCTATCCGCTGTTCACCGTGCCCGGGGCGCTGGCAACTGCGTTCGCGGCCGCCGGCTTCGCTGGGATTCTGTTCAACTCGCGGCCGGCGCTGAGCTGGAGGGCGTGACATGACCAACCAAAAGACAGCGCTCAAGAGGCATCCGATTCGAGGAGCCCTTTGGGGTTTCCTCCTCGGGCTTGGCGTAGCGGTCTATCTGGTGATCTTCAAGGTCATCGGGTTCGACAACGTGACTTCGGTCACCGTCAAGATCGTGCTTGTTGTGATTGCCGCGATGGCACTAGGCGCGCTTTGGGGTATGTTCGGGCCGGCCAAGAAGCCGAAGGGAGCCCGATTGGCAGCCGCCACCGATGCTCCGCCTCCGACCCCAGAACCGGATCTTCCACCTCCGGCTCCGGAGTTGGATGCTCCGCCTCCGGCCCCAGAACCGTCAGAAGCAGAAGAAACAGAAGATGAGCCAGCCCCCACCGCCGATGCCGCCCTCGATCCCGAGGGGCCGCCAACGGCTTAGCCCGCGCGCATCGGCTCGCAAACGTCTTCAGGCCCGGCGCGGCAGGCCGGGCCTGAAGGTATTGGTGGTCCTGCTCGGCACGCTTGTTGCCGTGGTCGTCGGCGCCGTGATCTTCTTCACGGTTGGAGAGCGAACCGGCCTCGTCGCCTTCGCCGGCATGATCGCCCTCAGCTTCCTGGTTGCCGCCATGGCGCCTCCACCCGGCTTAATCGGAACGATCCTGATCGAGTTGGTGCTGCTCACTTGGGCCGGCTTCTTCATCGCCGGACAGGTAAGGGCTGCCCTCACCGCCTTCTCCACCACGGAGGGCCCGGTAGCCACCGCCGATGCCGATGCACTTGCCTCCGCCGAAGCAAGTCTCGCCGCCGCCGCCGACGATGCCGCCTTCCACTTGGAGCTGCATGAAGATGAGATCACCGCGGTATTGCAGGATGGACTCAGCGAGAGCGAACAGCCGCTGCGCCAGATAACCGTCGACATCGTCGACGGCGCGACGGCCCGCGACGGGCGTATCGACTTCATCGGCGAATTCAAGAGTGGCGACTACACCGCCACCGGCAGCGTTGCCGTCGAGATAGTCGCCGGTGCGGTCCACGTGGAGGTGCTTTCGATCGAACTCGGCGCCATCAACCTGCCCGGTTTTGCCGAGAGCGCCATCGAGGACTACATAGACGAGCTTCTTGGATCGGTCGAAGACGTGAACTCGCTCCTCAAGGAGGCCGGGGCCGACGTTCAGTCGATCACCATCGGCGACGACCGCATCGTCGTCACCGGTGTGCAGGACGGAAACGCGTTAATCACCTCACAGGTGCTGCTCAACAGCCTGGCGGCACAGGCAGCGATACTCGGCGCATCGATCACCCCACCCCCCGAAGTCCTCGGCCCCGGCGCTGTCAACGGAACCTTCTCCGACGGCTCCGTCTTCTACGTCGCTCTCGGCGACTCGCTTGCCGCCAATGTGGGAGTCGCCAACGCCTCCGACGGCTACGTGTCCCGTCTCCACAATCAGCTCCAGCTGGCCGATGGCCGTGAGTACGGCCTTCTCAACACCGGGATCTCAGGCGAGACCAGCGGCTCGTTGATTCGCTCCGGCCAGCTCGACGCCGCACTCGAGTTTCTTCGCGGCAACCGGGTTGCCTACATCACCATCGACATCGGCGCCAACGATCTTCTGGGCCATCTGTCGTCGGCCGACTGCGGCGACGACTTCGATGCCCCCGCTTGCCAGGAGCGTATTGCCGACGCCACCACCGCCTACGAAGTCAACATCGCGATCATCTTTGAACGACTTCGTGAGGCAGCACCGGAGGCAACGATCGTTTTTGTGCGCACCTACAACCCCTTCAGCCTGGGGACCGGAGTCGAGTTCGAGCGGCGGTCCAGCGACACCGTGGATGCCCTCAACGACACTGCAGCTCGAGTCGCCACCGACTGGGGGATCCTTGTCGCCGATGCCTTCACCCCGATGGAGGGAACCACTGCAGTCACCACCCACATGCTCGACACTCCCCCCGACATCCACCCCAATCCCTTGGGCTACGACGTAATCGCCCAGGCCGCGCTGGAGAAGATCGAGGATTAGCGCTTCCGAGGCCACAGAATTCAGTATTCAGAATCCAGATAGTGCTCTGCCGACCCAGAACTCTGAACTCTGAAGTCTGCTTGAGATCCTGGATCTGCGATCCAGGATCTCAAGCCCCGCGAAAACCCTGCACCCCCTCACCTTGACCAACACCACCCACCCCACTAAAAACAAACCCGACCCCTACTTCCCAGGGTCACTTCCCCAAACCCGGCCCCGCCGGAAAGCTCCTTGACTGGACGACACACGTGTAATTACACTTGTGTTCCCCTTTCAACAATATGTTGTGCACCCTGCTGCCGCAGCCACAACATATTGTGGATGTGGATAAGTCCGGCGGGGTGCCGGGTACGGGACCGGGAGAGGCACTGCCTCAGGGAGGACGCTATGGCCACAGATACGGGACTTCGTATCACTCGGCTATTCACCAAGCCGGACGAGGACCCTCTCAATTCAGTTTCCTGGGGAAAACGCGACTCCCGTATCACCGATCCGGACGGATCAATCGTTTTTGAGATGCTACAAGCCGAGATCCCTACCTCCTGGTCCCAGGTTGCCGCCGACATCATGGTGTCGAAGTACTTCCGCAAGGCAGGGATTCCGCAAGTCGACGACAACGGGGAACCAATCGTCGACGAGCACGGCAAAGCAGTCCTCGGCCCGGAGCGCTCCGCCCGGCAAGTCATTCGACGCCTCGCCAGCACTTGGCGCTGGTGGGGCCAGCGCTACGGGTACTTCGCCTCCGAGGACGATGCCCAGAGTTTTGAGGACGAAATCGCCTTCACCTTGGTCAATCAGATGGCGGCGCCGAATAGCCCGCAGTGGTTCAACACGGGCATACATCACGCCTACGGCATCACCGGCCCTCCTCAGGGGTTCTGGTATGTAGATCCCGACACCGGCCGCCTCGTACCCTCCCCCGACTCGTACTCCCGGCCTGCCCCCCACGCCTGTTTTATCCAATCCATCGAAGACGACCTCGTAAGCGAGGGCGGCATCATGGACCTGTGGACCCGCGAGGCTCGGCTCTTCAAGTTCGGCTCCGGCACCGGCACCAATTTCTCCAGGATCCGCGCCGAGAATGAGCCGCTATCGGGAGGCGGCCGATCCTCCGGAGTCATGTCGTTCCTTCGGATCGGTGACAGAGCCGCCGGGGCCATCAAGTCGGGAGGCACCACCCGGCGGGCCGCCAAGATGGTCATCCTCGACATCGACCACCCCGACATCGAAGAATTCATAGATTGGAAGAAGATCGAAGAAGAGAAAGTCCGGGCGCTCATCGATGCCGGCTACCCGGCCGACTTCAACGGCGAGGCCTACCAAACCGTCTCGGGGCAAAACGCCAACAACTCGGTCAGGGTGCCCAATGAGTTCATCCAGGCTGTGCTCGATGACACCGAGTGGAACCTCACCGCCCGCACCGACGGAACGGTGATGAAGACGGTACGGGCCCGTGATCTGTGGCGCCGGATCACCAATGCCGCCTGGGCCTGTGCAGACCCCGGAATCCAGTTCGATTCCACCATCAACCAGTGGCACACTTGCCCCGCGGGCGGACCTATCCGCGCCTCGAATCCCTGCTCGGAATACATGTTCCTCGACGACACCGCGTGCAATCTGGCCAGCCTCAACCTTGTCTCCTTTTTCGACGACGACCACGGGATCTTCAACATCGAGACCTACAAGCACTCCGTTCGTCTCTGGACCATCGTTCTCGAAATCTCGGTGACCATGGCCCACTTCCCCTCCAAGGAGATCGCCCAGGGTTCCTACGACTATCGGACACTCGGGCTCGGTTTCGCCAATCTGGGTTCTTTGCTGATGCGCAGCGGCATTCCTTACGACTCCGAAGAGGGACGCGCCATAGCGGCAGCCCTTGCGGCAGTGCTCACCGGTGACTCCTATACCACTTCCGCTGAGCTGGCCTCCGTGATCGGACCCTTCCCCCGTTTCAGCGAGAACCGTGAATCGATGCTGCGGGTCATCCGCAACCACCGGCGCGCCACCTACGACGCACCCCCCGAGGAGTACGAGCAGGTGAGCCATCGCGTCATGGGCATCCGGCCCGAAAACTGCCCCGCCGCGCTTGTCGACGCGGCGCGAGACTCGTGGGACGCAGCATTGACGATGGGCGAGCAACACGGCTTCCGCAATGCCCAAGTCTCGGTGCTGGCCCCTACCGGCACCATCGGTTTGCTGATGGACTGTGACACCACCGGCATCGAACCGGATTTCGCCCTCGTCAAATTCAAGAAACTCGCAGGAGGCGGTTATTTCAAGATCGCCAACCAATCCATTGAGCCTGCGCTCGGCAACCTCGAATACACCGAAGAGCAGCGGCGCGAGATCGTGGAATACGTAGTCGGCACCCTCACCCTCAACGGCGCTCCTTTCATCAACAAAGAGACCCTGCGAGCAAAAGGCCTCGCCGACGAGGACATCAATACCATCGAGCGCATGCTTCCCGGAATTTTCGAGCTCAAGCACGCCTTCAATCCCTCGGCGCTGACGCCGGAGACCCGGGCCAGGCTCGGCATCGACGGCGATCTCTCCCCCGATTTTGATCTTCTCACCAAACTTGGTTTCAGCAGCGAGGAAGTCCGCGCCGCCAACGATCACATCTGCGGTCATCAGACGGTGGAAGGCGCCCCTCATCTGCGCGCCGAGCACCTTCCCGTTTTTGACACCGCCAAC
>Ga0307420_1001526_pt1 | contig 10232 bp, 11 predicted proteins | sample SalMarWE160240MG_2_FD_202167 | JGI IMG/M metagenome (GOLD analysis project Ga0307420, IMG submission 202167) | Salt marsh sediment microbial communities from the Plum Island Ecosystem LTER, Massachusetts, United States - WE1602-40 | ecosystem: Environmental > Aquatic > Marine > Intertidal zone >... | reverse complement strand
ATAAAATGGATATTATACCAGAGACAATCAACAGAATAAGAATATCAGATGATGAATTGGTTTTGTTATCAAGAGTCTTAGAAAAAGTTGATTCTAATAACTTAGATGATAATGAAAAAGAATTTCATAGAATCTTATCAGGCAGAATTAAAGGAAGATTAAAAATAAAAGGAGTAGAAGAATAAAATGGCACTTAGAAAAGCTACGGCGTATTCAAAGAAAAGAGTTGTTCCTTATACTCGGATTAGCAAAAAGAAAGGGAAATCTTATGTAAAGACTGTTCCGCCGCAGAAAATAGTTAAGTTTACAATGGGTTCTGAGAAGCTTTATAGGGGAGGAAAACTGCCTTATGTGATCACTATGACTGCTGACGAGAATGCACAGATAAGGCATAATGCTCTTGAAGCGTGCAGACAGTTTATAAATAAGAAACTGGAAACTGAATTTCCTGGTCAGTATCTTTTTAGAGTAATTCCATTTCCACATCATATTCAGAGAGAGAATAAAATGCTTACTGGTGCAGGGGCTGACAGGATGCAATCTGGAATGCAGCTGTCTTTTGGCAAACCCGCAGGAAAAGCAGCAATAGTAAAAAAAGGAAGCAAGATTTTTCTCATTGCAATATTAAACGAGAAAAACATGATTTTCGCAAGAAGTGTTCTGAAAAAAATAAAGTCAAAGCTTCCCTGCAAAGCAAAAGTTTCTTATGAAATTATAAAGAAAAGGTAATTGTTACCTCTTAAGGAAAGTAACAGATAGGAAAGTTTATAAACCTCTGACTTCTGGAAGAAGTATGACAAACGGAAAACCAACGCTTGAGGACATTGCAAAAATGACCTTAGATGCTCCATCTATACAAAAGGTAGCTGGTGCTAATTCTGCTCATAATAATTTTGGAGAGGAAGGAAAATCAGTTTATGAAATGTATATGGCCAGCAAAGAAGTAAAAGATATCAGAGAAAAAGACTACCAAGAACGAAAAGAAGAGTATAAGTCTAGAAAAGTTGTTGGTGATCCAAGTTACCTCTCAGACGGAGATGTTACTAATAAAATCCTTGAACAAATTGAAGAAAACAGGCCTTTTGTGTATTTAGGGGATTTGGAAGAAATTGTAAAATCAATTGCACCTAATTTTGAATTTGAGTTGCCTGAAGAATTAAAGAAGTATAATTATGCTACTTTGACTAAGATAGCAAAGGAAAAAGGAGCAATTGATGAAAAAAGCGGTACAGTTGATATTAAAAAATTAAGCATGGAAGAACAAGAAGCATTTGAGAGATATAATCTCCTAGTTAAAGCTTACGATAAAGCATGCTCTCTAAATGTGCTTAATTTATATTCTTTTACAGAATTGAATGCACTTGACAGAGCAGTTACAGAAAAATATCATCCTAAAGAGAAATAAAATGAACAAAAAAACACTAATGCAAAAAGTAAGGGAAAAAGTTAACAAGCCTGTAGGAAAAGCTATTATAACAGCAGCTTTTCTTGGTGGATGTGCAAGGTCCAGAGAACCGGTAGAAGTAATAAAGATGGATGAAGATAGGATAGAGATATATAATCCCTTATATAGAGCCGACTGGATGAAAGTACTAAAAAAAGATGGAACAGAAATAAAGTATCTTGATGGATGGAGTGACAATTATGTTGATAGGATAGAGATTAAATATCCAGATGGAACAAAGAGAACATACAAAAATAAAATTGGGGGTAGAAGAATGGATAAATATGAATCTTTGTTTAAGACTGCAACAAGTTATTGGCAAAGGGCATATGACAAAATAAGGGGAAAGGGGGAAGATTCTACAAAAGCCGAAATTGATTCTGTATTAAAATTGATAGGATGGGAACAAAAATGAAAAGAATAAAAAGATTGCCTCAAAAGATAAAAAACGGCTTAAAAACAATAGCAGTTACAGGTTTGGCTTCTCTGGTATTTCTTAATAGTATTGGATGTGCTTCCGCTCCTAAAGAATTGCAAAAATCACAAGGACAAGGGCAAAGAATTGAGGGAGAAGTAGGTCTTGCTTATGTGCCAAAAAGAGCAGATGATATCCCAAGAAAGAATGAAGGAAAAACAGAAATAAAATTAGATTACATTCTGCCAATTAAAAAAGGAGACTTCTTTTGCGGAGTTGATCTGGCAGCATACGGAGACTTCGGAAATCCATTTTTTGACGGAGTCCATACAAACAAATTTATAGGTGAAGCTCATCTTGGATATAAAATAGGAGGTGTTGAATTTTATTTAAGCCATATGTCAGCACATCCTTTTGGAAGCGGACCAAAAGTATCTCCATATGAGGTTAGCATACCTTATTCTACTTTAAATGAGACCAACATACCTTTTGTTACAAGTGAATATGATTACTTAACAAAACTGGGAATTAAGTTAAAATTTTTAGGAAAGATAGGAGATTAAAGGAGTAAGTTGATCAATATTCAATCAAATCCTTGACAAGCTGGGCCATTACATTCAGAAATTCTTCAGCCCTGTTTTGCCAGTCATCAATTACAACTCCTTTAAGGTCTTTAATTTCTCCGTGAGCTATTTTTTTATGAAGAACAAGCAAGTCACGGTACCAGACAACATATTTCATTTTTAATTTTCCTGTATTGACAAAATTCTCTTTCAGGTCTCCTGGGATATGCTCTGGAGATACAGGAGGAACATTTGCTGCGATTAAAGCTGCATGTGCAGAATCGACCATTGACCAAAACAATCCATCAATTGCACCCATTTCAGCCATCTTGCTTCTTGCAATATGCTGGGGGGCTCTTTGCAGTGTAGAATATATTGCCTCTGGTGTTGGCCTAATTTTTCCGCGAATCAAAAGCGATTTTAGAGGATTAAAAAATCCTGCTAAATCAATCATTGCTTCTCCGTATCTCAGAATGTTTATTACAACAGGGTCTCCTCTTAGTAAATCTTCCCACCACGTGCTTAGCTTCACTGTATTAATATGAAGGCTTGCCTGGTAGGGATTGCTCTTTATCATTTTTTCAAGCTCTGTTCTGTACCATGCAACAAGCTCTTGATCCCAGTTAATTGTTACATCATCAATTATAAGGACAATGTCAATATCCGAGCCTGTTACCTGAGTTTGTTTTGCAGTTGAGCCAAAAAGAACAACAGATTTTATAATTTTATCAAATTTTTTGTAGGCTTTTGTCGCAAAGTCCATTGCAATATCTGTTTCTTTTTTCAGTTGAAGAGTTGGATGATCCTTAGAAACAAGTTTTGATTTTTTTGACTTCTTAGATTTCTTTTTTTGTTTTTTGCCTGTTTTTTTCTTTGCCATTCTAACCTCTTTTATATTTTACAAAATATATTATGGAACATAGTTTTTAAATTTGTTTATTATTCCTTATTTTTAAGTAAGGTGGATTTATTAGAAAATGAACAACAATAAAACTTATAAATCTTAAAATTGTGGCAGCCTTGAATAGAATGGGACAAAAATCAGAACTAATAAACCTGGAATATAAAGTAAAATTTAAAGATGGGTTAAGACCAAGAGTCCATGTTTATGGTATAGATTCTAAAGCAGGAGAGATTTATGGAGCTAATGCAATATTGAGTGTTTCAGTTGGTGCAGGTTATCACCTTTCTCAATTAAGTAAAGATGATTTTAAGGATATACTTGTTCGTGGAAAAGTTAATTTAATTTCAAATTTAAGTACTCATTCAATAATTGATGAATATAGGGGAGACCTCCCAAAAAATAGAAATTGGGAAAAAAAACTTTATAATTTATTTAAGAAGGGTAAGATAAGTAATCTTATTAGAGTTCAAGATTCTAGTCATTTGAAGCCTGCAATAGATAGACATGCAGAATTATATGCAGAACAATTCAGAGAATTAGCAAAGATATTTGCAAATCAATTCTTAGACTTTATGGAAAAAAACCCTGGTTTAGGAAAATATTCAATTCTGGATTGAGCTTAACAAACTCTTCACTCCATCGGCCTTCCAGACATTCTGCTACCTTGTCCTCCGGCCTGGCCTCCGAGTTCTTTTGGGAGTCGTGAAAAACCTGTTCCAAAAGTTTCATAATGTACTTGAGGAAGCCACTGTCCTTCCATCCCTGAAAAATATCCTTGGTAAAGTCCTGGAGCCTGAGACCAGTCAGGCGACATTTTCATAGAGTAAAGCGGAGAACCTGTTGCTTCGAGAGTTTCCTGGAATGGTGCTTTTTTGAAGTGCTGCCACCAGTTCGCTGCCTCAATAATCTTAGGAGCTTCAAAACCTTTCTGGCCAAGCTTGGCCATCATTTTCTTCAAAGGAACATTTCCCATTCCCATTGGGAGCTCTGTATGCTCAAATCCAAAATTATCAGAAAGGTGAATCTGCTTTACATATGGCGCAACTTTTTCTGTTTCCTTAATAATATCTTCCTCACTATAGCCATATTTTCTTAGCATATTTATATGACCGACATCCCATGTCGCACCAATTAATTTCTCAGCTTCTTTCCTTGCCTGAGATTCTGACATTCCTTCTTTCTTGGCATTTTCTATAAATTGCTCTCTTGATTCTTCAACAACCCTCTTAACATCCTCTCCTGTACTTAAACCAAATCCTGCAGGCGGGTTTTCAATAACCAGAACAGGAGATTTACCTTTGAATTTTTTATACGAATTAAAAGCTGCATTACCAAAAGTCTGTGCTGTTTTCTCTGTCGCGAATTTTTCTATTGGTTCATATAACGAAGGAGTATATTCTTCTTTTTTTAATTCATTAACCATGTAATTCATTGCTTCTGCCTGAGCAAGTGGATCAGCCCCATTTTTTTCAATCATAGTTCTAAAGTCCTCACTGAGTTTTTTCAAATGATTCTTTTGTTCGTCTGTTCCAAATTCATAAGCTTTGCTGAAAAGCCCATTTACTTGCTGATGAACATCCTGAAGATAATTTTGAGCTGCCTGCAAATTGCTCCAAGCATGTCTTTGGGTGGGAGTTAATTTCTCCCGGATTTCTTTGTCAGATATTTTTCTTTCCTTCATATCGTTTATACTCTTTTGTAAATGCTGAATCTGTGCCTGATTTTTTCCAAGAATTTCCTGAGCTCTTTCCTGATTAAAGAAAACCTGATTAAGTGAATTGTCCCACTCAGTTGCATTTAAAACTTCAACTCTTTTTTCAGGAGAATAATATTTTCCTTCTTCTAGAGGAATTTGTTTAATATATTTCCCCCTATTTTCTGCGAGGTCTTCTTTTGTGATTATTCCTCTTTCTATTTTTTCCTGAACCCCTGGTTTTAATTCTTCCATTTGTGGATAAAACTTTTTCTCTGCTTCTAAGGGTGCCAGCCTGCCTGTTTCTCTGTTAACAATTATGAGCCTTTTGTATTCTTCTCCTTCTTTTCTCTGGGCAGGGGGCAAAAACTGGCTTCCTGGAATTCCTTCTGCTGTGTGAAAGGTCACAGGAATGTTTCCTTCTGGATTTAGTTCTTTGCTTCTTAGAAGAACGTCTGTGACTTTTCTTTCTGCTGATTCCCTATCCACTTCGCTATAACCTTGCTGGCTTATCCCTGCAACATCCATGACAGGACCATGCATAGAAACATCAATACCTGTCAGCTTTGAAAGCCTATGAACCTCTTTAAGCTGCTGTTTTGGAATAGAATCAAAAATCTCCGGAGAAACAGCTGTAACGCTTATTTGTTTTGCTCCAGTGGAAAGCTTTGACGAAACTTCCTGCAAAATGTTGGCTACTCTTGGATCTGTTGTCATTCCCAGAGTCCCTGCAGCAGTATAAACATTGGACAGCGGATTTAAACTTGAATATCCACCCTGATAAATATCTGAAACTTCGTAATCACCACTTTTGTAACTCTTTTTCATAACAACTAAAAGCTTTCGCTCTTTAAAAAATCTTCTAACTAACTAGCAACTTCATAGATAAAATTAATAACCCTTTGGAACTTTTGGCTTATATGTTTTGTATTTTTCCTGCTCTCTTTCAAAAGGATCTCCTCTTCCTGCTCTTTCAGAATCAATTCTTTCTGCGCTCCATGTTCGTTCAGATGCAGATGACTCAATTTGTGAAAATGATTCTGAACGCATGAAAGATACTCCTTGGTTTCTCTCCGAAATTAATCTTTCTGGTTCTCTTCCGACTCTTGTGAAATCAACTCTTTCTGGTTCTCTAAAAATTGTTGAATCTTTTTCTACATATTTAGGCTCACTATTTCCTTCTTGTGAAGGAACATATTTGAAATCGTCTTTTCCAGAAGTTTCTCCTGATGCTTCTACAGAAGTTTGCGGCATTGTTCCGACAAAAATAGGACGAGGCTGCTCTGACGCAACCCTTTCAAGAACAGGTATTGTTGTATCTTCAGAAAAATGCAAGGAAGGAATAAACTGACTAAAGCTATTCTCTATTAAATCAACATCTTCTTCAAGCTCAGATTTTTCAGGTTCTTCATCAGGTTCTTCATTTTGAATCTCTTTTAATTTTTTAGAAATCTCTTCCAGTATTTTGTCTTTATCTTTTGTTTTCTCTTTTGCCATGATTTTTTATGAATTAAGTATAACTTGGCATGTTGTGGGCTTTTTTGTAGATGTCAAAAAACTTGAATGCAAAATCTTCTGCTGTATCTTTTGCAAGAAGTCTTATGTGGTTTTTTTCTGCATAAGTTTCAGGCCTTATAATCACTTTATCAGATTTTTTTGTGGAATCTTTTTTTGTTTCTTTTTCTTTGGCTGGCTTTTCTTCATATTTTCCAAGCAAGGCCATAAAAGGATTTGACGTGTCTTTTCCAGTTTTATTTTCTTCCTCTTCCTTGGTTTTTTCATTAAGAAAGAAATCAATCTCTTCCTGGAGCTGTTCAAGACTTTCTCCTGTTGCACCTTCAATAAGCTTAAGTGCGTCATAAAGATCTGATTCATCAAGAGATTCTTCAAGTTTTTTTAACTCATCTTCGTTAAGAGCATATGATTTGAAAGAAATTTCTGCTCTGCCCCCAAATACATAATGAGACTGGTAAGCAGAGGTCTTTTGAGGGATTCCTCTAAAACGGAAACTGACAAGTGTGCATGCATAATAATCTTTAAGTTTAAATCTCTCAGGCCTTTCAAATTCTTGCGGCAGATTTCCTGAAAGTGCTTCTTCAGCAACATTAATTTTCTTTTTTCCAAGAAGTGTGAGTTCAAGAAGGATTGTGTTAAAAGCTTTTACAAGCGCGGGGTCGCGGCCAAACTCTTTCATCTCAAGCTCTTTTGCAGCTTTAAGATAAGGCTTTGCCCATCTTGAATAAAGTTTCAGAGAATTGACTTGGCTTCCTAAATAGATCCTCTCAAGTTCATATCTTTTCCTAAGCTCTTTTTCAGACTGCTCAAGCCAGTGATTAAATTCCAAAACTCTGGCTCTTAGGATTCTTTTAACTCTGTCATTTAAATCAACCTTATCCACGCTAGCTACATCTTTGACAAAAAGGAATGCGTCAATAAGTGTCTGAAATCCTGCCTGGCCAAGAGCCATTGCTTTTATGCTCGAATTCCCTTTTTGGATGTCAACCTTGTCCATCCAAAGCTGCTTTAATGCAAGAAGAGCTGCATCTTTTTTATCTGTCTTCAAATCATCATACTGGCTGAGCCTTATTCGGAATTCTTTTAGATCATAGATAATATTTAGCACACTTCTAAGAACAGCATTTATATCTGCGAGAAGCTTAGTGCCTTGCTGCTGCATTACTGTAGCTCTTTGACCAAGTTCAGCAAAATGGCCTGAGCCAGGTGAAGAAGTAAAGTTATCAATAAGCTTTTCTGTCTCAAGCCCGAAATCCCCCATTAAATCAACAATAAAAAAATAAACAGGCTCTAGAGTTTCAGAAGAAGAATCATAGACAAGGTTGTGGGCTGACTCTTCTACACTGTTAACCAATCCTTTCTTCTTCATCTCTGCCTTTTTCTTATAGTAAGGAATGTTTTCCTCAATTAATTCTGAAATAAATTCTGGCATTTTTCCCTCTTAATAATATTATAAGATTGTATGTTTAAAAAATGTTTCTAAGTGCCTTTTTTGAATTTGAAAAAGCAGGAAAATTAGCTATAACTAATTTTAAAAATGATGATTTCCTAGCAGAAAGATGGGTTTATTCGGTTTTGGGAAAAAAAGCACAGATGTGCTTGACCTTGCTGAAAGATACAGAAAACAGAAAGAGAAAGCCCAAGCAAACCAGGAGAGTTCTGGATCCTCTGGCTCAGGCTCAACCCCTTTTCCTTTTTTTGATTTATCATCTACTCCAACTTTAGGCTCGGAAAGAAGTTCTGCAACAGAGCAGGACTCTGGAACAACCAGCTTTTTAGAAAGCCAAGAGAAACGCAGGAAGCTTGCGAAAAGACTTGCGGATATGACAGAAAAACTAGAAGACCTTTCAAATAAAATTTATCACATAGAACAAAGGCTTGAAGTTCTGGAGAAGAAAACAAGCGTTAATTAATATTCAAATATTTTGTCTAAGGAGAGATTAGTTAAGGGAATCTCATCCCATTTGAAAAACCCTCTTTTTATTTTCATATTCCCTTTTCTTTTCCCTGTTCCCTTATCATGATATGTTTCATTAATTTCAATCTTTGTCCTGCCAGCATATAAATAAAGATTATGTTCACTATACTCAAAATATTCTATGTTTTCTTCCCTGAATTTTCCTTTAATCACTAATGATTCTTCAACCTCTTGTTCTAATCTTCCGCTAATAAATGAATCAGACTCTCTTTCAGGAATCAATCTAAAAGTTGAGCTAAACTCATCTGACTTAATCTTTAAAGTGTATGGCTCCATTAATTTTCATTATCTCTTTGTTTTAAAAGAATTATTATATTGCATAATAACTTTTATTAATGGCAATTTCTTTTTCAGTTTCATGAAGAAAAAAGAAGTGAAAGGGGTAAATAAGTTTTTTATTACATTAGTTAAAGAACACAAAAAAGAAGTAATTCCTATCCTGCTTATAGCAGCCATTGGCTCTATTCTGAGTGTTTTTATTCCTTATATTTATGGGCGGCTTTTTGATTTGGCTTTAATACCAAATACAACAATCACACTTTTATTGTCTTTAATCGGCGTTTGGGCGGTTTTAGGGCTTATCTCAAATTTTACATCAGCAAGAACCTCTTTTTTGGGAGATACTTTAGGAACAAAAATTTCACTGGAATCAGAGGCTGAAGCTTATGGACATTTTTTAACTCTTCCAATAGCATTTCATAAAACAAAAAAGACAGGTTCTATTCTTGGGAAAATTTCAAGAGGTTCCTGGAGTCTTCAGTATTTTATTGAAATGATTTCGAATATTCTTCCTTCAATTTTGTTTCTTATTTTTGCATTGATAGTAATGTTAATAATACAATGGCAACTAGGTTTGTTAATAATCTTTACATTATTTATATATTCTATTGTAACCTTAAAGCTGACTAAGCCAGTTTTTAGAAGTCAGGAAAGGATGTACAGGATTTTTGAAAAAGAATATGGAAATGTTTATGATAAATTGTATAATGTTTTTCTAATAAAAAATTTTGCTATGGAAGAAAATGAAAGAAAAAAGATTTTCAAGTCTCTTGTAAAAAAAGCCCTTCCCCCATATAAAAATAGTGCAAAAAAATCAGCCAGGCTTCAGCATGTTCAGGGTATTATTTATAATCTTGGTTTTGTTATTGTATTAGGAATGTCTATCTTCTTTTTGAGGAACGGTCAGATTACACAGGGAGAATTCATAATGTTCTTTGGTTATATTAACATGTGTTTTGACCCTTTCTTCAGGCTGAGTGAATTTTATAAGTTTTATAAAAGAGTCTCGGTAGCAATTAAAAGAATGATAAAATTAAAAAATTTAGCTCCAGAATCTATGAAACACGGAGATAAAATAATAAAAATTTTTAAAGGAGAAATTGAATTTGAGGGAGTTAATTTTAGCTATACCAAGAATAAAAATGTCCTAAAGGGGATAAGCATAAAGATAAATCCTGGTGAAAGTGTGGCTTTGGTTGGTAAAAGCGGCGTTGGAAAAACAACTTTCTCAGAACTAATCCTAGGATATTACAAACCCTCTAAAGGAAAGGTATTTTTTGACGGAGTTGAGATTTCCAAGTTAAAATTAAAGTGGCTAAGAAAACAGATAGCAATTGTTCCGCAAGAGATAAGCATTTTTAATGACATTTTGATTAATAATATCAAATATGCAAATCCTGATGCAAGTTTTGAAGATATTGTAAAAGCAGCGAAAGCAGCA
>Ga0307420_1001523_pt1 | contig 10238 bp, 10 predicted proteins | sample SalMarWE160240MG_2_FD_202167 | JGI IMG/M metagenome (GOLD analysis project Ga0307420, IMG submission 202167) | Salt marsh sediment microbial communities from the Plum Island Ecosystem LTER, Massachusetts, United States - WE1602-40 | ecosystem: Environmental > Aquatic > Marine > Intertidal zone >... | reverse complement strand
GTGGCCTCGCCAACGACGCGGTTCAGCTCCGGAGTGGCGATCCGCTTGCGGCGCTCACCCCAGACGTCCACCGCCAACTCCAGCACCTTGGCGGCGCGCTGGCCCGTAAGGGCGCTGATCGAGACAACCGGCGCGAAGTCGAGGAAGGCCGCCTGGGCCCGCATGGCGGAGATGTACTCGTCGAAGGTGCGGTCCGTCTTCTCAGTCAGCAGGTCCCACTTGTTGAGCGCGACCACCAGGCCGCGTCCCTCTTCTGCGACGAACCCGGCCACGTGCGCGTCCTGGGCCGTGAGGCCCTCTGCCGCATCAACCACCAGGATGGCCACGTCCGCCCGATCGACGGCCTTGATGGCCCGTAGTGTGGAGTAGCGCTCCGCCTCCGCTCCCCTGGCAACCTTGCCCGGCCGGCGGATCCCCGCCGTGTCTATGAGCACGATCTCGCTCCTGCCCCACTGCAGGTGAGTGTCGATGGCGTCACGGGTCGTACCCGGGATCTCGCTGACGATCGCCCGCTCTTCGCCCAGCAGGGCGTTCAGCAGGCTCGACTTGCCGACGTTCGGCCGGCCCACCAGGGCGATCGAGACCTGCTCGTCCTCCTCCTCGAAGCCGGGCCCCTCCGGCCGGCCCTCGCCTTCCAGCTCGACCGCCGCAGCCTCACCCTGGGCCAGCCTGGTCAGCGCCCCCTCCGCCAGGTCGCGGGCCCACTCGTCCGCCTCTGACTCGCGGCGCTTGCGCTCGACCTCCTGGGGGCTCTCCGGCGGCAGCGCCCAGACGATCGCGTCCAGCAGGTCGGCCACGCCGCGGCCGTGGGCCGCGCTGATAGGGTACGTCTCCTCCCAGCCAAAGGAGTAGAACTCGGCAGCCTCCAGCTCCCGCTTCTCGTTGTCGGCCTTGTTGGCCGCCACCAGCACCGGCGCCCTGGCCGTGCGCAACAGCACGGCCGCCTCCTGGTCGGCCGGCGTGAGGCCGCTGATCGAGTCGACCACGAATACGATCACGTCCGCTTCGCCGATCGCCAGGCGGGCCTGCTCCTGGACCCGCTCCTCGATCGGATCGCCGGGCTTGACCTCCAGGCCGCCCGTGTCGACGGCGATGAAGCGGCGTCCATTCCACTCCGCCTCGCCGTAGATGCGGTCGCGAGTGGTGCGTGCGCGATCCTCCACGATCGCGGCCCGACGGCCGACGATGCGGTTGAAGAGGGTGCTCTTGCCGACGTTGGGTCGTCCAACGATGGCCACGATTGGCAGGGAGCTCACGGCGGGATTATGGCCTATCCGCCGCCGCGGCCCGGGCTCAGCTGCGGGCAGCCACCGGAAGCGAGGTTGTCCGGCCGGCGGGCGTGGCGGCTGCGGCGAGGGCGGCAGTGGCCAATTCCTCGGCGTGGGCAACGGCCTCGGGCGTGCCGGCCAGGGTGAGAACGCGCTCGGCGACACAGCGCAGGTCCTCGATCGGCGTGCTCGTGCCGCCGGTCACGCCCACGACCCGCGCCTCCGCGAAGACCGACGGATCCGTCAGGTCGGCCTCTGATTCGATCTGGACGGCCGGCGTCCCCGCGATGCCGCACAGGCGGGTCAGCTCCTTGGTGTTGGCGCTCGACCGGCCGCCCACGACCAGCATCAGGTCCACCTCGCGGGCCGTCTCGACCGTGTCCTCCTGGCGGTGGATCGTGACCGGGCAGACGGTATTGACGATCTTCAGCTCGTGGCAGCGGGAGACCATGAAGGCCGCCAGCTTCTCGAACTTCCAGGGCGGCTGGGTGGACTGGCTGAGCAGGGCCATCTTCTTGCGGCGCGGGATCCTCTCCCAGTCCTCCTCTTCGTCCACGACGATGGCGTCCGGGGCGAAGCCCAGCAGCCCCACCACCTCGGGATGCCGCGGCGTGCCCAGCAGGACGATCACGTAGCCCTCTTCGACGAGCCGGGTGATCTCCCGCTGCTCCTGGATCACCCAGGTGCAGGTGCCGTCGATGACGTCCAGGCCGCGCTCCTCGGCGCTATGAAGCACCTCCGGCCGAACGCCGTGAGCCCGGATGACGACGGCCGCCCCCTCGGTCACCTGTTCGAGCCCCTCGACCGTCTGGATTCCCTGTTCGGCCAGCTGGCTGATGACGCCCTCGTTGTGCACGACCTGGCCCAGGGTGTGCGTCGGCTTGCCGGCCGCGGCCGCCTCCTTGGCCCTGTCGATCGCCTCGCGCACGCCGTAGCAGAAACCGGTTCGCCTGGCTATGCGCACTTCTCGAACGTTACCCATCACGCTTGAGTATGGCACTCAGTGCGAGTCGACCGTTCCTTGCGCAGCCGCCGTATCGCCGTAGACCCCCCGCTGGTCCTCGGGGAGCAGCTCCGCTATGTGGCTCATGAGCTCGGCGGTGCCGCGGCGCATGGCCTCTCGGCGATCCGGGCCGCCGGCCGGCGCCAGGTGGAAGATCGGCCCGATGCGAACCTTCATGCCACGGAACGGCCTCGGCAGCAGCTTGCCGCGCGGCCAGAAGCGGTGCGAGCCGACGATGGCGACCGGCAGGATCGGTGCGCCGCTCCGGACGGCCAGAACCGTTGCCCCCTCTTTCGCCGGCTGCAGCTTCCCATCGCGAGAACGGGTGCCCTCCGGAAAGACGATCAGAACCCGCCCGTCGTCGAGCGTCTTGCTGGCGATCCGGAAGGCTTCCAGATCCGTCGCCCCCCGCCTGATCCCCACCACCCCGTTCTGGCGCATGCCCCAGCCGACCAATGGCCAGCGCATCGCCTCCTCCTTGCCGAGCATTGTCATGGGGCGCCCCAGGGCGGGCGCCAGGTAGCCGACCAGCACCGGGCCGTCCGCGTTGGAGGCATGGTTGCAGATGACCAGCAGCCCGCCGGAGGCCGGCACGTTCTCCCGGCCCTCCACCCGAACGCGAGTCAGCGGCGCCGCCACGATGCGGACCGCGATGCCGCACAGGACCGGGATCAGCGGCAAGCCCCTACCGAACACCCCGGTCCCCCGCGTGGCCCCCGCACTGGACGATCGCCAGCACCAGCTCCACGGTCTCTTCGAAGCTGACGCCGTCGGTCGTCACGGTGACCGCGTCTTCGGCTGCCCGCAGCGGGGCGGTTTCGCGGCCTGAGTCAATCGCGTCGCGCCGTCGCATGTCGGCCAGGATGGCCTCCGCCTCGGGGCCGTCCTCCGGTATGTGCCGCTCCAGGGCCCTGCGCCTGGCCCGCTCCTCGGGAGATGCCCAAAGGTAGATCTTGGCGTCGGCGTCGGGCAGGATCACGGTGCCGATGTCCCGGCCAACCATGATGATTCCCCCATCCTCGACCAGCGACCGCTGCCGGGGGATGAGCGCCGTCCGCAGCTCGGGTACCTTCGAGTAGTCCGAGACGTACTTGTCCACGGCCGGGCCCCGCACTTCGTCGGTCACGTCCCGCCCGCCGACCCGGACGTGACGCAACCGTCCCTCCGCGTCCGCCACCAGCTCCACCTCGGTCACGAGGGGGATCAAGGCCGCGGCTTGCTCAGCGCCGATCCCCCGTTCCGCGGCGAGCCACGAGGCTGCTCGATACAGGAGCCCGGTATCGCAGAACCGGTATCCGAGGCGCCGGGCTGCCTCGGCCCCGACGGTGCTCTTGCCGCTCGAGCTGGGCCCGTCGATGGCCACCACCAGGGGGCGCACGGAAGCAGGAGTGCCTGGGTCGCCGGTCACGCCCGCAGCATAGCGCGCCCGCGGCCGGTTATTCGGCAGTCTGGGCGGCGGTCTCGGGGGCGCCCTTGATTGGCCGGCTGGAGGTGGTCCGCCGAGCTCCGGCCGACAGACGGCGGACCTCCTGCCGGTCCAGGGGCCTGGCCTGGCCCGGCCGCAGGTCGGTGAGCTTGAGCGAGCCGATCCGAACCCGAACCAGGCGTCTCACCGGCACCCCGACGGCGTCGAACATGCGCCTGATCTGGCGTTTCCAGCCCTGGCCCAGCACCACCCGGTACCAGCGCAGCTCCGGGTGAGGCGGCTCCAGGAGGGCCAGCATGTTGCGCACCTGGGCCGGGGTGGCGTCCTCCAACATCTCCAGGCGGGCCAGCCCCTCCGCGAGAACGATGCCCTGCCGCAAGGCCAGCTTCTCGCCTTTGCGCAGCGAGCGGTCCAAGCCGACCATGTACTCGCGCTCCACGCCGTAGCGCGGATGGAGCAGCAGGTCGGCCCAGCCGCCGTCGTTGGTGAAGAGGAGCAGCCCCTCCGACTGCTCGTCGAGACGGCCGACCGGGTAGATGCGGCTCTCGCGCCGGACCGCGGCTGGCAGCAACCCCATCACCGTCCGGGCGGCGTGGCGGTCCCTCACGGTCGACACCACGCCCGCCGGCTTGTTCAGCACCCAGTACAGGCGGGGCCCTTCCTGGGCCGGAAGAAGTGCGCCGTCCACCGCCACCGTCTGCGTCTCCGGATCCGCGGTCTCCCCAAGGATGGCCACCCGCCCATCGACCGTCACGCGGCCTGCCCTGATCAGCTCCTCGGCGCCCCGGCGCGAGGCCAGGCCCGCGGCCGCGACGACCTTCTGGAGGCGGGCCCGCGTCATCTCAGCCGGCCCCGCCGGCCTTCCCCGGCTCCCGGTCCGCTTCGGGTTCGCCAACCGGCAAGGCCCCTTCCTCCGGCCCCGGCTCGTGCAACCGCTCGGCCACGCCCGGCTCCAGCGGCGGTAGCTCGTCCAGGCTGATCATGCCGAAGCGCTCCAGGAAATCGAACCCGGTGCCGAAGAGGGTCGGTCGGCCCGGGGCCTCCGAGCGCCCCAGCTCGACGATCAGCCGGCGGTGCAGCAGGGTCCGAATCGTGTACTCCGAATCCACTCCCCGGATCCGCTCGATGGTTGCCCGGGTGCAGGGCTGGCGGTAGGCGACGATCGCCAGCGTCTCCAGCGAAGCCGGTGAGAGCCGCGGGGCGTCGGCGCCGACGTAGCGGGCGATCAGGAGACCCGCCTCAGGGGCCGTGGCCAGCTCCACCTTCTCGCCCGACTCGATCAGCCGGATGCCCCGCTCCGCCAGATGGACCGCCAGGTCGCCGATGCGCGCGTCCACCGTGTCTCGATCCACGCCGGCCAGGCTGGCGATCTCGGACCGCGCCAGGGGCTTCTCGGCCACGAAGAGCAAGGCCTCCAGCTGCGACACGGTCAGATCGCCGGGCGGCGCCGACCCGGGCTGCGCAGCCTCGTCCGACGCCGCGTCTTCGCCACTTCCCTGCGCTGCTCGAGCGCCCATCCCGATCTGCAGCCCGTTCCTCTCCTCCGTCACGCGAACGACTCCAGGCTCTCGTCTATCTCCTGGTCCTCCTGCGGCCCACCGGCCGGCGACGCCGTCCTGCGGGCAATGATCGGGCCCCACGGCTCCACCTGCTCGAGAGTGATCTCCCGCCGTTTCGCCAGCTCCAGCAAAGCCAGGAAGGTCACCGCCACGACCACGCGGTCGTGCACCCCGGCCAGCAGCTCCTGCAGAACGATGCTGTCCGCCTCGGCCAGGGCCGCCCGAATGATCTCGGCCCGCTCGGCCAGAGTCACGGTTCGACCCAGGATCTCTTCGGGGGCCAGCGGCGGCGGCACGACCCTGGACATCGCGTCCAAGGCCGAAACGAGAATGAGCACCGGCAGGGGCGGCCTCTTGGGAGGCCTGGCGCCGGCCTTGCCTGCCGCGGCGGCGATCTCGGCCTCGCGGCGGAACAGGCGCTGCCACTCCGGACGGGCTCCCAGGGTGGCTCCGGCGTTCCGGTATCGGCGGTACTCGATCAGCCGCGCCCGGAGCTCTTCTTCCGGATCGGGCTCGTCGTCCAGGGGAACGGCGGCGGTCTCCGGCGGACGGGGCAAGATGGCCCGGCTCTTGATCAGGATCAGCTGCGCCGCCACGGCCACGAACCCCGAGGCGTTGCCCAGCCGATCCGTGTCCAGCGTGGCTAGGGCGTCCAGGTAGGCCTCCGCCAGAGCCCCCAGCGGCACCGTCAGGACGTCCAGTTGGCGCGCCTCGATAAGGGCCAACAGCAGCCCCAACGGGCCGTCGAAATCGGCCAGCCGGATCCTGGTGGCTTCATGCGGACGGCCTCCCGTTAGCACCACCTCGGGCACCAGCGTCGGGTCCAGCGCGGGACCGTGTTGCGGATCGATCATCAGCAAGCCTCGTCGGCGGCAAGAAGGAGCCTGCCTGCCTCGTCCGTGGGATTCTCCTGCATCCGGATCAGCTCCACGGTTCGGGGCGAGCAGCCGGCCTGCCTCGCCAGCTCGGCCGAAAGCTCGGCGTGGCGTCGCAGCTCCTCCAGACCCGCCCTGAAGGTCGGCAGGCGCCCCGACCAGCGCCAGATCCACTCCCCGTAGCGCTGGCCCAAAGACCACGCCACGCGGTGCACGAACCGTATCCGCCGGCCCTTGCCGCAGTCGTGAAGCAGGCCGGCCAGAAGCAGGTCCGGGTCCGCCACGCCGTTCGCCCTCAGCCAGACCAGCACGTCCAGGCAGTGCCTCCTGTCAGCCCGGTGCATCGCCCCGAAGAGCGACGACTGGGCGGGCGTCAGCCAGGTCTCAAGCTCTGCCAGCTCGTCGAGTCCGACACGAGCCCGGAAGTAGCTCCATGTCCGCCCGATCTTGCCAGCCCACCAGCCGCGCACGCCGGCTAGACGTAGTAGATCTGCGCGCCGAGCAGAAGGTTGATGAGCGGCACGACAATGGGGGCCATGATCCGCCAGGCGAACAGGATAACCGCCACCAGCACGAGCAGGCCGTACTGGGCCATGAACTCGCTGACCTGGCGGGCAGTTCTGTAGTCCAGCATGTCCAGCAGCACGTGGGAGCCGTCCAGAGGGACGACGGGGATCAGGTTGAAGACCATCAGAACCACGTTCAGGACGACCCCGGTCCGGAACACGAGCTGGAGCATGTTGATCGCGGATTCGTTGTTGGCCGGCACGCCCTGCGCGTCCAGGATGCGATAGCCGATCGCGAAGCCTGCCGCCAGCAGCAGGTTCGACACGGGCCCGGCGGCCGCCACGATGGAATTGGCGTATCTGCCGCGGAGGAAGTGCGGATTCACCGGAGTGGGCTTGGCCCACCCGAACCCGAAGCCCGTGAAGATCACCGAGAAGATCAGCAGCGACCCCCCGACCGGATCGAAATGCCGGATCGGGTCGAGCGAGATGCGGCCGTACATCTTCGCAGTGCCGTCGCCGAGCCGCCACGCAGCGAGGGCGTGCGCAGACTCGTGGACCGGGCCGGCGACGAGGATGAACAGGGCGATCCAGATGACGGCCTGGGCGAGCTGCAAGGAAGTCAATACCAACCTCTCGCGATAGCTTGAAGGGGCGCCTCTATCCTACCGGGCCGGCGAGGTTACATCTTGTCCAGCAGGTCAGCCTTCTTGCGCTCGTAGTCGGCCTGGGTGATCTTGCCCTTGTCACGCAGAGCCGCCAGCCGGTCCAGGGCCGCCTCCACGTCGTCGTTGGGGCGGGCGCCTCCCGAGCGCGCGCTGACGGAGGCACGAGTACCGCCGTATTCGAGCTTGTGCTTCGCGTCCAGCATCGCCTTCTTGAAGTCGACCGCATGAGCCAGCATCTCGTAGTGGTCGACGGCCTCCTCGGACGCGGTCATGATCTCCAGGTCGCCGTACTTGAAGAGGCGCGCCAGCAGGCCCTGCGACAGCACCGCGTCGTTGATCTTGTCCAGCGAGCTGTCGCCGCTCTTCTTGTCGATGAGCCCCTCGATCTTGAGCACGCGCCGGTTGGTGATCAGGTACTCCTGGGCCCGCCAGGTGAAGTACACGATCGCCATCCAGACTCCGCCCACGACCAGCGTCACCAGGCTGACGAAGGCCAGGATGGTCCAGAAGAAGCCGCTGACGCTGATGATCACCGCCAGGAAGAAGATCACCAGGCCCGCCAGGAACAGGACGAGCGGGCGCAGCGAATCCGACAGCGGCGCGAGCCAGTGCTGCCGGCCCCGGTAGATGATGTGCTCGCCATTGGCGAGGAGGGACTCCCCGTAGCTCATCCTCTATCTCCTTGCGCTCGCGCCCGTCCACCCCGGGCTGTCGTCCCTAATCATGCACGCGGGTGGGCGCGCGCGTATACGTCTTTGATCCGTTCTCCCGTGAGATGCGTGTAGAGCTGGGTGGTGCTGATGCTCGCATGCCCCAGCAGCTCCTGCACGACCCTCAGGTCGGCGCCGCCTTCCAGCAGGTGCGTGGCGAACGAATGCCGCAAGGTGTGGGGGCTGATGCCTCGCTTGAGCCCGGCCAGACGGGCCGTGGCGGACATCATCTCCCAGGCCCGTCGCCTATCAAGCCGCTTCCCCTTCTCCGAGACGAACACCGGCCCGCCCCGCGGCGCCGGCTCAGTGTCCGCCAGCCAGGCCTGCCGCGGGCCATCGACGTACCTCCGTAGCCAGCTCAGGGCCACTTCACCCACGGGCACCTGGCGCTCCCGGTCGCCCTTGCCCACGACCCGGACCAGCCGCTCGTCCAGCGCCAGGTCGTCGCGATCCAGGCCGACGGCTTCCGAGATGCGCAGCCCGCTCGAATACAGCAGCTCCAGCAGCGCCCGGTCGCGGAGCCCAGTAGCCGTCTCTCCGCTCTGGGCGGACAGCAGCTCCTCGACTTCCGCCACGGTCAGCACCTCGGGCAGAAGCCGTGGCCGGCGGGGCAGATCGAAACGAGCGGCCACGTCCGTGGCGATCAGCCCCTCCCCGTAGCAGAAGCGGTAGAACCCCCGCAACGCCGCCGCGCGCCGCCGCAGAGTGGTGGGCCGGAGCGCCGTCAGGCGGCTGCGCCGCGGGGCGCTCAGCATCGCCAGGTAGCGGACCGCCACCTCGGCCGAGGAGTCCCAGCCCGCGGCGGCACCGTGGCTGGCCGCGAAATCGGCAAGGTCGGCGCGGTAGGCGCGAAGCGTGGCTTCGGACAGCCCGCGCTCGACGCGCAGATGGGTCAGGTACTCGTCGATCGCCGACCCCAGCCGGCCTCCCGATCCGGCGTCCGCGCCCACCTCAGCCCTCGCCCGCGGCTCGCCGCCAGGCCTCGGCTCGCTCCAGCAGCTCCTCGGCGCTGGCCCGGGCTCCGGAGCCACCCTCCGCGCCGGCCAGCATGGCCGTCAGCTCCTCCACTCGCTCCTCGCGATCCAGGCGCCTGACCTCCGTCACAGTGCGCTGGTCCCGCGAGTGCTTCTCGATGCGGAACTGGGCATCGGCATAGGCGGCGATCTGGGCCAGGTGGGTCACGCACAGCACCTGGTGCGTCCGCGCCAGCTCCCACAGACTCCGCCCCACGGGCTCGGCGCTGCGCCCGCCGATGCCGGAGTCGATCTCATCGAAGACCAGGGTCGGCGTCCGATCGGCGGCCGCCAAGACCTGCTTGATCGCCAGGGCTACTCGCGACAGCTCCCCGCCGGAGGCGATACGGGCCAGCGGCCGCGCCGGCTCTCCGGGGTTCGGGGCGAAGAGGAACACGACCGCGTCGATGCCGTGCGAATCAAAGGCGACGCGCTCCCGGCCGACCTCCACCACCGCCTCGGAGGGCCCCGCCGGCCGCCGCGACACCGACACCTGGAAATGCGTCTGCCGGAAGCCCAGTCCGCCGAGCGCCTCCTCGACCGCTCGCCCGAGCAGCTGAGCCGCCCCCTGGCGCGCCTCGGACAGCACCCCCGCGGCCCCGGCAACCACGCCCAGCAGCCTGTCGGCCTCGGCCTGGCGGGTCTCTCGCGAGGCTTCCAGGGTCCGCAGCCGCTCCGCTTCGTGGGCCGCCCGCTCGCCGTGGGCGATCACGGCCGCCTCGTCCTCCCCGTACTTGCGCTCCAGGGAGTAGATCAGCGACAGCCGCTCTTCCAGCGCCGCCAGCGCAAGTGGATCGTGGTCCACGCTCTCGGACAGCGAGGCCGCCTCCGCGGCGGCGTCTTCCAGCTCGGCCGCCAGGCCCAGGAGCCGCTCCTCGACCCGCTCGAAGCGCGAATCGAGCCGGGCCAGGTCGCGCGCCTGATGAGCGGCCTGGGCGACCGCCTCCCGCGCCCCGCTCCCCTCCCCGGCCAGCAGCTCGTGCATCTCGCCACTGCCCCGAGCGATGGCTTCGGCGTGCTGCGCCGACGACAGCCGGGCCTTGATCTCCGCCGCCTCGCCCAGGCGCAGCTTCGCACCCTCGATCTCGGCCAGCTCGTGCTCGTGCAGCTCCAGGCGCCTGGCCAGCTCCCGCGGGTCGAGGGCCAGCTCCGCCAGCGCTGCCTGGTTGGCTCGCCAGGCGTCCGCGGCCGCGGCCATGGCCGTCCGCTC
>Ga0307420_1001520_pt1 | contig 10249 bp, 9 predicted proteins | sample SalMarWE160240MG_2_FD_202167 | JGI IMG/M metagenome (GOLD analysis project Ga0307420, IMG submission 202167) | Salt marsh sediment microbial communities from the Plum Island Ecosystem LTER, Massachusetts, United States - WE1602-40 | ecosystem: Environmental > Aquatic > Marine > Intertidal zone >... | reverse complement strand
CGAGCAACCACGTTGGGCTGGTAGCCAGACTTGCGTATCGCTTCCCAAACCCGTTCCTTGGTTTCGGGGCGCACATTAGGTTGGTCATTTACCACGCGAGAGACTGTGGAGCGGGACACGCCAGCCAGTTGGGCTACTTCTTCCAATGTGGGGGGCATGGTTCCTCCTGGGAGCGTTCTCAAAAGCGAGCCCTAAAAACCCAATTTCTGGACCCAAATTCGCCATAGGACTCCAGATTATTGGGAGCGCTCTCAAGAACAATATACCACGAAAAAATAGGCTTGTCAAGCATTTGATCAACGTGCCCGCACGCAGACGTTTGACAAGACTAATCTTTTGTGGTAAACTTCCTGCCACTTGAGCTTGCCAGGACAAACGGTATGCAGCTATACGCAATCACCCATTTGAAAGATACCAAGCGACGACCCAACAAAGAGCTAGACCACCTGTCGGGGTAGGCTCGTTTGGGTTGCGTACTTTACACACGAAGCCAGCCTCCAGACGGGGGCTGGCTCTTCTTTTGCGCGGTTGCCGCCAAGCGACATCGCGCATTCGTTTTGTCTAGCGGATTCACAAGAAACACAAACAGGAGGAAAGCAACATGGGAGACAAAATCAACAAAGTAGTGCTGGCCTATTCCGGCGGCCTCGATACCTCCGTCATCCTGACCTGGCTAAAGGAGACCTACGGCTGTGAGGTCATCACCTACACCGCTAACCTGGGACAGGGCGACGAGGAGCTGGAGGGTCTGGAAGAAAAGGCACTCGCCACCGGTGCAAGCAAGGCTTACATCGTCGATCTGCGTGAGGAATTCCTCACCGAGTACGCATTCCCCACAATGCAGGCCGGCGCGATTTACGAGCGATTGTACCTGCTGGGAACGTCCTTCGCGCGCCCCATCACTGCCAAAAAGATGGTCGAGATCGCCAACGCCGAGGGCGCCGACGCCATCTCGCACGGCTGCACCGGCAAGGGCAACGATCAGGTGCGCTTCGAACTGACGGTCAAGGCGCTCAATCCATTCCTCAAGGTCATCGCCCCCTGGCGCGAGTGGGACATCCGCTCCCGCGAGGACGCGCTCGACTATGCCGCCGCACACGACATCCCCGTCGTGCAGAGCAGAAAATCGATCTACAGCCGCGACCGCAACATCTGGCACCTGAGCCACGAGGGCGGCATCCTGGAAGATCCCTGGGCCGAGCCGGAGGAGGAGATGTTCGCGCTCACCATCGCGCCGGAAAAAGCCCCCAACAAGCCGGAGTACGTCACCATCGAGTTCAAAAAGGGCTTTCCCGTGGCCATGGACGGCGATCCGCTGGGGCCGGTACATCTGCTAGAAAAGCTAAACCAGATCGGCGGGGCGCACGGTGTGGGCCGAGCCGACCTGGTGGAAAACCGTTTGGTAGGCATGAAGTCGCGTGGCGTGTACGAAACGCCCGGCGGCACGATCCTCTACACCGCCCATCAGGGCCTGGAATCGATCTGCCTGGATCGGGACACCCTGCACTACAAGGACGTCGTGGCCCAGCGGTACGCCGAGTTGGTCTATTTCGGCAAGTGGTTCACCCCGTTGCGCGAGGCCATCAGCGCCTTTGTCGCCAAGACGCAGGAGCGTGTGACGGGCACAGTGCGGATCAAGCTGTATAAAGGGAACTGCACCGTCGTAGGTCGCAAGTCGCCCTACAGCCTGTACCGCGAGGACTTTGCCACCTTCGGCCATGACGACGTCTACGACCAGAGCGACGCAGAGGGATTCATCAACCTGTTCGGCCTGCCGCTCAAGGTGCGGGCGCTGATCGACCACCAGAACCAGCGCACGGCGGAACTGGAAGCGCCGGATTATACCGAGTTCAAGCGGGATTAGAGATTGGAGATTATGGCTCTCTGGGGCGGGTGCTTTACGGAAGAGATGGACGAACTGTTGAAAAAGTTCGGTGACTCGATCGCGTTTGACCAGCGCTTGTACGCGGCTGACGTGCGCGGCAGCATCGTCTACGCCGCCGAGCTGGCCCGGGCCGGACTGATCACCGACGAGGAGTGCGATCAACTGGTCAAGGGGCTGGAGAAGGTCAAGGCCGAGTTCGACGCAACCACCTTTCAAATTCAATCTGGCGACGAGGACATCCACACCGCCGTCGAGCGGCGGCTAGGGGAGCTGATCGGTCCGGTGGCCGGAAAGCTGCACACGGGGCGCTCGCGCAACGACCAGGTGGCGACCGACCTGCGGCTCTACCTGCTGGAGGAGATCGCCATCCTGCGCGAGGCGTTGGTCGAGGTACAAGCAGCCATCGTCGAAAAGGCCGAGGTGCACCTGGACGTGATCATGCCCGGCTACACCCACGTGCAGCAGGCGCAGCCGGTGCTCTTTAGCCACTGGCTGATGTCCTTCTTCTGGCGGCTCCAGCGCGACGGGGAGCGGCTGGCCGACCTGACCAAGCGCGTGCGCGTCTGCCCGCTGGGCGCGGGGCCGCTGGCGGGCAATCCGCTGGGCGTCGACCGCCAGGCGCTGGCCGCCTGCCTGGGGTTCACCGGCGTGGCGCAGAACAGCATGGATGCAGTGAGCGACCGGGATTTCGCGGTCGAGTTCCTGGCCTGGGCCGCGCTGGTGCAGGTGCACCTCAGCCAGCTCGCAGAGGACGTGATCGTGTGGGCCAGCCGCGAGTTCGGGTTCGTGGAGGTAGCCGAGGCCTACTCCACCGGCTCCAGCATCATGCCACAGAAGAAAAATCCCGATTCGCTAGAGCTAATGCGTGGCAAAAGCGGGCGCGTGATCGGACACCTGACCGGCCTGTTGACGACACTCAAGGGACTGCCTTCGTCCTACGACAAAGACCTGCAGGAGGACAAGGAAGCTCTCTTTGACGCGATCGACACGCTCAAGATGGAACTGCCCATCGTCGCCGGGGTGATACGCACGCTGACGGTGAACGGTGAGCGCATGACCGCCGCCCTGGACGACGGCATGCTGGCCACCGACCTGGCCGACTACCTGGTGCGCAAGGGCGTGCCCTTCCGCGAAAGCCACCGGCTGGTGGGCCGCGTCGTCCGGCGGGCCGAGGCATTGGGAATCGGCTTGAAAAAACTCGAACTGGCCGAATACCAGGCCATCCATCCCGCCTTTGCCGAGGATGTGTATGAAGCGCTGAGCTTTCAGCGTTCGGTGGAGGCACGGGACACGGAAGGCGGCACGGCGACAGAGGCAGTGCGGGAGCAAATCGCCAATGGCAAATCGCTTATCGCCAATCGGTGAGAAGTAGTCACGCTCGCAGCGTGACGGTATACGACAAGCGGGCGTCGCGCTACAAGCGCGACCTACATTAAGAAGCGCCCGGACGACCAGGTGGCGTAGGGGCGGTTCGCGAACCGCCCCCACAGGCGGGGGCCGCGCACCTCGCCCGGCGCGAGGCGCGTATCGCATATCACCGATCGGCTGGCGACAGGTTGATTAGCGACAGACCAAGCCGAAAAGGGAAAGAGATGCACAGGCCAATTGAGTAGTGCACACCAAGAGGTACAAGGTTTATGAGTAAAAGAGAGATGATAGAGAGCCTATTAGAAGCTTACGAGCATGCAATCACAGCAGGCCCACCAGAGGAATGCGCAAGCCAATTTGTGATCTGGCAAAGTCGTGTTGCTTTGGGTCTTGCCAGTGCTGGTATGGACGCGGAGCACAAAGCCTGGCGTGAAGCGGAAGAGATGACTCGTTTCTACGATGACGATGCGACTTTCACCGCCCAGGCTGAGTCTATGAAGGCAATACTTGTTGGAATACTTGAAAAACTAGAGGAGATTGAACCGTCTGCAGAACTCTTTCCGATGGAGATCGTGGAAGGAACGAGAAACTACATAGAGAAGCTCGCAACACAAGCGAACGGTTGCTACCAGAAAGGCTGGTATGATGCTTGTGCTGTGATGGTCAGAAGGCTGATAGAAATACTCATTATTGACAGCTTCGACGCCAAGGGCAAGCTAAGCGATATTCGGGAGGCAAGACACCTGTCTTTGTCATCCAATGTCTCAGAACGGCCAACTGCCTCTGAAATACGTCGCTTCCTCGAAGAAGACTTCCCTCAACTGGAAACTGCCCTCAAAGACGTGCAAGCCTCTCTAGGTGGAAGCCCACTCGCTAACTGGTCAGCAACGAGTAACTGGCAATCTGTTATTATCCCACGCCTCACAGATTTGCCGGACGATATACAGGCCACATTTGAGATGGTTGTTACAACACGCGACTGTGCGTGGGGTGGAATTGCGAAGCTGACTGGAGAGCAATTACGCTCAGCAAAGCGTGGAATCAGCCATATCTTGGAGTTTCTTCATCAGGAATTTCCATCTGCCGGTATCGACTTGCCTGACCAAGGAGAGATTGTATCTCTTGGACGACTGATAGAAAAGTATCTTGCTGTAGCTGACTCTTATTGGCATATAGAGCGAGCTGCAAGACCTGCTCTTAGGAAAATCAAGGCAATCGGCGATGTCGGTGCGCATGGCCGCTATGTCAAAGTCACCAAACAGACTCTTGATAAGTATCAAGATGCACTTATAGCCGGAATACAGCAGTTGGTTGGTACAGCCTACGGCAAGTAACGCAGTCTGTAGGTTGGGTTTCGCTGTGCTCAACCCAACCCGCAGATTGAATGTGTGCTTCCAACAAGAACATTTCATATTTGAGGAGGTAAAGGCAAAATGGCTACTTGTCCAGAATGTGATGCTGAAGTCGAGTTGGGCGCCGACGTCGAGGAAGGCGAGATCGTCATCTGCGGCGACTGTGGCGCAGAGCTGGAGGTCGTGGGCATCGACCCGATCCAGCTCGACCTGGCCCCGGAAGTCGAAGAAGACTGGGGAGAGTAAGTGTATGGCGAAAATCGGCATCATCTGCTCGAGGGTGCGCGTTGAGGAAAAGCTCCTCATCGCCGCCCTCGAGGAGCGAAACGCGGATTACGAGCGCGTTGACCCGCGTGACCTGCACATCGACCTGGCGGGCGATCAACTGAGCGAGTACGATGCGGCGATCGTGCGCTGCCTGAGCCACACGCGGGCGTATTATGTCACCCGCTGGCTGGCAAGCAAGGACGTCCCCGCCATCAGCCCACACGAGACAGTGCACGTCTGCGGCGACAAGCTGCTGACCAGCGCCGCGCTGCAAGAAGCGGGCGTGCCCAATCCACGCACCAAGCTAGCTCTCACGCCCGAGGCAGCGCTAGAGGCCATCGAGGAGATGGGCTATCCGGTGGTGCTCAAGCCACTGTTCGGCTCGTGGGGCCGGCTGCTGGCGCGGGTCAACGACCGTGACGCAGCCGAGGCGATCCTGGAGCACAAGCAGACGCTGGGCGGCTACCAGCACTCGGTGGTTTACATCCAAGAGTACGTCGAAAAGCCGCAGCGCGACATCCGCAGCTTTGTGGTCGGTGACGAGACGATCTGCGCCATCTACCGTACGTCGCCGCACTGGATCACCAACACCGCCCGCGGCGGCGTGGCGACCAACTGCCCAGTCACGCCAGAGATCGCTGAACTCTCTTGCGCCGCGGCCAAGTGCGTGGGCGGCGGTTTTGTGGCCATCGATCTGTTCGAAGCGCCCGACGGTCGCCTGCTGGTCAACGAGGTCAACCACACGCCCGAGTTCCGCAACAGCATCGATACCACCGGCGTCGACATCCCGGCCAAAGTGGTCGAGTACGCCCTGGAGGTCGCGGCTATGAAATCGGGGCGATGACGTTGAGCGGCAAGATCGGCGTTCTATGCTCGCGTGTGCGCGTCGAGGAGAAACTCATCCTCCAAAAGCTGCGGGAGCGCAAAGTGGCATTTGACAAGATCGACGTGCGCCAAATTGTCTTTGACCTGCACGCCACCGACTGGTCGCAGTACAGCGCTGTGTTGATCCGCTGCCTTAGCCACACAAAGGCACTCTACGCTGCCAAGGCGCTGGAGATGCAGGGGGTCAAGACGGTGAACGCGCACGCGGTCATCGAGGTGTGCGGGGACAAGATCCTGACGACGCTGGCGCTGCAAGAACGCGGCATCCCCACCCCACCGACACAGATCGCCTTTTCCAAGAATGGCGGACTGACCGCGGTCGACGAGATCGGCTACCCGGCGGTGCTCAAGCCGCCGGTAGGCTCGTGGGGCCGGCTGATCGCCAAGGTCAACGATCGAGAGGCCGCCGAGGCGGTGATCGAGCACAAGGAGATGCTGGAAGAAAAGCGGGGCACGCCGTTGTACATCCAGACCTACGTCGACAAACCTGGGCGCGATATCCGCTCGCTCGTCGTCGGCGACGAGACGGTGTACGCCGTCTACCGCCACGCCGAGCACTGGATCACCAACACTGCCCGCGGCGGCCGGACGACCAGTCTGGCGGTGTCGCCCGAGATCGACCGGCTCTCGCGCGCGGCGGCCGAGGCGATGGGCGGCGGCATCCTGGCGGTCGATCTGATGGAGGATGCTGCGGGCAGGCTATTGGTCAACGAGGTCAACAACACGCCCGAGTTCCACGGCGCGATGGAGTCGACGGACGTGGATATCGCAGCAAAGATGGTGGACTATGTGCTGCGAGTAAGCGAATGCCGTCTCAACCCGCTCATTCGCTGACTCGCTGATTCGCCCATTCGCTAAATCTATGGAGGAATTATGGTTAAGGTTGGTATTGTGGGAGCGTCGGGTTACGCCGGGGGGGAACTGCTGCGGCTGCTGCTAGGCCACCCGGAAATCGAGGTGACGCAGATCACCTCCGAGACGTACGCCGGGCAGTTTGCCCATTTCGTGCACCCAAATCTGCGGGGGCACACCACGCTAAAGTTCAGACGTATGGTGGAGGTGGAGCCGTGCGATCTGTTGTTCCTGGGGCTGCCTCACGGGCACGTGATGAAGCGCATCGAGGATCTGGCCGGGATGGCTGAGCGGATCATCGACCTTTCTGCCGACTTTCGGCTGAAAACCTCTGATGACTATAAGAAGTGGTACGACCACGCGCATCCCCACCCGGACTGGCTGGACAAGTTCGTCTACGGCCTGCCGGAGCTGCACCGGGAGGAAATGGCAGGGGCCAGGTACGTCAGCGGCGTGGGATGCAACGCCTCGGTGACCATCCTGGGGCTGTGGCCCCTGCACCGGCGCGGGCTGGTGCGGGAGACGATCGTCGAGGTTAAGGCCGGTTCTTCGGAGGGCGGCAACAAGGCCAGCGCTCACTCCCATCACCCGGAGCGGTCGGGCGTGGTGCGCACGTATATGCCCAAGGGACACCGCCACATCGCCGAGATCATCCAGGAGTTGGCGCTTGACCCGCAGGAGCCCAAGCTGCACTTTTCCGTCACCTCGGTGGGCACGGTGCGCGGCGCGACGGCCACCTGCCACTGCCTGCTCAAGGAGGATATGGACGAGAGGGATGCCTGGAAATTCTACCGCGAGGATTACGGCGACGAGCCATTCGTGCGCCTGGTGCGCTCCAAGCGGGGCATCTTTCGCTATCCCGAGGCCAAGTTCCTCACCGGGTCGAACCACTGCGACGTCGGCTTCGAGGCTGATCCGGAGGGCAAGCGCTTGGTCGTCATCTCGGCCATCGACAACCTGATGAAGGGCGCGGCCGGCAGCGCGGTGCAGAGCATGAATGTGATGTACGGGTGGTCGGAGACGCAAGGGCTCGAGTTCCCGGGGTTGCATCCGATTTAACCCTCCCCCTCGTGGGGGGAGGGAATGAAAAGGAGTGGATTCTATGATCATCGTAAAAGCCGGCGGTGGCGAGGGGCTAGACATGCAGGCCGTGGCCGCCGACGTGGCAGAAATCGTCAAGCAGGGCCAGCAGGTCGTGTTGGTGCACGGCGGCTCCCACGAGACCAACCTCATCTCGGAGCAACTAGGCCATCCACCCCGCTTTGTCACCTCGGTCTCCGGTCACTCCAGCCGCTACACGGACCGGGAGACTCTAGAGATATTCGCCATGGTCGTGGCGGGCAAGATCAACAAGCTGCTGGTGGAGCAGTTGCAGCAGTTGGGCGTCAACGCGGTGGGGCTTTGTGGGCTTGACGGGCGACTGCTGGAGGGAAAGCGCAAGGATACGCTGAGAATCGTCGAGAACGGCAAGCGCAAGGTCCTGCGCGGCGAGTACAGCGGCGTGATCGAGCGCGTCAACGGCGATCTGCTCAAGATGCTGCTGGACGCAGGCTACACGCCGGTCGTGGCTCCCATCGCCATCAGCTACGAGAGCGAAGGCGTGAACGTGGACGGCGACCGGGTGGCGGCGGCCGTCGGCGCGGCGCTGAAAGCGGACAAGGTCATCATCATGACCAACGTGCCCGGCCTGCTGCGCGACGTCGCGGACGAAGGGTCACTGATCAAGCACATCCCGCCGGCGCAAGCGGAAGAGTACCTGGACCAGTATGCCAAGGGCCGCATGAAGCGCAAGATCCTGGGCGCTGTCGAGGCACTGCAAGAGGGCGTGGGCCAGGTGATCATCGCCGACGGACGAGCGGAAAATCCGGTACAGCGGGCGCTGGCCGGCGAAGGGACCGTGATCGGATAAAAAGTCGAATATCAGGAGGACAGAACGTGCTCAATCCAGACGAAATCAAAGCCCTAGAGAACGAACACGAAAGTGGTGTGTATGGCAAGATCGACATCGTGCTCGTGCGCGGAGAAGGCGCGCGCCTGTGGGACGCCGATGGCAAGATGTACATCGACTGCATGAGCGGGCACGGGGTGGCCAACATCGGCCACGCCAACCCCGCCGTGACCCAGGCCATCGCGCAGCAAGCGCAGCAGTTGATCACCTGCCACAGCGCGCTGTACAACGAGCAGCGGGCGCTGCTGATGCAAAAGCTGGCCCAGATCGCCCCACCCGGCCTGGATCGCTTCTTCTTTTGCAACTCGGGAGCCGAGGCGGTGGAAGGCGCGCTCAAGTTCGCCCGCCTTGCCACCGGCAGAACAAAGATCATCGCCACGATGCGCGGATTCCACGGGCGCACCTTTGGCGCGCTCTCGGCCACGTGGAACAAGGAGTATCGCCAGCTGTTCGAACCGCTGGTGCCGGGTTTCGAGTTCGTCCCTTACAACAAGCTGGAGCGCATGGAGAAAGCAGTGGACGACGAGACTGCCGCCGTCATCGTCGAGGTGGTGCAGGGCGAGGGCGGCGTCAACCCCGGCGACGGCGACTATCTCCGCGGGGTGCAGGCGCTGTGCCAGGAGCGCGGCGCGCTCTTCATCGCCGACGAGGTGCAGACCGGGTTCGGGCGCACGGGCAAGATGTTCGCCTGCGAGCACCACGACCTACGGCCCGATCTGATGACGGTGGCCAAGTCCATCGCGGGGGGCGTGCCCATGGGCGCGATCCTCATCGGGCCGCGCGTGGGCGAACTCCCACCCCGGGTGCATAACAACACTTTCGGCGCCAATCCCCTGTGCTGTGCGGCGGCGGTGGCGGCTATCGACTTTATGCTCGAAAACAATCTGCCGCAGCGGTCGGCGGAACTGGGCGTGCGGATGATAGATGGTCTCAAAGCCATCGAGTCGCCCCTGATCCGTGAGGTGCGCGGCCTTGGATTGATGATAGCGGTGGAACTGAAACAGTCCTCCGCCCCGTATCTCGCAGAACTGGCAGAGAAAGGTGTGCTGGCGCTGACGGCGGGCAGGAACGTGATGCGCTTCCTGCCGCCACTGGTGATCGAAGAAGAGGATGTAAATACAGTGGTGGAAAAGGTGGCAGAGGTGCTACCGGCTGATTAGAGATTGGAGATTAGAGATTGGGGTATATGGATGCAAAAGGTCATATGAAGAGAATCTGCGTTTTTTGCGGCTCAAGCCCTGGGGCGAGGCCGGAATACATCGCGGCAGCCAGGCAGCTAGGACACACGCTGGCGAACAGGGGCATCGGCCTGGTCTACGGTGGGGCCAAGGTCGGCACGATGGGCCAACTCGCCAGCGCCGCGCTTGAGGCCGGCGGCGAGGTCATCGGCATCATTCCACAGGATCTCGTGGAAAAAGAGGTGGCCTTCACGGAGCTGGAGAATTTGCACATCGTCGGCTCGATGCACGAACGCAAGGCGCGTATGGTGGACCTTTCCGACGGCTTCATCGCCCTGCCGGGCGGCCTGGGCACATTCGAAGAGTTCTTCGAGGCGCTGACCTGGGCGCAGCTCGGTTTGCACCACAAGCCCTGCGGCTTTCTGAACGTGTGCGGCTACTATGACAAACTGATCGCCTTCCTGGATCACGCCGTCGCACAGCAGTTCGTCAAGTCAGAATACCGCGCCATGGT
>Ga0307420_1001519_pt1 | contig 10249 bp, 9 predicted proteins | sample SalMarWE160240MG_2_FD_202167 | JGI IMG/M metagenome (GOLD analysis project Ga0307420, IMG submission 202167) | Salt marsh sediment microbial communities from the Plum Island Ecosystem LTER, Massachusetts, United States - WE1602-40 | ecosystem: Environmental > Aquatic > Marine > Intertidal zone >... | reverse complement strand
CCAACAGTCCCAATCGCTCCTACAGCTAATTCTGGATGAGAAGGAGCAGGAATTTTTTTAGTTACCATAACATCTAAAGGGACTTTTAAAATCATTGATAACTCTTTAGCCACCACTATTCCTCCCCGAGGAATACCTAAAATAATAATCTTTTCTCGTTCTTTTAAAGAAGATAATTTCTCGGCTAATTTCTTAGCAGCCATTAGCCTGTTTTCAAATATCACCATAATCTATTTTAGCATACAAAAACCGTCCGCAAAGGAACGGCTTTTAAAAATTAACTAACTTTAAATCAAGACTTAGATCTTACTCAAAAGTTTTTTAGCTAGATTACCAATCCAAGGAAGTTTAAACTCCTCTCCCTGATAAGCTTTGTAAATCAAAACTAGCCAAAGAACAAAACCAACAATCCAAGCGATGGGGACGAAAAACCAAAGGAAAGGAATAACAACAATAATTGTTAAAATGCCGAAAGTAACTACTGACTGAGCGGCATGGAAACGAACAAAAGAGTCTTTTTCAACGATAAGAAAAATTATTCCGGTAACCCAACCCAAAACATAGGACAAGGCAGCCGCTGTTTTTTTAGGAAGACCAGTTCCCGCCATTATTTTTTCACCTCCCTTCTCTAATTTATCGTTTCACACTCCCCATTTTTTGTCAAGGCATAAACCATCAAAAGAGATTCATTTGTTGTTCTGATTTTTCTTGCTCTAACTCTTCTTCGGGCCAAACATTAACCTGACCAAAAAGACCATCATATCCCGGCTTAATAAAAATATTTCCCTCTCTTACCCTTTTTAATCCCAAAACCAATCTTTGACCACCAATCTTCTCTATTTCTTTAAAAGAAGTCTTTAATAAAAAATTAAACTCACTGGTAAAATTATTAGTTAACAAATTGTACTCATCTTCAACTTTTTTACTGGAAACTCCACGCTCAAAAACCTCTGCTAAAATTTCAGATAAAGGAACCATCATCATGTATCCAGGCCTCTCCTTATAGCTTATCCATTTGATTCCAAATTGATCTTTATTTATTTTTAAATCCTTCTCTTCTATTTCTCTCTTGGCCAATTTTTCAACCCGCGACATCACTCCAATCGTTAAATTCTTCCCACAGACAGAACAAAGATTACCCAATTTCTCTATTTCTTCAGGACTCCTGACGACGCTGCAATTTCGATGACCACTATAATGATACTTCCCCTCTTCTGGGTAAAATTCGATTGTATAGGCAATTTGGCATGGCGAATCTTCATCTTTTCTAATCGCCTTAAGAATATCTTGATACTTTACTTTCTTTTTTTTGCTTTTGAAAACAGTCACTTCTCTGCCTAACTTTGAAGGGCTATGAGCATCGCTAAAACTCAAAATACTCTTCTGATCTAAATCAGGAACACGCCAATTCATTAGAGGATTGGAAGATAAGCCTGTTTCAATCCCATAAATTTGGGCTGCAAAATCACCAAAACAATCACTAAAAGAATCAAAGCCAGAATTTGAGCCATATAAAGAAAACCAGGGTGTCCAAATATGAGCCGGGATAAGGAGACAATCTTTGGAGCAGGAAAAAACCACTTCCGCCAGTTCAATACTTGAGAGGCCAATTATCGGTCTCCCGTCAGAGAAAAGATTGGCTCCTAAACTACGCAATTTAGTATTAATTTGCTCGACAACGGAAAAATTAGGAGCAAAAACAAGATTATGAATTCGATATGATCTTCCTTCCTGAGTATAAATCGAAGATATCTCTGTTCCTAGGAGAAAAAGAATTTTAGAGGAGGAATCCTTAAGACCATAAATCCCTTCTTCAACCTCACGGAGATTCTCCTTTAACTCTCTTAACCATAAAGGATGAGTCCAATCGGCCGTTGTTAAAAGATTAATCCCCTTTTTTTCTGCCCATTTGGCTATTTCAGGAATGACCATCTGCTGAGAAACGGCCCGAGAATATTTACTATGAAAATGTAAATCAGCAATAATCTCCATCCTAAAAAGCCTCTAGAAAAATAAAAAATAAATAGACAATCAAAAGGACTGCCCCTTCCCAACGCTCTAATCTCCGCTTAGTTTTAATAAAAAGAAAAAGAATGCCAAAAATTAGAAGAAAAACCATTGTTGCCAAAAGATAGTCGGAAAAAGCCTGAATACGAAAAGGTGCGATCAAAGCTACTAAGCCAATAACCAAAGTTCCATTGGCGACAATTGAACCTAAAAGATTGCCAAAAAACATCTCCTTTTGCCCACTTCTAAGAGTTTTAATACTAAAAACCAATTCCGGCAAAGTCGTTCCCACAGCAACAATCAAAAGTCCAATTAAGAGTAGAGGTAAGTTAAAGACAATGGCCAATTTAGAGGCTAACCTCACCAAAACATCGGCTGAAACTAAAAGCAAAATGATGGCTAGGAAAATCCAGGCCAGTTCTTTCTGGGTCTTTCTTTGACCAACTTTTCTTAAAAGACGTTTGACGATACTAACTTTTTCACTAACCAACTTTTGACGTCGTTCACTAAAAATAACGACTTGATAAAAAAGATAGAAAACAAGCAAAATCAAGCCGTCAATTCTCGACAAAAATTTGTCAACCAAAAGCACCATCGGGGCTGAAGCAGCCAAGAAAGCATAAAAAATATCTCGACGAATAAAGCCCTCTTTAACATTTACCACGCCCACCACTAAAGCTGCCCCACCGATAACCAAAGATAAGTTGGCAATATTAGCTCCCATAATGTTACCTAAAGAGAGAATCGGCTGTTTCTCAAAGGCCGAACTTAAACCGACAAAAAGTTCAGGCAAACTCGTCGCCAAACCTAAGATTAAACCGGTTAAGGCAAATTTCCCTAGTCTTGTCTTTTGGGAAAAGCAACGGAAATTGACAATCAAAATATCGGTCGCCTTAACTAACAAAAAAGAGAAAAAGAAAATTAAAGCTAAATAAAAAGCAACGGTCATTTAGTTTCCTTTCTTTAAGGCAATAAAAACGCCTTTCGTAATTTCAATCGCCAATAAATTAAAAATACCTAAACTAACAAGAAAAATCCACTCTCTTACTCCTAAAGGTTGAGTTCCTAAAAGTCTTTGCAGAGGGGGTAAATAAATAGCCCCCAGGATGAAGCTCATCCCTATAAAGACAGACAAACTGATGATTTTATTGCTGAAGGGATTATACCTAAAGATTGGCCGACGCAAGCTACGACAGGCAAAAACGACGAATAAAGAGTCAATTCCCAAGGCGATAAACATTACTGTTCTGATGTCAAAAAGATACAAATAGCCCTTAGTTAAGAGGTAAAACAAACCTAAAAGAACTAAACTAGTAAAGATACCGATGGCAAAAACTAAAAATTTCAGCTCATTATTTAAGATAGGTTCATCTTTCTTTCGTGGCATTTCCCGCATAATTCCTCTTTCTTGGCGTTCAAAAGCTAAGGCAATCGCCGGGAAGCTATCTTGAACTAAATTAATCCAAAGAATCTGAACAGCAGTTACCGGCAATGGCAGGCCTAAAATTAAAGAACCACCAATTAAAATTACCTCTGAAAAACTATCTGATAAAAGGTAAAGAACAACCTTTCTTATATTTTCAAAGATCGCTCGTCCTCCTTCAATTGCCTGGAAAACAGTCGCAAAATTAGAATCAAGAAGAATAATATCCGCTGTCTGTTTGGCAACATCAGCAGACTGACCTACAACGATACCAATATCCGCCTGCTTGAGAGCAGGAGCGTCATTAACCCCATCCCCCATCATCGCCACCACTTCTCCATTAGATTTTAAAGCTTTAACTATCTTTAATTTTTGCTCTGGAGTTGTCCTGGCAAACAAAACGACATCTTTGACCTTTTCTTGAAGATCTTTTTCCGTCATTTCCTCTAAATCTCTACCTTCTAAAACCAGTCCATTATCGGCAAGGCCAAGTTTCTTTAAGACCGCTAGGGCTGTTGAAGGATAATCCCCAGTGATAATTTTAACCTTTATCTTGGCTGCTTGAGTTTGTTTTAGAATCAGTTTTACTCCCTCCCTTATCGGATCTTCATAAACTAAAACTCCTAACCAAATAAATTCATGGAGATCCTTACGTTCTATTTCTTTAGCCTTAACTTTTTTATAAGCAAAACCTACCAATCGATATCCTTTTTCAGCTAAATCTTTGAATTTTTGCTCCCAATTCTTTATTTCCTCTTTATTTAAATCTGACTTATGCAAAACTATTTCTGGCGCTCCAGAGAAAAAAAGCAAATTATCTTCTCTACTCTTGTTCAAGGTAGCAATATATTTATACTTAGGGTTAAAGGGAATTTCATCTAAGCGTGGATATTGTTTTTTTAGCTTGGTAAAGTTCATCTGTCCCTCCGCCCAATCTTTCATCGCCGTCTCTAAAGGGTCCCTCATATCATTGCATAAAAGGGCTCCTTTTATTAACAAATCTTTACCCTGTTTATCATCTTCTAAAACAGCCTCTATGACCTTCATCTGCCCTTCTGTTAAGGTTCCTGTCTTATCAGCACAAATAACGCTCACTGAACCTAAGGTTTCCGCTGCCAAAAGCCGACGGACTAAAGCTTTTCGTTTTAAAATCCGCTGCATCCCTAAAGCAAGAATGACCGTTAAGCTTATCGGTAATCCTTCCGGGATAGCTGCTATGGCCACGGCCACACTGATGGTAAACATTTCCAATAAGTCATAGCCTAAGAATTCACCAAAAATAAACAAAGCCAAGGCAAATGCGCCCACGGTTACAGCCAAGTATCTGGCCAATCTGCCGATTTGAATTTGGAGAGGAGTTTTTTCTTCTTCTAATTTTGTTATTCTTCGACCAATCTTACCAACCTGTGTTTTCATCCCAGTTTTGGTAACCAACATCTTGCCAATCCCGCTACTGACAATTGTCCCGGCAAAAACCATATTCCCCTTTTTATACTTAGAAGCTTTCGTTCTCTCCCCTAGGGCTTTAGTCTTTTTAGCCGGCATTGATTCTCCAGTTAAAATAGCCTCATTGACGGTCAAATCTGTTGCCTCCACTAAAACTCCATCGGCAGGAATACGAGTTCCGATAGTTAAAACAACCAAATCGCCAACAACTAAATCTTTGGCCTTTATTATCTGTTGTTGGCCATCACGAATAACATTTGCCTGGGGTGTTAAAAGATTTTTTAAGGCCTCTAAAGACTTTTGGGCTTTTTGCTCTTGGTAAAAACCAACAATGGTATTGATCAAAACAGCTCCGAAAATAACCAAGCTGTCTTTAAGGTCACCTAAAAAGAGAGTGACTATGCCGGCCAGTAATAAAATATAAATAAGGGGTGATTTAAATTGAGAAAGAATAATTTTTAGACTGGTAAACTGTTGTTCTTTTCGAAGTTCATTGGGTCCCTCTTCTTTAAGACGTCTTTTGGCTTCCAGAGAAGTTAAGCCCGAAAAAGAAAAATCTTTTATCATAAGTCAATCTTAACATAAATTGGACTTTACTTTTGTAGTCGATAAAGTTTTTCAACTTCTTTCAAATTGCTTGCTTGAGAAGGACTTTTATCATCCCGGAATCGGATCAAACGAGGAAAACGTAAGGCTAAACCAGCACTATGAATTGGCGATCTGGTAACATTGTCCGCTTCAATTTCAACGACAATTTCCGGTAAAGACCATAAATCTGGCCTTAAATTCTTATTAACATCATACTGTTTTGGCTGCTTTAGGGTTTTAGCTTTATCGCAACGTTTTCTCATTTCTCGCCACTGATCGTCAGAAAGACCGGTGCCGATTTTTGAAAGGGTTAAAATCTGATCATTGGTTTGTTTTTCTCTAACCCCTACCAAAAATCCACCAATACCAAAGCCTGCCCTTCTCCCCTTTCCTTTGTAATAACCCATGACAAGACAATCTAGGGTATCCGCCAAACCGCCCCCTTTTTTCCCTTTTTCCTGTTTAAGCTTAACCCAGGTATAACCACGCCTGCCTGAATCATAAGGCGCCTCCCATTTCTTAACCACCACTCCCTCCAAACCTTTTTTAATCTGATCCTGATGAAATTTTCTTAAATCATCTGGGTTTTGGGTAACTATTTGAGGGGAAAGAAGAATTGTCTTACTTTCCTTATTAATTAACTTTTCTAAAATCTGCCTTCTTTTACTAAAGGGTAAGTTTAACAAGTCTCTTCCATCTTTATATAAAACATCAAAAACAAAATATTTCAATGGGACTTCTTTTATCTTCTCAGCAATCCCATACTTTCTCTTCCTTTTAATCGTTTCTTGAAATGGCAGAAACTTACCTGTCCGACCATCAAAACCAATCGCCTCACCATCTAAAATAATTGATTTTGTCTTAACTTCTTCCTTGATACTTTTCTCAATATCAGGAAACATCTTCGTCACATTTTCTAAATTTCTAGTAAAAATATTGATCTCTTTTCCTTGCTTATGAACTTGAATCCTTGCCCCATCATATTTAGGCTCAACAGCTACCTTACCCATCTTTTTAATTATTTCCTCGGCGTTAGGTAGTCTTTGACACAGGGCAGAAACAACCGGAACGCCAACTTGAACCTTAACCTCCTTTAAACCTTTTAAGCCCTTTCTTTTAAGGATTTTGGCAATTTGTCCAATATCAGCTCGGACATTGTAAATTGATTCAATAAATTTCCTTTGCAACTTATCTTTTTTAAGCATCCAAGACAAGGCATCCAGAATTGTTAATTCGGAAAAGCCTAATCTTAATTTCCCCAAAGGAATTCTGGTTACATATTTGGCTGAAAGAGGATCTAAATCGAAAAGGAGCTGGGCTGTTTTGTTTATCTTGCGTTCAACTGAACCCTGGCCACTTTCCACAGCAATCTCGTAAAGAAGATCGTAAACCTTATTAACAGAAAGCTTACCCCTACCATGGTTACTTTTTAAATTAAAAACGACCTCTCCTAAATCGCCTTCTTCTTTAAAGAGGCTTTTTATTTCATCTTCCTTTTCTGAAAAAGCCTTGGCGACAGCTTTAAACATCAATCTTTCGGCCATATTAAACTCTAGGCCTTTATAAACGGGCAATAATCTTCCCAAAGATAAATAACAAATTTTATCTATCTCTTTCAGGGAAGACTTTTTTAAAAGATCTGACAAAATACGGGTAATTTCGTTCCTGGAGGCAGTCTTTTCTAACCTGAGAAAGAAAGCTGCTAAGGTCTTAAATTCCATTTTAAATTAAATTTTGTGAGAAGAATAAATAAGCAAAAATGACAACGACGATGAACAAAACACCAAAAATAATTGATGTCCAGCCGGTTTTTTCATCTTTAAAAACTTTATTTAGGCCTTCACCAACCAAAGTTAAACCAAATAGAGTCGGTAAAATTAAAATCATATACAGAAACTGAGGCTCTGTTGTTTTCATAGAAATTTCAACAAGATTTCAGCGTAAAATATATCTTGCTGATTTGGTTTTACCCTCTTTTTTAAGAATACCTTTTTTTATGAAATAATTAAAGTCGCGTAAAATGGTATCATCAGAATAATTACCAACCACTTTTCTTGCTTCAGGGGTAGTAATTGAACCATTTGCCTGTAAATACTCCATCAACTTTATCTGTCGTTCATTTAAGGGAACCTGGACCCCTATTTTATTTTTCATTTTTAAATCAGAAGAAAGTTTTTTTATCTTTTCTTTAATCCTTGTTAACTCAACGGCCATAGCTTGGGTAAAGTAAGTCAACCAAGGAGTCAAATCACGTTCAGCTACATCAGCTGATTGATTGGAAACACTCGCGAGAGCTTGATAATAAGAAGAAGCATCTTTATCAAAATATTCTTCTAAGGAAAAGAATTTTCTGATATCATAATTTTCAAAAAACAACACCAAAGTGGCAAAAGCTCTTGCTGCCCGACCATTACCTTCAGTAAAAGGATGAACAGCCACCAAATAATAATGAGTAATAGCGGCTTTTAAAACAGGATGAAGAGAGGAATCCCCAAGGCCATTAAGCCATTCAAAGAAATCTTCTAGTAAAAAAGGCACCTCTACTGCCGGCGGTGGTTTAAAAGTTACCTCACCCGTAAAACCGTCTTTAACGACAACTTGTGTCTGTCGATATTCCCCCAAGGAATCGCTTAAAATTCGTTCACAGGTTAGCTCGTGAATTTTCTTAAGCATCGTTGGGGTGTATCGACGGCTTTTAACCTTTTCCTCTTGTTCATCAATAAATTTCAAAACATTACGATAATTAATTACTTCTTGAATATCTCTTTCCCGAGCGACTATCTCTTCTCCCTCCATAGCCTTTTTAACCTCGTTTAAGGAAAGATCATTCCCTTCTAAGTGAGTTCCATGATGAACCGTTCTCACCAAAGCATCTTTTACAAAACGGCTTTCATAAAGAGGCACCAGGGGCGCATTCTCAATCACCTCCCTAGCCGCTTCAATTAAACCGATATTGGCTAGTATTTCATTATTTATGGTAAACTTAGGAGAATACATCAGTTTATTATTTAATTTTTAAAGATAATTTTCAAGGCCGAATGGAACATCTTAAAAAAGCCCCTTCTGGTTTAAAAAAATATCAATTAAGTGTTATTAAGCAAATGTTAAAACTGGCTACCACCGGCTTTGGGCTAGTGGCCGCTTTAGCCTGGAACGAACTTATCAAAACTTTTATTAACGACTATATCAAAACCAAAATCAGTGTCGGCTCAGGGATTATCTCTCTTCTCATTTACGCTGTTATCATTACCGCTTTAGCTGTAACAATAACTCTTCAGCTAAACAAACTTGCCGAAAAAGTTAAGAACGAATAGCTTTCTTTAATTCAACAACCTCTAGTTTTTTTAAATCTTTTTTTTCTATCAAATTTATATCGGTAGTCGTTAAAATAGTTTGTTGTTTAGGAATAACTTCTAACAATCTTTCTCTATGCTTAGCATCCAATTCTGAAAAAACATCATCTAAAAGTAATAAAGGCCTTTCGCCAGTCTTTTCAGCCATGAACTCCAACTCAGCCAGCTTCAAACTAAAGGTCGCCATTCTTTGTTCGCCTCGAGAACCAAACAGATGAAGACTTCTTTCTCTGTTTTTCTTTTTAGTTCTAACATCAAAATCGTCACGATGAGGGCCAACCAAAGTCATTCCGGCAGCAATCTCTTTACTAATATATTTCTCTAAACGTTGTGGTGAAATAATACTTTTATCATAGAGAACATCAATTTGGCCAAAATAATCAGGCTGGCGATTAATAAAATCAATAAATTCTCCCCTCTTTTGACTGATTATCTCTCCATTTTCAATAAGAAGTTTGTCCCAGAAGAAAAGAACTCCTTTAGGTTTACCTCGATCACGGATTTGCTCTAGAAGCCTATTTCTCTGCCTAAGTCCCTTTTGATAAGAAAGGTTAGCTCTCCTATATTCTCTATCAACTTGCTCCAAAACTGAATCTAACCACTCCCGACGCACTGAAGGACTACTTAAAATAATTCTTAAATCTTCTGGACCGAAATAAACGACTCTTAGATGACCAACAAAATCCATCATTCTTTTGCCAACCCCATTGACGAGATATCTTTTCGAGGGTGTTTTCTTCCCTAAAATCTCTCCGGTAGTTAAAACTACCTCTAACTCTTCTTCGCCTTGAAGATTTTTGATCTTCGCCCTTAATCTTGATAAATAATGGCCATAACGAATCATTTCCTCTCCCTTCTGAGCCCGAAAGCTTTTGCCAGTCGCCAAAAGATAAATCGCCTCCAAGAGGTTAGTCTTGCCAACCGCATTTTGACCAACAACTAAGGTTGAATCCACCTGAATTTTAAATTCTCTTTGAGAATAATTCCGAAAATTTTTAAGATAAATTTCTTTTAAAATCATTATTTCTGACAAGTAGGGCAATAAAAAGTCCCTCTTCCTCCAACAACAATTCTTCTTATCTTATCTGGGCAATGGAAACATTTTTTATTTTTTCTTCCATAAACTAAAAAATGCTCTTGATAGGCTCCTTTTTTACCTAAAGCATCTAAATAATACTGGTCAGAGGCTCCTCGATATTTAATTCCAGCTCTTAAAGCTTTTTCTAAGGAATGATAGAGTTTCTCTGTCTCTTCTAAAGAAACCTCATTGGCTGGTCGACGTGGATCAATCCCCGCCAAAAACAAAGCCTCATTGGCATAAATATTACCTATTCCAGATAAAACCTTTTGATCCATCAGAACGACTTTTACCGCTCTTCTGCTTGAAGATAAAATCTTCTTAAATTCAGCAAAATCAAGATCATCTAAGGGT
>Ga0307420_1001514_pt1 | contig 10267 bp, 9 predicted proteins | sample SalMarWE160240MG_2_FD_202167 | JGI IMG/M metagenome (GOLD analysis project Ga0307420, IMG submission 202167) | Salt marsh sediment microbial communities from the Plum Island Ecosystem LTER, Massachusetts, United States - WE1602-40 | ecosystem: Environmental > Aquatic > Marine > Intertidal zone >... | reverse complement strand
ATCTCCATGATCGCCGTTGCCCATGACATCCCGACCCCGAGGGCGGACAGGAGCACGCGATCCCCAGGTCTGACCCGTCCAAGATCGATCGCGTCCCGCATGGCAATCGGTATCGACGCAGAGACCGTGTTGCCCACCCCACGGAGATTCGAGAACGACTTGTCGGCCGGGATGCGAAGGCGGGCCGACAGGGAATCGAGGGCCATCTTGCTGGCCTGATGGAAGATGAAGAGATCGATGTCATCCAAGGTCATCTGAGTGCTTTCTAGGAGAGACCGGATCTGTCGTGGAGCTGTCGCGTTCAACACTGACAGCACTCCGACTCCGTCCATGTGGATGTTCTCCAGGGAGCGAAGATTGCCGCTGCTGTCGGCTTGTTCGACTGCCGTGTCCCGTGTGCGCGGTAGCCGGCATCCCCCGGCCGGAACGATGAACTTGCGGTGGTCCTTGCCCGATGTCGCACAGCGGATCCCGATCAGCCCGCGGCCGGAGTCGGAGGCTGCGAGCCATGTCGCGGCGGCGCCATCCCCGAACAGTGACCGCGCCGAACGATCCCCGCGATTGATGTACTTGGAGTACGTGTCGGCGTTGACAAGAAGGACGTTGGTCGCAATCTCACTGGCAAGAAGGGACTGCGCAAGGCCCAGACCATAGATGAAGCCGGAGCAGGCCAGGTTGAAGTCGGTGGCAAACACGTTCTCGGGTAGGTCCAAGAACTCGTGCAGCAGACACGCATTCGGGGGCATCACGTAGTCGCCGCTCTGCGTGCAGAAGAGGATCGCGTCCACTTGCTCGCGCGCTTCTGGATGCTCTTCGAACAGCAAGGCGCACGCCCGACAGGCCAGATCGAATGCCGTCTCATCGTTGCGGGCGATGTGCCGTGCCGCGACGCCGGTGCGAGCCAGGACCCTGGTCATGTCCCAGTCTGGGTTCTCGGCCTCCAGCATCTCGTTGGTGACAACCAGATCAGGGAGCGCGTACGCGATGCCCCGGATCTCCGCTCTCACGCCGTCACCGTTCACGACATCGTCCCGTCCGAGAATCCCAGCGTGTGGTCTGGCGGCAGGTCAGAGTCCGTGCTGCGATGCGACAAGGTCGGGATGTCGAGGAGGGCGGTCGCATTGTCATTCACGCGTGTGCGCCGCCCAGGAACAGCGTCTGCGCGGTGATGTGCGAACTCGCCGACGACGCGAAGAAGTCGACCACGTTGAACACGTCGTCGGGCGTCGCCAGCCGCGGAAGGGGCAGCTCGGCCAGAACCGCGGCCATCGTGTCTCGCGGTATCTGCTCTAGCATGTCCGTCTGGAGTGCGGACACTGCCAGGGTGTTGACGGTGATCCCGTAGCTGGCGAATTCCTTCGCCAGCACGCCCGTCAGTGTCATCGAGGCGGCCTTCGTGGCCGCATAGATGGAGTCGCCGACGGGCTCAAGCACCGATGCCATCGATCCGATGTTGATGATCCTGCCGTACTTGCCCTTTCGCATCAGTTTGGCGGCCTCGCATGCCACGTAGAAGGCGCCGAGGAAATTGGTGCGAACCATCTCCTCCGCTCGTGAGGCTGGCATGAGCAGCGCGTGAACCGACGTGAGTACGCCGGCGTTGTTGATGACGACGTCCACCCTGCCGTGGGTCCGAGAGATGGCCGCGAAGGCCGACCTCACAGCCAGGTTGTCGCCGACGTCAAGCCTGCGGTGGTCGTAGTTCGCGTGGCTGATCGCTGCTTCGCCCCTGCTCATGCCAATCACTCGAGCGCCCTGATCCAGGAAGTGGTCCGCGATCATCCGGCCGATGCCCTTGCGGGCTCCCGTGACGACCACAACCCGGTCGGAGAACTCAGCCTGGTGCGGCGTCATCACTGACCTGCGGCAAGCGTCATGATGTAGTCCCGCAGCGTCTCACCGGTCGCAAACGGCGATTGCGCACGAGACACCGCGAAGTCGTCCGCGAGGCTGATGTTCAAATCGTGGTCGACGTTGAGCGCCGTCTCCACGTCGGTTATCAGCGACACGAAGCCGAGCGAATCGATGCCCGAGTCTGCCCCGAACAGAGGTGTCTCGAGCGACACGGCGATCCGATCCTCTGGATTGCTGTCTTCGTTGAGCGCCTCGAGGGCGTGAAGGATGATCGCGCCTACTTCGTCACTGGTGACCATGAAATGCTCCTTGTCAGGCCCGCTGATCGCCTGTGGCTGTGCTGATGAGTGCGTTCATTCGTGGGAGTGCGACTGCTCGGTACTCATCTTCCAGCATCCCTACGCAGATCGCATCCCGGAATGACCCACCGATGAAGTAGTGCTGCCGGAGACGTCCCTCCTCCTTCATCCCGAGATACTTCTGCCACTTGAGCATCAGCGGATTGTCGGCAACCACCGTGCCATAGACTCGCTTCAGCTTCATGCGATCGAAGGCGAGGTCGTACAGGAGCTTCATCGACTCGACGGCAACGGGTAGCCCTCGCACCGCTTCGGGCTCACCTATGAGGAAGCGCGCTGGCTCGGCTCGTCGGTTCGTCTCATCGATGCCGACCAGCGAGAGCATCCCGACGGGCTGGCCAGAGCGGAGTTGGATCACGAAGTTGAGCTCGCTGGCCGGCCGCGATGCGATCCATTCAGCCTGCTCGGCTACGGTCTGAGCGCCACTATTGAGGAGCGCAGCCCGGCTGCTCATGCGCCAACCAAGCGTCAGTCCCGCATCTTCGACCCGGAGGGATCGAAGGACCACGAACTGCCCGCGCAGATCCATTCGGCGGATCTCCCAGTGCTCGCAGTACAGACCGGAGACCCGCAATAGAACATGCAATCCTGTCCCCAGCCGCAGCGGCGAGCATTATACGGCAGCCCCGGCAGCCGACGGCTGGCGCACCCCGAGCCGCCGCCAGAGCTCAGGCGTCTGAGCCTCCCGCAGGCGCGTCGGTCGAGTCCGGCGCCGTCGAGATCCCCCGCAGGCGCAGAAACTCGTCGTAGTCGCGGACATAGTCGTTCGAGTCGTACGGGTCGGACGCGAGCACTGCGAGGATGGCGTCGGGTGAGTGCGCGTACTGCGTGCCCCACACCATCGGGGGAATGTATAGCCCGAGCCCGGGATCATCAAGGAGAACCTGGGCTCGGTCGGTGCCGTCGTCGACCAACACGGTAACGGAGCCAGCAAGGCACATGAGAAACTGATGGCAGGTCCGATGCGCGTGCTCTCCGCGCGCCTCCGCGGATGGTACGCGGTAGACGACAAAGAACCTGCGAGGCACAAATGGAAGATCCCGGGTCAACTCCGACGCCGCCAGGCTCCCGCGCATGTCATCGGCGCGTGTCAGGTGTACGAGGCGCGCTCCACCCACGAGGTCTGTCGCCTCGTCGGTGACCGTCGATGCACGCGGCGAGTGCGGCTGGAGGGCATCCACGTACCCTTTGATGAGGGCGGGATTGCCGTAGACGATGGCGTTTGGGGGAACGTTCGTGGTGACGACAGCGCCGGCGCCGATCATCGCGTTGCGCCCGATCGTGACGCCGGGCAGGATCGTTGCGTTCGCGCCGACGGACGCACCGTCGCCGACTCGGGTCACGGCTAGCTCCGAGTGCCACTGCCGGCTTCGGGGGAACTTGTCGTTGGTGAAGGTTGCGTTGGGGCCAACGAAAACGTCGTTGCCGACCCTGACGCCGTCCCACAACTGGACTCCGCTCTTCACGGTCACGCGGTCTCCGATGATCACGTCGTTCTCGACAAACACGTGATCGCAGATGTTGCAGTCGGCACCGATCTGGGCGCCGGGCAGTATATGAACGAAAGCCCAGATCCGAGTGCCTCGACCGACCTGGGTCGCCTCGCAGATGGCGGCGGAGTGGACGAAGAAGTCGCTCAAGTCCCCTCTCCGATGGGGCGGCGCGTCAGGATGGCTCTACCTCCGACGAAACCGAGGGCTGAGGTGGCGAGGAGGGTCAGCAGGACAACCCGCAGGTGATCGAGGCGCAAGACATCGTTGAGGACCTGGACGCATGCCAGCCCGAGCAGGTACACGACAAAGTACCACACCGCGTACGCGGTGCGACGAGAGGCCGAAGTACGGACCAGGAAGACCAGGCGGGGCGTCACAGTCGCTGCAAAGACTATGCCCAGCGTGAATGCGATCGTGTAGGCGAGCCATGCAGGCAACACGAGAGTCAGAACGTAGAAGAGGCTCCCTGTCAGCAACGTGTTCACGATTCCGACGATGACGAATCGGCCAGCCTGCCCCGCGACTGAGGTCGCGTGGCGGCTAGTCCTGGTGCCCAAAGAACTCATGGCTTGCCACGACGGACACGGGCCGGCCCTTTGTGTTCTCATACGCCCGCGCGACGTACGAGCCCACGACCCCCAGCCCGAGGAGGATCGCGGAACTGGTGGCGAGAATCACGATCATCAACGGCGTATAGCCCGGCTCCCGAACATGACCCGTCAGCCAACCGACGAACACAAGCAGTCCGACCAGACAGGAGCCAACGGCGCCAAAGAAGCCGATCGTCTGCAGGAGCAAGATGGGCAAGTCCGTGAACGCGTAGATGCTGTCAAACAGGTAGCGGACCTTGCGTCCCAGCGTCCACGCGCTCCTGCCATGCTGGCGAGCTTGCCGGACGTACGGGAAATAGGCCCTCCGGTAGCCGACCCAGTAGAGCAGCCCGACGAGACTCGTGTGCGTCTCGGTGAACTCGGCCAACCGCGAGGCCACGGCAGATGTGCATCCGAAGACATCGATGCCGCCGGGGGGTATCTCGCGGTTGATCAGCCGCCGATACAATCCCCAGTAGACCCGAGATGCCAGGGAGGATACGGCGGGATCCTTGCGCCCCGTCCGCTGACCCAGAGCGATGTCGCACTCCCCGCCCTCGAGCGCGTCGAAGAACGCGTCGATGACTTCGGGTGGCTCCTGCAGGTCGGCAGCCATCACGCCGACATACTCGCCCCTCACGAGCGTCAGGCCGGCGCGAACGGCGCTGAAGGATCCGAAGTTGCGGGACAACGAGACCAGTTGTGCCGGCATCGGCCCGTCCGTCAGCTTCGCCCTCAGGACTTCGAGTGAGTCATCAGGCGATCCGTCGACGACGAAGACGGCCTCCACGGTCCCGGATCGGCGATTGCTCAGTGAGACCAGCCGATCGACTAGCTCGGGTATGGAGTCGCGGTTCCGGTAGACCGGAACGATCACCGAGTATCTGATAGCACTCATCGCACGCCGTCTGCCTTGAACGATGCGATAGCCTCCGAGACCCGATCGATCTCTGCATCGGTCATCTCAGAGAAGCAAGGAAGGGTCACGATCTCCGCCGAGGCGCGTTCGGTTTCTTTCAGGCTGGTCGGGCGGGCTGGCGGCCTGAGGCCGAGCTGGCGGTGATCGGGGACCGGGTAGTGGACGTCCGTGTCGATGCCGGCATCGCCGAGGAACCGTCGCAGCTCGTCCCGCGCGCGGCACCGAACGACGGCCAGATGAGCGACCGTCTCGCACCCGGCGCCGGTGACCAGCGACACATCAGACCCTCGGGCGGCCTGCGCGTATCGACCGACAATGGCCCGTCGACGCTCGTTCAATTCCTCAACCCGTCGAAGCCCGACGCGCAGGATCGCGGCTTGGATCTCGTCCATTCTGCTGTTTCGTCCCATGCCCTCGGCCACATGGTACTTGGTGGCCCAGCCGTACTGCCGCAGCGATCGCACCCGAGTGTCAATCCGATCGTCGTCAGACACCACGGCCCCAGCGTCGCCCGCCGCTCCGAGGTTCTTTGTTGGGTAGAAGCTCAGCGCCGCCACGTCCCCAATCGACCCTACCCTGCGTCCATCACGGTCCCTACCACCGATCGCCTGCGCGCAATCCTCGATGACTGTGATCCCGAGCGGTTGGCACAGCTCCATGATCGGGCCGACATCGGCGATGTTGCCGTACAGATGCGTCACGACGACCGCCTTGGTCTGCGGCCCGATCGCCTTGCCGAGCATCTGCGCCGTCAGGAGCAGCGTGGCTGGGTCGACATCACCGTAAACGACCCGCGCGCCTATCTGAGCCGCAGCGCAGCTTGCATACCCACCCGCGTTTGCGGCTGTGACGATCTCAGACTCACGATCGCACCCGACGGCCAGCATCGCGAGAACGAGCGCGTCTGTGCCGCTGGCCACTCCTGCCGCATGCGGCACGCCGAGGAACTGGGCCAGCTCGGCCTCGAAGGCGGCGTGCTCAGGACCGTGGATATACCACCCAGAAGCCAGGACGCGCTCAACAGCTTCCCGTGCTTCTCGCGACTCCGCGATCCAGCTGCGACGGAGTGCGTTCAATGGGATTCTTGTGACGTCGGTCGGCATGGAGCATCCGCGGGTTCTTGGTGATAGGCCGATGGTTCGGCGGTGTCGCAGTCCAACCCCGCTCGCCCTAGTTTCGATGATAACCCACGCGAGCTGCGGCTTGCCGATCATGCTCTGCCGACCTACTGGACACGGAGTCGGCGGCCTCGGTCAGGGGCGCTAGCAGCAGGCTCTTCGCTGCGCCCGTTTCCGCGACTTCCGGGGTCACGACGACCCATCTGGCGCCCTGCTATCCTCCCAGCCCATGAACAAGTGGATGACCCGTTTTGGGGTTGGCCCGCGGCCAAGTTCGGCCGACACGGCCGACACGGCCGACGAACCGGCGCCGTCAGCGACAAACCGGCGACCAGCGGGACTGTCGGAAACCAGGACCACCCGCTTTGCTCAGGCCGCCGTGCTCGTTGCGCCTCTCGCTGCGCTGTCCATACTGGCGGCCTGGCTGCGGCTGTACGGTCTCGGCGCTCATTCTCTCTGGCTCGACGAGACGATCACCGGGACAACGGCGATGTTGGCGTCGCCGTCCCAAGCGCTCGACTATGCGGCCTTCTGGCCAGATCGCGCCCCGCTCAACTTCATGATGACCTGGCTGCTTCGCTTCCTCGGAACGGACGATTCTGCTGTCCGGCTGCCCTACGCGGTCGCAGGGATTCTCGCTGCGTTGGCGATGTACTCGCTGGGAAGCAAGTTGTACGGGCGCGCCGCGGGCTGGACAGCCGGCATCCTCATGGCCATCCTGCCCTTTTCCATCCACTACAGCCAGGAGGCGGGGCCTGCCGTCCTGGTCATGTTGTTCACGATCCCGCTTATGGCAGCGGCCCACGACGCAGCGCACCGGAACCGGATCCGGGATTGGACGCTTCTTGCCACGTGGGCGGCGCTCGACCTTTACTCCAGCTACCTCGCGGTCCCCGTCGTCGGCGTGGCATTCGGCTATGCCGGCCTCGTGCGTCTCGCAGGGCTGGGAGCCGCTGCCCGCACCCGCAATGCGACGACCGTGGCCACGGAATTGGAGGGGCTTGCGCCAGCGATCGTCTCAACGGCGGCCCTGGGGGTTGTCCTCCTGCCTTGGGTCGGACATTTCGGCGCTTTTCTTGGCCGGCCCGACGCGGGCTTCGCCCGCATTGACGCTTCGGCGCCGTTGACGATTGATGGCGTCCTGCCGCTCCTGGCCGCGCTCGACCTGAGCGGCCTTGTGCTGGCCTTGTTCATGGCGGGGCTGGTGACCGCAACGGTGGACCTGGGCCGAGGCCAGTGGCGCCGGAGTGCGCTGCCACTGCTGTGGCTCGTTCTGCCGATCGCTTTCTACTACATCCGTGTGCGTGGCGGGATCGTGACCATCCTGCCTCACTATTTCGTGGAGGAATACGCGGTGGCGCTGCTGCTGGCTGCCATCGGCGTGTCCGGCATCATGCGTGCGTTTCGGTGGGCATGGCGGCGAGCGTCGGGGCTGCTGGCTGGCGCGAAGGCCCAGCCCGGCGGCAGTGCGCGGCTGATGGAACTCAGCTCGGTCGCCGTCGGGCTGGGGCTGGTTGCCGCGGTTGTTGCGTACACCCTGCCCGTGGACGCCACGATCTACACGGCATCGAATGGGAGCGACTACCGAGGCGCCGTCGACAGAATCCTCGCGGCCGACCCGGAGCATCCCGTGGTGTTAGCAGTCGGCCAGGACGCCCAATGGAACGTCGAGATAGGCCTGCGCTACTACGCCTGGGCACGCCATTCCAGCCTCGAGGTCATAGATGGTGGCAAGCTCGACAATCATGCGATCAGTGTGCTGCAGGCTGCCACGTCGGTCTGGGGAGCGGCGAAATCGGCCCCGGATCTGCCCGCCTCTGATCCGCCGGGACCCAGTCGGGAAACGTATCAGGACACGGTGCTGGTGCCGCCGGACACGACGGCCAACCTGGACCGAGCCAAAGCAATCCTCAATTGGGCGGCGGCAGCGCAGCCTGCGCTGGCATCGGGCGCGAAGCTGATCGAGCTCGCGCAAGGACACGCGACCCTCGGACCGGAGCTGCTGCCGGGCCCGGCCACCTCCTCGGCCGAGATGGGACCGCTGCAGTTGGATCGATGGACACTTCAGGCGCACGCCTCGGTCTCCGCCGACGGCCGGAGCTTTGTTCTGGAGCCCGCAGGAGGCGAAATCAACGCGATCTACGTCACGTCCTCGCTGCAGCCCGGTGCGGACTACCTGCTCAGCTTCCAGTGTGACAACTCCGCGCTGTCCGGCCATCTCAACGTGTACGTGACCCTGCAGACCTCCGACGGAGTGGCGGCCATCTTCCCCGACGGAGCCGGCTATGTGTGCGCCGGTGATCCAAGCGATTCCACCGGAGAGAGTGCCAGCAGCGGAGGCGTCATTGCGTTCTCGGTGACTCCGGGTGCAACCTCGGCCATGATCTGGGCGCGGGCGACCGGTACCGGCGTCGGTCGCTACTCGGAGTTCTCGTTGCGGCAGTTCCGCTAGGGCGCCCGGCCCCTTCGATCTCACGACCTGTCGGTCAGAAGTCGTCGTGGCCACCCCCGCAGGCCGTTCGCTGGTGTCGCCGATCCTGATGGCTTCATTCCCTCTTTCGCTCTCTGTTCCCCGGGCGCGGCAGATGTGCAAGGCTTGCGAACCACGCCTCGTACGCTTCTGTCACCGCGCCCCAGCTATACGTCTGCTTGGCACGTTCATGGGCCCGCTCTCTGAGGTCGGCGCGGAGCGCCGCATCGTCGAGCACGAGCTGGAGCTTCGCTGCGAGTTCCGCGGGCCCCCGATAGTAGAGGCCGGCGTCGCCGAGGGTTTCTCGGTGCTCCGGCACGTCGTTGGCGATGATGGCGTTGCCAAAGCCCATGGCTTCCACCAGCGCTGGGTGCGTGCCACCGACTTCCGTCGCCTGCACGTAGGCTGTCGCGTGGGACCGCAGGACGTGATAGCCGGAGCCGTAGATCGCGCCCAGAAAGCGCACCCGCGGATCGTCCGTCGCGTGGAGGGCGCAGATGTACTCGGATGCGTATGGAGCATCGCCGACCATCGCGAGCGGAAGACCCGTGCGCACCTTGGCATACCCCTCGAGCACAACGTGGGCGTTGTTTTCGGGTTCAAGACGGCTGACATACAGGACGTATCGTCCCGGCTCGAGGCCCAGTCGGGCGAGAGTGCCGTCGTCGGGCACGGGCTCCAGTTCGGTACCGTATGGGAAGTAGCTCGTCTTGCATCGGTAGGCGTCGAGGTAGTAGCGCTGGATCACCAGAGCGTCCGTCACCACATGGACCGGGAGACGGGCGGCCGTCCAGGCGCACAGGCGGTAGTAGGCCTTGCCGATTGGGCTCCACTTCGCACGTTCCCACTCCAGCCCATCCACGTTGAGGACGACACGCCGACCAAAGAGTCGGAGCAGGATCACCGCCGGCACGTTGGCGGAGTTGCAGATGTAGATGATGTCGTATCGCTTTGTCAGGGCGTGGAACGCGGCGAAGAGTGAGTGGATCACCGTCTCGAGGTATTTGGACCGAGGCGCCGGAAGCCGGACGATCCGCATCCCCAGGTGCTCGCGGGTCCCCTTTGGGACCCATCGGTCACGGCCGTAGACCGTCACCTTGTGGCCTCGCTCAACGAGCCGCTTCCCGAGCTGCTCCGCAAACGTCTCGAAGCCGCCGTAGTTGGCCGGGACTCCCCTGATGCCGAGGATGGCAACACGCATAATGGCCGCTATGGTACCAACACCCCCCCCGATACGGGTTGCTCTCGACGCCCACGTTGTCGGCCGCCGCAAGACGGGCAACGAGACCTACATAGTCAACCTGGCCGATGCGCTCGCCGGGCTCGGCGATGTCGCACCGATCGTGTACCTCGACGCCGGCACGGCCTGGCCAAGGGCATCGCACATCGAGCGGCGAGACCTGCGTTGGCGGGCGCCCCAGCTGCGCTTGCCGTTCGAACTCCCATATCGGGCGAAACGGGATG
>Ga0307420_1001513_pt1 | contig 10272 bp, 7 predicted proteins | sample SalMarWE160240MG_2_FD_202167 | JGI IMG/M metagenome (GOLD analysis project Ga0307420, IMG submission 202167) | Salt marsh sediment microbial communities from the Plum Island Ecosystem LTER, Massachusetts, United States - WE1602-40 | ecosystem: Environmental > Aquatic > Marine > Intertidal zone >... | reverse complement strand
ACCAAGAAAAGTACGCCACACTTCCAGGGATGATGGGGGCTGACACATACGACGCTTTCTACATTGCTAAAGATGCAATCGAACGCGCAGGAACAGTGGACAAAGCAGCAGTTAGAGAGGCTATAGAATCAAGTGCTATTGATCAAATGTTAATAATGACTGAAACTGGCAAAGTAGAGTTCAGCACAGGAGTGAACTATCACGAGATTGCACCCGTGACTTTCGTTGAACAACTGGTATGGAACGAAGATGTTGGCGAATGCAGATCTGTAATAGTATATCCTGATACCGCACCAGGCGTTGGCACTTTGAAGCAAGCAGATTTCTTTTTGCCCGCAGGCTATCAACCTGGAAGTCCATAGACTTCTCAATCAACAACCTTTCTTTTTTTTATTCAATCTCAATATATTTTAAATAGTCAAGATGAGAAAATAGGTCGGTCGAATTCAACATGTCTGGACTAGTCGAAACGTTGCTTTGGGGGGTTGTAAATGGCTGCATTTACATCCTCTTAGCTACAGGGCTAAACATAATCTTCGGAGTGATGAAACTAGTCAACTTTGCTCACGGTCAACTATTGATGATCGGAGCATACGTAGCTTTTACTGCTGCCACTGTATTCGGTCTAAATGCATACCTTTCTATTTTGGTGGCAATTGTAACAATCGCTTTAATAGGAGCTGGGCTTGAAAGGCTTACTTTTCGTAGAGTTCTCGGAACCGATAAGCTAAACGAAATCTTCGTTAGTCTTGGATTAATCTACGTGTTTGAAAATGTTGCTGTCCTATTGTGGGGAAATAAATTAAAGCAGATTAAGAGCCCTTTTCAGGGACTCGGGCTTTCCCTCGGTGAAGTCTCAATAAGCTATGACCTGTTGTTAGCGATTTCAGTTGTAACCGTTATACTTATCGCCCTTTTCGTATTGATAAAAAAAACCAAGATAGGCTTGGCTATGAGGGCGACCAGTCAAAGAAGCGACACTTCAATGTTAATGGGTGTAAACATCGAGAAAGTTTACATTTTCACCTTTGCTTTGGGCGCCGCATTAGCAGGTGCTGCAGGAGCGCTTTACGGAATAATATTTCCTTTTAACCCAAGCATTGGAGCGCTTCCAACAATCAAAGCTTTTGCCATAATCATGCTGGGAGGTTTAGGGAGCATACCCGGCGCAATAATCGGGGGTCTTTTATATGGCATAGCTGAGAATACAGCAGTCTATTTTCTTGGTGGAATATGGCAAGATGCCATCGCTTTTGCTCTGCTAATAATTGTGCTCGTGATACGACCAACAGGACTCTTTGGCGAAAAAGGGGAATAAATGACAATGCAGAAAATGTTCGCAAATTTGTTTGGCTCAATTGGACGAGAGTTACTGAGTTTTTATCGCTCTGAAAAGTTTTACTTTGTTCTAGGCGCCATGGCAATTGGGGCAATTATTCCCTTGTTTGTAAGCGATTATGTGGTTGGTGAGGTCCTGACTCCTATGATTATTTTTACAATTTATGCTTCAAGCTGGAATTTATTAGCTTATTCCGGGCAGGGCTCGCTAGGGCACGCGGCTTTCTTAGGAATAGGTGGCTTTGCTTCAGCTTTGCTAGCGATCAAGTTGGGTGTACCACCAATATTTGGTCTCTTTTTAGGAAGTTTGTTCTCAGCGGCGATAGGTCTTCTTATTGGTCTTGCGTGTGTTAGATTAAAAGCGTGGTTTTTAGCGATGGTTACTTTTGGTTTCTCAGTGATTATTGTGACTCTTATCAGTCAATTCGACACCGTCATAGGTGGAATTATGGGCTTCCCCACGCCGCTTCTTGTCGAACGTGGACTTCCCTTTTATTACATGACATTTGCTCTGGCTGCAATCTCTATCTTTGCAATGTATCTTTTGATGAAATCGAAAATGGGTTTAGCCTTCCGAGCTATACATGAGAATGAACTTGAAGCTAAGATGATTGGAATCAATACCGCGAAGTACCGACTATTAGCGTTTGTTCTTAGCACTTTCTTTGCAGGTTTAGCAGGAGGACTTTACGCCCAGTCTATTCGGTACATCCAAGTTTCAGTCTTTGATGCATACTACTCGTTTCTGCCTCTTATGATGGTTGTGATTGGGGGATTAAGAACAATGGAAGGTCCAATAATTGGCTCGGTGATAATTGTCTCTATCGAATCCTATCTGCCCAGAATCGATCCCATTATGCAGGGGTTGATGGGCCCATTATTCCCCAGCGTCAGCAATGTTGGTCCGCCATTGCGCATGCTGAGCTTAGGTTTGTTTCTAGTTATCGTGGTTGTTTTCCTGCCAAAAGGCGTCTCCTCGTTGCTATACAAAATTTGTAACTATTTCCGTGAAGAAACAAAAGAGGTGAATAAACTTGAAGGGAACTGATTATTTCAGAGAACTCTTGGGTATCAAAGTTCTAGAAGTTAAAGATGGATACGCAAAAATGTCACTTGAAATCACAAAAAAACACACAAACGCTGTCGGCTTCACGCATGGCGGGGTTTTGTTTGCTTTGGCTGACTGCGCTTTTGCTGAAGCCGTAAATTTTGGCGATAGACAGGCGGTGGCAGTTCAAGTCAACATAAACTATTTGCGTCCAACTTCAGAAGGGGACGTTTTAACTGCTGAAGCAACAACTGTTTCGGATGGAAAAACTTTGGCGTTGTGCAGTGTAGCTGTCAATAAAGAAGACAAAAATGTGGCATTGTTTTCGGGATTAGCGTACAAAATTCCGTCCGCCAAAAAAGACTGAGAGTTTTTTGTGTTTTGCGTGTCACAAAAAGGCTTTAAATGCTATTTCGTTTCCTGTTAGTCTGTATGTGAGGGTGAAGAGCATTAGAACGCTTTCAGTTGCGAAATTCGGTGGGAGTCTACTGAGTGATGAGGGCGAGAATATACCCGCTATTCTGGACCGCATATCCGCTCTTAAGAATCAAACTGATTGTGGTCCGATAGTTGTTTTTTCGGCGCCAAACGGATTCACAGACAAACTCATCAGAATCGGTGAGTCATATACGCAGTCTAAACCGCTCCCCCTAGATTCTATCTTCAATGTGTACGAAAGCCTAGCCAAAAAATACGTTAAAGGCAATTATCTGAAACAGGCTGTCGATGAACTACAAAAAATTCGTCGACAACTGGATGAATCTGTAGCTTTAATAAATAAGCGCTTTCATGGAACCGTTAAAGCAAAAGTTCTCACCCATGGCGGAGAACTGCCAACTTCTGTGCTAATGGATTACATCATGAGAAGCAACGGTCTCGATTCCTGCCACATCACTAAAGAAGAATGGCCGATTGTAACTGATGATAACTTCGAAAATGCTACACCAAATTATGCGTTAAGCAAAAGTAAAACCAATCCCCTCATCGAGGCACTTGAAGCAGGAAAAATAGTTGTTCTGGGAGGCTTTCTTGGCATAACCATTGATGGCTTAGAAACAATCCTTGGAAGAGGCGGCTCGGATCTTTCGGCAATTTTTGTTTCATGCCTGTTGAAACGAAGATGTAAGGTTGAAACTGTTTTGTTCAAGGAAATGCCTGCTCAAAGTGCTGATCCGAACATGGTTAAAGGTCAGGCAACTGAGCAGCTTGTTTCTCTTACATACAATGAGGCACATAAAGCGTCTAAGATGGGAATGAAAATTGTTCAAGGCGACGCGATCTCGATGGCAAAGCAATTCAAGCAACCAATAAAGGTTGTGTCAATAGCTAGACCTGAAGAATATACGATGATTGAGTCTGAAAGCAATGTTGACCAAACAGTGAAATGTGTTACCGGAAAATCAGGCTGCGCAATACTCTCGATGGATGATAAAAACAGTAGGTCTTTCGAGGATGCTTTGAGGATTTGGGAAAACTGTAATGATTTTCTGGATTTGGGTACTGAAACACTTGAAACGGGGAAGCGAATCCGCGATTTTCTGTTTCTCGATTCAGAGTTTCTGCGAAAAAATGAGGAACGAGTAAAAGGCTTTGATGAAGAGTTAACGATAGAATATGGCGTCGGCGTTGTCACCCTTATTGGAGACGGAATGAAGTACTCGTCTGGAGTTGCATCCATCGCTATTGGGGCAATACCTCAAATAAACATTAAACGAGGAATCTTTGCGCCTCATACATCCCAAATCATTTTGTTGGTCAACGAAAACAAAGTTGGAGAAACTGTTGCAGCCATCCACGCTAAGAGACATGAAATGAACCAAACCAATTAATGCCTCAAAATGAGCAAAGAGATTTGTTATTGTTCCAGTATCTCCTCAGCTTTCGTTGTTATCAATTCCCATATACGCCTAACATGCTCTTCCCTAGTTATTCTCTGAGCAACGCAAAAGCGGGTTACATACTTACCTTTAAGCGAAGTAAGGATTAAGAAGGTTCTGCCCCTTTGGTTGACGCTTTCAAACAACAAAAAGTTGAAGCAAATTTTTTAGAAAATTCTAATCTACCAGTTGGTTCTAAGAGATGAATGTGATAGTATGACTAAATTGAGTTCGCAACAGGTCGCCGAGTATTTCAGTCGCAGCTACAAGGCCGTGGATGGGTTGTGGTTTATGAAAGTTGAGGACAAACACGGATTTGATGCTGCTCTAGAGTTGGATAATGACGTTTGGAAGGTGATGCCGAAGATTCAGGCTAGAATGTTCAAATCATTTTTGGGAGTCGAAAATGGCTCAGATGCTCTTTTTGAGAGTCTTGTAACAAAACTTGAGTTGGAAGGCTTCAAATTTAAGGCAGAAATGACCGAGAATGGTTTTCGAATAACAATAACTGATTGTCCATGGCATAATTTGATGATTAAAAGTGGGAGAGAACACCTCTCTAAAAAGGTTGGAAAAACTATCTGCAGTACCGAGTATCAGGTCTGGGCTTCTGAATTTGAAGAAACAATGAAGTTTAAACTCAAATCTCAAAAATGCAGCGAATCAGAACATTGTATACTGGATTTCGTGAGTCAGTAAACTCTGTTATCCTAATTTACTGCTGCTGCCGCTCGAAGAAGCAAAGGAACCTATAGAAACAGGTCTTACATAAATAACCGAAATGGATAATACCAAAATATTTCGTAAAAGAAAAACGTCATATTCGGGTCCCTGATCCATCCAAAAGGGTCCGTGGTCTAGCATAGATTGAGTCACCGCTGGAGAAATCACCCGAATAATTCCCGCAAACTCCCTGTTTTTTCTATACGTGGATTTTTTTCCTTTTCTTCTATTTTTTATAGTTCATAGAGTATTGCCATGAATTTTTCAGGGTCTGCTTTCGCCATAGCTGTAATTGTCCAAGTATTGAAAAAACAATTTCCAAAGGTCAGGGTCCATCCAACAACCAGATTGATGTTTTCGTTTATGAAAAGATGGCCTTTCTGTTACTTGGTTTCGTCCTTGGTTGGGCGAATGACCAAAAAACTAACTGTGCCATTTATCAAGTCTCCTCTGCTCCTACCATGTTGTAAACCATGATTTAGCATAAGGTTTTGGTCAGGTTTTATTGTTAAAAAGTGGTTCAACATGGTTGTGTACGGGTTTTAACATGGTTGGTACGCGGGTTTAAACCAAGTCTTTTTACTAAACCATCATTAGACCATCCTAAAACCAGAAAAGAAGCTTATTTCGGGGTTTTACTGTCCATTTGGTTTGAACCTGGTTGGGTACCAAAATAAGAACTTTTACCCAACCAAACCAACATGGTTTACGATTGAAAATCAGGGTTTTTTAAAAAAAGTGAAAAGTCCCTTAATTGTCCCTTATTTTGTCCCTTATCAACATAGATTATTGTTGAAATCAGTTTTGCGCGCGCACATTAATACTGTCCAAAAGCTTATATTTTAGCTTTAAAAGAGCTGACCAACATAAAAGAGGCTATGGAAGATGGGAATACAATATTCTGTTGAAGCTCCGATGACAAAGGATTTGCTGATGAAATATACGTTTATTGCTCTCTGTATTCTCGTAGCTGTATCTTTCATTTCATTTGGTTTTGATTCAATTATAATCGCCGTAATTTCGGTTTCAGTCGCTGTAGCTTGTGATTATCTGCTCTCATTGGTAATGGGCAAAAAGGGACCCGTGAACACATGGTCTGCGGCTGTCTTCGGCTTAATCGTTACCCTATCATACTCTTTAGGTATGGCACCAATGCCCACTGAAGAATTCTCGATACTGGGAGGTGCTGGCATTGATGAATATCTGTACCCTGCTTTGATTTCAGCGGTAGGATTGATTGTTTTCAAGAAAATTCAAGGATTGGCTGGAAGAAAATACGTGAATCCCGCTGCAATCGCGAAACTTCTGATTATTGGCTTACTAATTATGGTTTCTAGTTCAGCCCTAATACCCACAGATCATACGGGAGCTTTAGACCTGCAAAATCGTCTCGATGCGCGTGCTATAATCTCATCCTATGGGGATCCTAACTTGGACCCTATGTATCCCTATACCTATGGTACACCCGATAACCCGCTACCCGACATTCTTTACACCATGCTAGTGCAGAAGTATCACGGTTGGATAGGCGGCGCTTCAAGCATCGCTGTAATCGCAGTAGGACTAGCTCTGTTTGCAGTTCTCCGAGGATATATTAAATGGAGAATAACTCTGGCTTACCTGGTGACCACCCTGTTGTTTTCTATCGTTACAGGCTACCTTTACGGTGGAGATATGATAATTGGAATATTGTTCCACCTATTCACGGGCAGTTCGATTTTCTTGGCATTCTTCATGGCTACTGACCCCGCTACTACACCCTTAACCCACTTGGGTCAAACGATATTCGGAATAGGCTTAGGCGTATTAACAGTCTTAATTCAGCTCTACATGAACTTCTTAGGCGGCTCGATTCTCGCGCTAATCATAATGAATTTAACGTCGCCAATTCTAGACAACGTGGGAAAACTGCATCCTACTGGAAAAGAAAAGATTGAACCAAAACGTCCAAAAGCCAAACAATTTACTACTGTTAAAACCTACGATTGTATAAGATGCGGCGCATGCATGACCGTGTGTTCTAATGGATTAAGCCCCGCATTAATCAAAGAAGCATTTGATAAGCAAAACGTAAAAAAAATGATGAAACTGAATGCAGACTACTGTGCAGGCTGTTCCACCTGCAACTTCGTTTGCCCCACAAGAATCAATCTTGATCACTACACACTCGGTCATCCATTAATCGAGGAAGAAGCGAGAAAAATTGAGCATCAATTCTTGAAAGGAACAAAAGACGAAAATCTTGGAGTTTACATGGATATAGATTCAGCCAAAAGTTCGATAGACGGGCAAGATGGCGGAGTAGCTACTGCGTTACTGGTTTCGGGCATAGAGAAGGGCATGTTTGATGCTGCCATAGTGGTTAAGCGAACAGATGGCTATTGGGCGGAAGCGGTAATCGCAGAAAATGTCGATGAAATAATGGTAGCTAAAGGAACAAAATACATACGGGTTCCAATGATGTCAAAGTTAGAAGAGTTGATAGCTAAAGGCAAGAGAAAAATTGCCCTCGTTGGTACAGCTTGCCAAGTTCGAGCCGCAAGAAGGATACAACAACTTCTCCTACATGAATATGCAGATCTAGAACTATTCATAATAGGATTGTTCTGTTTCGAATGCTTCGGATACAAAAAGCTTAAAGAAGAAACAGCGAGGCTATTAGATGTTGATTTGGACCACGCGGAGAAAACTCTGATTCAGAAGGGAAAATATATTGTTAGAGTCGATGGAAAGGACCACTCTGTGAAAGTAGAAGAATTAAATAACGCTGTTGAACCAGGATGCTTCTTTTGTCCTGACTTCACCGCAGAATATTCTGATATTTCTGTTGGTTCGGTGGGTAGCGATGAAGGATATTCGACTGTAATAGTACGATCGGACATTGGCAAAAAACTATTTGACAGCCTCGATTTGGCTAAGGGTAAAGTGAACAAGGAAGAAGTTACGGAACTGGCTATTTTTAAGAAAGCACGTGCGAATCTGTACAGTTTAGATGATTAGGCAAAAATATAATCGTTTAAGCGAGAGAAAGAATACAAAAACCTAAATCCTCAAGAACAGACACTCTCTCAGCAAGATCGACGCCTTAAAGGAAATTATACGTGCTTGGGGAATGAATCCAGAAGAGATCTTAACGAGAGATGCTTTGACAAAGCCGCACAGAACGGTTATCGACAGGAGCTAGGTAGAGCAGAGCCAAATTCGTCAACTTACAATGGCGTTGAAGCAGCAAATGATCAAAAGGAAATACGTGAATCTTACAACAAAGAAAGTATTGCATTATTTTTCAGGTCACCAAGGTTTCTTCTTAGGTTTCTTCTATCCTCCTGGGGCTCCGTGGAACGGAACGTTTTCCCACATGACATCCCACCATTCATCGTCGGTTATGGTTTCGCCTCTAACGAGAATCTCCAAGACTTTCTTCAGGAGGGCGTGATGTCTCTTCTCATCCGACAAGATCGCATTCAGGAGAAGCTTAACCTTCTCGTTCTGGATGGAGGGAATAGCCTCGTTGAGCTTCTGTATGATCTCCGCCTCTAATTGTATGTGCTTCTCCACAAGTTCTCTCTGTTTGTCAAGGTTCCCTTCTGTCAACGCCTGCGGAACACTGGTTAACAGGTTAATTGCAGAGGAATACATTTCCGCGTGCTTCAAAGAATCTAAAGAAATTCCCTTCAGAACCCCCTTAACAGCCGGATTTTGGATTTCGACTAACCCTTTTTTCACGGAGTCAACAATGGTTTGCTCAATTTTGATTTGATTCTTGAAAAGATCAACTAACTCATCCTTTGAACTCAAAACACAACACCTATCTTGAAAAAGAGCAACAGGAAGAATAAGGTTTTCGGAAATTTTCAAAAGATGTATGCACAAAAATCGTTTTCGTTCAATTTGATGATCTGATCTCTAAAGGGGAAAAAGTAGAAGCAGAATCAAAGATACAGCAGCCACGGGGAAGAGGATTACGGCGACCCGTTTAACGCGTTCTGTTGTTTTGTCAGCTAAAACAGTCAGTTCTGTTATCTGCTGCTCCCCAATGACTTTAACAGCAGGGATTACTTCAGTGCGCCACGATGCCTCCACAGGTTCCATGTTATCTAAAGCGCGGTTAGTTGCCTCTGTGATGTAACTGATGAGTTTCAAGTGATCAATTGCTTCGCCCACCAGATTGTAGCCTCGGGAAGACCGTATCATGCCGCATACTGAGTGGGTGTCAGTGGTAAGAACCTCTCCGTCGGCTATCCCCAGTTCTTTTAGCGCCGAGAGGATTTTGTCTCTCAACCCCGATACCATGTTGTTTCCGTCGATGGTTACATACGCTGCCTTCTGCTCACCGACCTCCACAACAATCACGCTTATGCCTCCAGGACCCATTCCATCCTGAACCGTGAACTCTTGGGGTACAACAGTTGCCGCCCCCACTTTGAAGGATGAATTGTTACATTTCAGCGCTTTTTCGAGGCAATCCACAGAAGCTTCACTGAAGGATTTAACAGCAGAATCTCGGTCGAATGAACCACCCATGCTGTTATGGGCGTCGATTGCAAGAGCGGAAAGCCCCCGTTTTTCAGCTTCGCTGACAATTAAGGAATTCAGTTCTGGGGGAAGGTCTTCAATAGTTTTCGGCGCTGTGGTTAACGTTAGAAAAGCGCAGTCTCCGAATATTTGGCAACTAGCTTTTGCATCAGCGCTTTCGGTTCGCACCATGGGGGTGGCTTTAGAATATGTGGATGAGGAGCCCATGAATCCAAGTATGCTCTGTACAACTCTTTGGTTTTCAGACTGTGTGGAAACATCTAATTCGTGACCTACTAAGCCGTGAGGGGCAGAAACAACGCAATCAAACTTGTTTTGCATGCTCGTTTGAATCAAAGATGGGAGGAGGCTGCTTCCAAGGTTCTTGAATGGACCCGGATGCAGGGCTGGAACAACAATCACCGACTTTATCTTTTCGTCAGTTCTAAAGGTTAACAAAGAAACTTTGACGTCTTGTTTGTTGCCGAGCTTCTCAAAGAAGGTCTCCATGGGTGCGATAAGATCCTCTGTCCAGTTGGCTAAGAAGGCTTTGAAGAGGACAGAAGAGGCGATACCAAGGCTTCCCGTGCCTACGCGATCCATGAAGTATTTGAAAGCAAACACGGTCAAGAGAGCCACAGAAACAGAAGTTAAGGCAAAAATGAGAACTTGCATCTCTAGAGTATACCCAATTGCAGAGCCCATAAAAAAGATGGAAAGCGCAACTAAGGCGGGCTGTAAGAGAGAAGAGAAAAGGGTTCCTCCAAATCC
>Ga0307420_1001509_pt1 | contig 10284 bp, 7 predicted proteins | sample SalMarWE160240MG_2_FD_202167 | JGI IMG/M metagenome (GOLD analysis project Ga0307420, IMG submission 202167) | Salt marsh sediment microbial communities from the Plum Island Ecosystem LTER, Massachusetts, United States - WE1602-40 | ecosystem: Environmental > Aquatic > Marine > Intertidal zone >... | reverse complement strand
CCACTGGATGCCCGCGATCTCCTCCACTGCGCTTTCCAACGTATCCGCCAAGCCACGTTCCAATGCCGCGTCGAATACGCCAGGAGGCAGAATGGCCTGCAACTCGTCGAGCAGATACCCGGCTTGGATTTTGTGTTCCTGCCAACTCTGTGGATGAGACAACACCTGACCCAGCAACCCGACCGCGCGTTCCTGCTCAGCCTGGCCCTGCCCGGCCAAGAGTCCGGCCCAACCAATCAAACCGTGTACAAGGTGACGCCAGGCCCGCGCCTCGGCAGCCATCCTCAGCGCCTTGAGCATATGCTCCTGCGCCGCTGAATCCTCGCGCAGCGCGGACGCGACAGCCCCTAAACCCAGGTGATTGGCTATGACGGTCCAGACGTCTCCGATTTCATCGGCAAGAGCAAGGCTTTCCTGGAAGCGATGCTGCGCTTCTGAGTAATCTCCCAAGCCGCAGGCCACAGAGCCCAGAGCCGCTAGACTCCAGCCTGCCAACTGTGGGGCGTCGACCTCGCGGGCAAAAGCGAAGCTTTCTTCCAGATGCGGCCCGGCTCCTGCCAGATCCCCCGAAAGACGCATCATTTCACCCAAGTAAAAGTGCGGGGTAGCCATCAATCGCCGATCACCCAGGTCTCGAAAGATGGACAGGCTCGCCCGATAGTGTTCGGCAGCCTCCGCAAGATCTCTCATCCGGGCGTAATGGCCTGAAAGCAGGCGCAGCATTGCGATGCACCAGCGGCCGCCGCTTTCTCTGGCCACTGCCAGTCCTTGTCGTAAGTGTTCCCCACCCAGCTCGTGCTTGCCCTGAGCCATCTCTGCCGTTCCCAGCCAGCCCAGCGCCATGGCGAGCATAACGCTACCCGCGGCGACTGGATCGAGCAGCGGTAGGCTTTTCTTCAGCAGATCCTCTGCTTGCTCAAGGCGGCTCAGTTGGACGCAGCAAACGCCCTGGTCCACCAACGCCGTGCCCAGCACGATCGCTTTCACCGGGTCTCCGGCGATGGCGTCCGGCCCGACCTCGCTCAACGTGGCGACCGCCTGGCCCAGGACGGCCTCACCCTCCAGCCACCAGCTATGCGAGCGATAGAATATGATCAGCCCGGTCAGGCATCGCCCGATTTCGGCCCAGCGACGCCCGGAGACGACCCAGCGCCATGCGGCCCGCACGTTCCCCATTTCCTGGCCCATCTCGGCCAACGCCTGTACCTGCTGAGCGCTTTTAAGTTGCTGCCCCCATTGCAGCACCCGAGAGACGTAGTAGCGGCCATGGCGCTCGCGGGCTTGTTCGTCTTCACCCGGTGACTCGACCAGCCTCTCCTCGGCGTACTGGCGCACGAGCGAGTGCTGCTCATAACGTCCCGACGGCGTCACCTGCAAGAGCGATTTATCCACGAGGGAGGAGAGTGAGGCGTGAAGCGAGTGGGGTTGACTCGGGGACGATGCCTCACCTTCCACTGACGGCCGACCAGGGCCGGCGGTTCCCGGCAGGCTGATCACCGCCTCGGCAGCGTCCAGGCGGAATCCGCCGCGAAAGACCGCCAGTTGCCGAAAGACCGATTGCTCTGCCTCGCTCAACAAGCTCCACGAGTGCTCAAACACGACCCGCACGCTGCGATGCCGGTCGGGCACATCGCGCATGGAGGTGACGAGAAAGTCCATGCTGCGCTCGATCTCGTGTGCGATCTGGGCGCACTGGAGCACCTTGACCCAGCCCGCGGCCAGTTCGAGGGCCAGCGGCATCCCGTCCACCAGCTCACAGATGCGCGCCACTGCCGGCCAGTCGGCCTCCGAGAACGTGAACTCTGGCCGCACCTGACGTGCACGCTGCAGAAACAACTTCACCGCGCTAAAAGTCTCCAGGTCTGCCAGCGCCCCTGGGCCGGGCGATGACAATCCCTGGAGGGAGAGCCGCCATTCCTGCTTCAGGTTCAAGCCCTCGCGAGAGGCAGCCATGACCTTGAGGGTCGGGCAGGTGCTCAGGAGTTTGCTCACCAGATCGCTTTCCTCGACCAGGTGCTCCAGGCCGTCCAACACGAGCAGCAGGTCTCTTTTACGCAGGTAGTTCAACAATTGCTGCTTGGGGTCGGCCGAGTCGGAAAAGGACACGTGCAGCGCGCTGGCAATGGCAGAGATGGCGTGCTCGGGCGCGCTCACGTCCGCCAGCGGCACAAAGCACGCGCCGTCTCGAAAGGCAAAGGCCTCTTGCGCCGCTGCCTGCAAGACCAGGCGTGTCTTGCCGATGCCGCCCGGCCCGATAATCGTCAACAGGTGCACGTCCGCGGCCTGCAGATACTCGCTGATCTGCGCCAACTCCCTTTCGCGGCCGAAAAAGGGCGTGAGGTAGGTCGGCCAGTTGCGCAGGGGTGGCGGCGTGGGTGGCTGGAGCGAATCGGATTCGATCTGCGCGCGCAGGGTGGTCGTCTCTGTATCGGGCGGCGTGTCCAATTCCTGTGCCAACGTCTGGCACAGGGCTTCGTAGTGTGCCAGCGCCGCGTTGCGCCGTCCACTCCACGTCAGCGCGCGCATCACCTGGCGGTGCGCATCCTCTCGGAACGGATCAATCTCGATCTGCCTCCGCGCGACGCGCTCCATGAGTTGATAGTTCCCCCGCAAGGCTTGGTACTCGGCCAGGCTATGCAGTGCCGAGAGTGCCTGGCGCGCAAGTTGTTCACGCGTGACCAATGCCCACTCCTCAAAAGCCGCGCTGTCCTTCAAAAAGAATCCAGTCAGCAAATCACCGCGATATAACTTGACGGCACGCTGCAACCGCTTGACACAGACCCGGCAGGTCTCGCGGCGGCGGTGGGCGTGCCCGGCGCATTCCCGGATCAGCGCGCTGAACTCGGCCACGTCTAGCGAATGATTGCTTGCCGAATTAAACTGCACCGTCTTTCGGGTGACCAGCAGGAAGGACGGAGCGTCCTTGCCCAAGGCGCGGCGCAACTGGTGCAGCGCCTGACGCAGGCTATTGCGGGCTGCGGCCTGAGGATGGTCAGGCCAGAGCAACCCGGCCAAAAAGTCGCGGGGATGAGGCATGTCGGCTTCGACGGCCAGGTAGCCCAGGAGAGCGCGCACCTTGTCCGATTTGAACTTGGTAACCGGCTCCCCATTCAGGACTACTTGAAACGACCCTAGCAAAGAGATAGACAGATGCGCCATCGGGCGTCAACCTCAAGATCATTATAGCACAATTTGAGGCATTTCCTGATTTTAACGATTCGTTAACGCTGTCCTGTTACGCTGGAGGACGATGGCCAGGGAGCAAATCAACTACGCATCGTATTTGCTTAGACTCTGGCGAACGGAGGAAGATGGACGACTCGTCTGGCGCGCATCGCTGGAAAGCACCGGTGACGGCCAACGGCTTAACTTTCCCAGCCTGGAGGCGCTAATCGCATTTCTGGGAACCCAGTTCAGTCCCCGGCGCGTGGAGCGCAAGGGAGAAGAGCAGGGTAGGCGCTAACTATAGTAAATTTATGAAGGAGAAACTGAAATGACCGGAAAAATGAAGTGGATCGCTCCAGGTATCGTTCTGGCGGTGTTGGCCTCGCTGGCCACCATTACCGCCCGGGCCAGTTCCCTGGCCCAGGAACCCCAATCGCCAGACATCGTAGGGGATCTGGGCGGCCCTGAGACTCCGCTCGGTACAGGTTTCACCTACCAGGGGAAACTCAACCAAGCCGGCGTCCCCCACACCGGCGCGTGCGACTTCCAGTTCATCCTGTGGGACGCGGCCGAGGGGGGCAACCAGATCAGCACGACCCAGACCGAGACGGGTGTGGCGCTAAGCGAGGGATTGTTCACCGTGGATCTGGACTTTGGCAGCACGGCCTTTTGGGGGAATGCGCGCTGGCTGCAGATCGCGGTGCGCTGTCCAACCGGCAGCGGCGGCTATACCACGCTCGACCCGCGCCAGGCGCTCACCGCCGCGCCCTACGCCCTCTACGCCCCCAAGGCCCCCTGGTCCGGCCTGACCGGCGTGCCCGCCGGCTTTGCCGACGGGGTAGATGACGACACTATCTACAACCGCGCTGCCCCGGCTGCCAACTACATCACCACGCTGGACAGCACCGGCACCGTCGGTTGGGATACCTCTATCACCATCGGGGCCGATGGGCTAGGGCTGATCAGCTACTACGATTCCACCAACGCCGACCTGAAGGTGGCCCACTGCTCCAACACCGCCTGTACCGCCGCCACCCTCAACACGCCAGACGGCGACGACATCGTCGGCGCGTACACCTCTATCGCCATCGGCGCCGACGGGCGAGGGCTGATCAGCTACTACGACTATACGAATTCCGCCCTGAAGGTGCTTCACTGCGGCAACACGACGTGCAGCGCCGGCAACACGGCGACCACGCTGGACAGCGGCGGGGATGTCGGCGCGTACACCTCAATTGTCATCGGGGCCGACGGGCTGGGATTGATCAGCTACTATGACTCCACCAACGGTAACCTGAAGGTGGCCCACTGCTCCAACACCGCCTGCACCGCTGCCACCCTCAACACACTGGACAGCACCGGGGTCGTCGGCGCGCACACCTCTATCGCCATCGGGGCCGACGGGCTAGGGCTAATCAGCTACTACGATTCCACCAACGCCGACCTGAAGGTTGCCCATTGCTCCAACACCGCCTGCACCGCCGCCACCCTCAACACGCTGGACAGCACTAACAGCGTTGGCACAGACACCTCTATCGTCATCGGTGCCGACGGGCGAGGATTGATCAGCTACTACGACTCCACCGCCGGCTGCCTGATGGTGGCCCACTGCTCCAACGCCTTCTGCACCGTCGCCACCTACGCCGTGCTGGACGCTGGGAACATCGGCTCGCACACCGCGATCACCATTGGGGCCGACGGGCTGGGACTGATCAGCTACTACGACGCCGCCAGCGACAACCTGAAGGTGGCTCACTGCTCCGACACGGCCTGCACCACCGCCACCCGCACCACGCTGAACAGCACCGGGGACATCGGCTCACACACCTCCATCACCATCGGGACCGATGGGCTGCCGGTGATCAGCTACTACGACGCCACCAACACCAACCTGAAGATGGCTCACTGCTCCAATGCCTTCTGTGTGCCGTACTTCCGGCGGCGCTAGGCCGGGGAAAGGGAGTGCAAGATGAAGAACAAGCACGAGGCTGGCATCCTTCTGACCCTGGTGGTCCTGCTCCTGCTGGTCGGCGTCGCCGTCCATGCCCAAGTTGGCGGCGGCTACGACCTGACCTGGAGCACGGTTGATAACGGCGGGGCCACGTTCAGCACCGGCAGCGGCACCTCGCTGGGCGGCACCGTCGGCCAGCCCGATGCCGGGGCGATGATCGGCGGCGCATACACCCTCGCCGGCGGCTTCTGGGATGGCGCAGCGACGCACTATCACATCTACCTGCCGCTCGTCCTGAGGTAAGTCTGCCCTATCCTAAGAAACAAGAGATGTGAGAAAGCGCCCTACGCTCCGCCTTCTACAGGGCAGGGGTGCGGGCAGGCGCCTTGCGCCCGCCCGCACCCCTGAAACCACCCTTCCCACAATTTTCAGCCAGACTCCACGCAACACAATAGCTAGTTCAAAGAAACCTCCTGCGCGCCAACGCCTCACTTGGCAACGTCGTCACTTTGAGTACAATAATCTTGCAATCCATCCTGTCAAAACTCACCTTCCCCATCAACAGCCAGGACCACAAGACCTTTCAGTCTGACCGACGAAGCGCTCTCGGCCAAGCCGCACAGCAGCGTCAAGTACGACAACATCTTCCCCGATGACGGAGGATGGGGGTAGAATCTAAAAAGCGAATACGTTGAGACACTTGATAGCTATTGGCCTCATCTATTCCCTTTGACGGAAAACGTCAAAGACAGCAGCAAAGGAGTTACAAACATGCGCTTCGAATTTGCCACGGCTACTCGCATCATATTTGGAGCGGGCACTCTTAACGAGGTGGGAGAGATCGCAGCGGAGATAGGCAGCCGGGCACTGGTCGTCACTGGCAGCTCGCCCAACCGCGCCCAACCGCTGCTGGATGACCTGACCACCCAGGGAATCGAGACGACCCTCTTTGCCGTCCCTACCGAGCCGACCACTCACCTGGTGTCCGAAGGCACCCAAGCAGCGCGGAAGGCGAGCTGCGATATCATCATCGGCATCGGCGGGGGGAGCGTGATCGACGCCGGCAAAGCCATCGCCGCCCTGCTGACCAACGGCGGCGAACCGCTGAACTATCTGGAGGTCATCGGCCAGGGCCAGCCGCTGACTGAGCCACCGGCGCCCACCATCGCCATCCCCACTACAGCGGGCACCGGCTCTGAGGTAACTAAGAACGCCGTGTTGGCCTCGCCCGAGCACCACATCAAGGTCAGCCTGCGCAGCAACCTGACGCTGCCACGACTGGCCGTCGTTGATCCACAGCTCACCTACAGCGTGCCGCCGCAGATCACCGCCAGCACCGGCCTGGACGCCCTGACGCAGGTGATCGAGCCATACGTCTCCAATAAAGCCAATCCACTGACAGACGCCATTTGCCGGGAGGGCATCCGCCGTGGCGCCCGCTCGCTCCACCAGGCCTTTGAAAACGGTGCTGACGCTGCCGCGCGGGAGGACATGGCGATCACCAGCCTCTTTGGCGGGCTGGCCCTGGCCAACGCCAAGTTGGGCGCGGTGCACGGCTTTGCCGGGCCGCTGGGCGGGATGTTCCACGCCCCCCATGGCACCATCTGCGGGCGGCTGCTGCCTCACGTGATGGCCGTCAACGTGCAGGCCCTGCAAGAGCGAGACAAGGAGAACGACGCGCTGCGGCGCTACGACGAGGTGGCCCAACTGCTGATCGGCAGCCCAAGAGCCACAGCCCACGACGGCGTCTCGTGGACACAGGCACTGTGCGCGGCGTTGGATGTGCCACCGCTCTCTGCCCATAACGTGACGGCGGACGATTTCCCACGCATCATCGAGAAAGCCGGCAAATCCAGCAGCATGAAGGGAAACCCTATCGAGCTCACCGCCGAAGAGATGGCAGAGATTCTCCGTCGAGCACTGTAGAGGAGCACGGCCATGCTATCCAACCGCATCGATCAACTCACCTCGCCGCCGCGTCCAGTCCCGCTGCGCGTGGCATTCCGGGCCATGCTCGGGCTCACCGGCGCGTTTGGGGCCATATTCCTGCTGTTCGGCCTGCTCTTTACTTGGATCTTTATCGGCGACTTTCAGCCCATCTCCGAAGTGCAGCTGGCGCTCTCCAAGACGACCACACGGGGCATCATCACCGGCGTCAATGCGACCAGCGCGACCGAGAACGACGTGACGGTCTACGCGTACACATTCACCTTTAGGACACCCGACGAGCAGGAACACACAGGGCTTAGCTACACCACCGGGCAGCAGTGGCGTGTCGAGGACCGCGTGGACGTCGAGTACGTGCCCGGCAACCCTACCATCGCCCGGATCGCAGGGGCGCGCCGCGCTCGATTCTCGCCGGACGTACTGTTCGTGTGCCTCTTTCCCGGCGTTGGAGCGGGCCTTTTCGCGGCAGCCACCATCAAGGGCTGGCAGCAGGTGATGCTGCTGCGGCACGGCGGGATCGCGGGCGCAGGGATCATCTCCGAACACGCAACCGGCACCCGCATCAACCACGTTCCCGTGATCGCCTACGTCTACGAGTTCGAGGCCGACGATGGCGAGTTGTACATGGGCAAGTCCAAGTCGCTGCCCAGCGGGCGCATCGGCGACGAAGCGCGGGAGCCCGTCCTGTACCTGCCCCGCAATCCGAAGCGATCCACCCTGGTGGACGCCATCCCGCTGCGCCACCCGCTGGACGTAGACGAATTCGGCCAGTGGCAGACACACGAGAGTGTATGGCCAATCGTCTGGTACACGCTGATCTGGATCGGTATAGCAGCCCACGCAGGTTACGCCCTCGCACGCGCATTCGGCAGGCTCTAACATCATTTAAAGGAGGCTTTCCATGAAAATCGACCGTATCGAGCTATTCCACGTCGCGATCCCGCTGCCCAAGCCGTTCTACCCCACCTGGATTCCCGGTTACCCGCAGACGGAGAATCGCTTCACCTTGATCCGCCTGACGACGGACGAGGGGGTGCAGGGGCTATCGGCCGGCGTCGCCTTCGAGAAGGAGCGCGAGGGGCTGGGCGGTCTGCTCGGCCCCTACCTCATCGGCCTGGACCCCACCGACATCGCCACTGTGCGCCAGCGGATACGCGAGGCCAGCTACCTGGGCTGGCGTAACTTTTGGATCGAAGCCGCTTGCTGGGACATCAAGGGCAAGATCGAGGGCCAGCCAGTGTGGGCTTTGCTGTCCACATCTTCATCCCCCCCGATTGAGGGGATAGAGGGGGGGCAAGAGTTACGCGCGCCGGTCTATGCCTCCACGGGCGAGATACACGCCCCCGAGGGACGCGCCGAGGAGGTGCTGCATCTGCGCGAGATGGGCTTTGACACCGTCAAGCTGCGGGTGCACGATTTCGAGCTGGCCCAAGACGTGGCCCAGGTCGAGGCCGTGCGCCGCGTCGTGGGCGACACGATGACCATCGGCGTGGACGCCAACCAGGGCTGGCGGGTGGCGCTGGTCTCCGACGCGCCCCTGTGGAGGCTGGAGCGGGCGACCGAGTTCGCCCACGCCTGCGCCGATCTGAACGTGAGCTGGCTCGAGGAGCCGCTCGACATGTACGCCTATGACGAGCAGGCCAAGCTGTGCCGCCGCTCGCAGGTACCTATCGCCGGCGGCGAGCTGAACGGCGGCTGGCACGAGTTCAAGGTAATGCTAGAGAAGGGCAGCTACGACATCTACCAACCCGACGCGACGATGGGCGGCGGCGTCAGCGACGCAGTGCGCGTGATGGAGGCCTGCCGCGAGCAGGGTCTGGGATACACGCCCCACACCTGGACCAACGGCATCGGTTTTTTGATCAACTTACACGTATACGCGGCCAGCCTGCGCGACTACCCCATTGAGTACCCCTACGAGCCGCCCGGCTGGGTGCCCGAGGCCCGCGATGGCATCCTGGCCAAACCAATCATAGCAGAGAATGGCACTGTCGCCGTGCCCGATGCACCGGGACTGGGCATCGAGCTGGACGAGAACAAGCTGGCTCACTATGGCACGCGCTACTTTTCCATCACCTCCCGTGGCATCGCGGTCAAGACCGTCCGCGACAAGGGGCTGCTCACCGCGCTGCGCCTGGCCCGCAGGCGGCGGCGCAAGCAAGGCCCATCCGAATAAGGTCTAACCGTATCATCTCAATATCTTGGGGGAATGTAGGTCGGATTGGCAATCCGACTTACTCTTGCCCCTACTTTTTGAGAAGATACTGCTGACCCGCCTGTGGCGCGATTACCACCCGCCCTCCATCCTGATCACTGAGAACGGCACGGCTGTCCCCGACGGACTGGACGCCGACGGCCGCGTGCGCGACGTGCGGCGCACCTGGTACCTGTGCGACCACCTGGCGCAGGTCCACCGCGCCATCGCCGACGGCGTCCCGGTGGATGGCTATTTCGTCTGGTCGCTGATGGACAACTTTGAATGGACGTCCGGATACGGATTGCGCTTTGGCATCGTGTACGTGGATTACGATACGCTGGAGCGGACGATCAAGGACAGCGGCCGGTGGTACGGTACGCCCAGGTGATCGAGAACAACGGATTCGATCCAAGCGCGCATTGACAATCTGCCCAAAGCGGGTATACTGGGGCCAGTCCGAGCTTCTTCCAACAGCGGAGGTAATAGGAATGACTGACAACACAGGTACCAAGCGCGTTCAGAGGTGTGCATCCCTGCATTGGTAATCTGTATTGACCTGCAACACGAGCCGTGGGTGCAACGCCCCACGGCTTTTTGTTTACCCGCTTTTGGAAGGAGTCATCACAATGCTACAAGTTTCAAACATCAGCAAACGATACGGCGACACCGTCATTTTAGAGAACATCTCGTTCGTCGTCAATCCGGGCGACCGGCTGGGGCTGATCGGCCCCAACGGCTGCGGCAAGACCACGCTGCTGCGCATCATCGCCGGCGAGGAGAGCACAGACGCCGGCTCCGTGCGACTCAGCCCGCCCGACCTGCGGCTGGGCTATCTGGAACAGGGTCAAAGCCACGCGGAGACCGACACGCTGGCCGACTTTTTGCATGTCGGCGAAAAGGCGTTGGAAGTCGCAGCGGCGCGCGTGGAGCGGCTTGCCAAGGCGCTGGCAACCGCCGACGACGCACAGCAATCCCACCTGGCAGAGGCGTACGACGAAGCGTTGATCGCGCTTGAAACGCTGAC
>Ga0307420_1001508_pt1 | contig 10287 bp, 8 predicted proteins | sample SalMarWE160240MG_2_FD_202167 | JGI IMG/M metagenome (GOLD analysis project Ga0307420, IMG submission 202167) | Salt marsh sediment microbial communities from the Plum Island Ecosystem LTER, Massachusetts, United States - WE1602-40 | ecosystem: Environmental > Aquatic > Marine > Intertidal zone >... | reverse complement strand
ACCAGCGCCGATTCCTGCGTCGCGTGCACCCAGTACCCCCGTCCCGGCTTGAGCACCTGCACGTCGTTCGCCCACCCCGGCGCTCCCACGTCGTAGAACGCCCACGGGTCGCTCATGTCCATCTCGTCCCAGCCAAAGACGCGGTCGTACCGCCCCGAGATCGACGCCAGCGCCCCCTCCACCGGCAGCGCCATCACCTGCGGGTAACCGATCACGTTCCACCCCCGGCACAGGCGCACGACCGTCTGCTCCGGCCGCGTCCCAGAAACGGTCAGCGTGGCACCCTCCGTCATCTCGACCCACAACCCCATCGTGTGATCGATGGCCGTCAGATCGCTAGCAGCAGGGTCAACAGGATCGTACAGCTTCCACGGATCAGTCAAGTCGCAGGCGTCGTAGGTATAGACGCGGGCATAGCTGCCCTCGATGGAGGCCAGCACCGCGGCGGGGTCGGTATCGAACGGTTCCTCGGGGAGAGAGATGAGGTTCCAGCCCACCTGCATGATCACGTCGGCGCCGCCGGACTGGCGCATCACGACACGGGGCGCGCTGTGCGGCGATTGCATCGGGTAGGACGCCAGCCCTGGCGGGCGTGGGGGCAGCTTGGCCTCCAGACCGACCGGCATCACCACACCCGCGCCGCTGCCCGACCAGGGCACAGGTTTGGCGACTGGGGGCTTATCAGGTCCAACAGGCGGCGTAGGCACCAGCAGTGACCCATCCTCTTGCGAATCCGGGATAGGCTGCACCGGTTGCGCCCGCTCTGCCACAGATGGCGTGTATCGCCGTCGCGGCCTGTACATCGACCCCGGCAGCGAGGTCAGCAGGATGCACACGCACAGGAACAGGCTGATCGGACTAGCCAGCTTTCTCACACGAGGATTAAGCATCGTACCCCTCCGCACAAACTGAGTTGCTTCTCTAGAAACGAACGCTATGCCAACACGCAAACCGACCAAGGTAGGGTTACCGGGCCGGGATGTTTTCGATAGTGGTCAAGCGGCGTCGAGGCCGCGCTGGATTCTTTTTCGCTGTCGTTATCTTAAGGGGTGGTTACCCTTGTTCCTTTCGCAACATTCGCAAGGTGTATTATACTATATCTAGTCACCCCGCCAAATCAAAGTAGAAGGTTTTGGTTTGAATTCGGTTTGAAAATCGCCATGAATATCAATAGGGATTCTTTGGAACCACGATTCTATAACAGCCATACACACAGTATAAAAGATAATTGTTTTTATATTTGATTTATAGCGCCAAAAGTGGTAAAATCAGGGTCAGAACAGCCATCTAACCACACTTTTCGACCCAAGATAAAACGGAGAAGCACGGTCAAAGGAGCCTTATGAGCCAGGAAATTGCAACAGAAAATGCAACAATCGAAGAGATGCTAGAGCAATTTCGCCACCACCTAGAGACTCGCGACAAGAGTCCCCACTCCATCCGCGCCTACCTATCCGACCTGCGCCAGTTCGCCGCTTGGTTCACCGCACACACCGGTGAACCCTTCGCCCTGAAAACCGTCACCGAGTATGATGTCCGCGACTGGCGCGACCACCTGGCCGCGACGATGAAGCCGGCCACGGTCAACCGCAAACTGGCTTCACTCTCCACCCTCTACCGTTGGGCAGGGGAAACCGGGCAATCGGAACGAGACCCCACTCGCTACATCAATGGGATCAAACAGCAGCCGGTGGCGCCGAAGGCGATGAGCAAACAAAACCTGACTCGAATCCTACGTGCAGCGCGCAATGATAGCAAAAGGGACGCCGCCCTTCTCGAGTTTCTGGCGGCGACGGGACTGCGGGCATCGGAAGTTGCCAACTTGACAATCGGCGATGTGAAACTGAACGAGCGCAGTGGTTGGGTCACCGTGCGCGGCAAGGGCCGTAAGCAGCGCAATGTCCCGGTACACGCCCGGGGCCGACGAGCGTTGAGCGAGTACCTTGAGGAGCGCGATGATCCCGCTGGCGACGAGCCGTTGTTCCTTTCGCAGAAAGGTGGAGCCATCAGCCCCTATGCTGTGTGGTATACGGTGAAGAAATACGCTACGCTAGCCAAGGTCGAGGGCGTAACACCACATACCTTCCGCCACACAGTGGCCACGCAGCTCGTGCGTGATCCCGAGGTGGACCTGGTCACCGCAGCGACCTTCCTGGGCCATAGTCGGCTGGATACGACAGCACGATACAGCCAGCCCAGCGCGGAGGACCTGGAAAAGGCGGCCAAGCGGCTGGGTTAATGAAGTCAGACCAAATCGCCGGGCTGGGCCACCCTCTTCAGCCAATCGACGTCGTCAAAGTCTCGGTCAAAGCTGGCGACCAGGGGGATGTCGCGAAGATGGCAGGAAAGCGCGATTAGCGCGTCATTAAAGTTCAGTGCACCGCGAGAGGAACGCACCAGATCAAGAATGTCGTGATACAGCACCGGCACGTCGGGCAATACCCAAAGGATGCCATCGATCGGGTAGTCGTCCCGAATTCGGGTCAGGAGAAGATCCAGGTCGGTCGATCGCCGTTGTTCATAGATGCGACGGGCCATCGTGCTAACCGCCTCGGCCAACACGCAGTCGAACACAGTCACCTCTGCCTGATGAGCCTTCAGCGCTTGCTTCAACATCACTGCTGGGCCGTGCCACACGTCTCGAGGATCGAGCAGGCCGATCAATACAGAAGTATCGATGCCCACTCTAGTCATAGAGGGCCTCGCTGTCGGCCAGGGCATCGCCGCCCACCGCGACGAGGCCAGTCAGTTTGTCCAACTTCTCAGCAGGCACCACGCGCGTCGCGTAGGCCAAATCGGAGTCCTCGCGAAGGACGAGCAACTTGACCTGCGCCCCTTCGGGCAGTTCCAGGAGATCAACTAATTCCAGTACGCCGTGGTGATGCACGGCCCGCACAAAAGTTCCATTGTCCATATGGCACCTCACCTCGCGTGAGATAGATCAATCGTAAGAGCGACTATCACCCATTATACCATAGATCAGGCGAAAACAGAGGTGCTCACTCAGCCTCTGTGTTGGCTATCTATTCTGCCCGCCCGGGCTGAGTGCAGGCGTGCGTGCGGAGTGTTACTACCCCCGACTAGGCACGCAGTATTCACCACTCCCGTGCCCGGACTCCCCTACTTCAAGCGTGGAGAGGTCGTCAGATTGGAGGTAGGGAAGTTGCTGAAAAACCGGCAAGCACGGCAGAGGAAATCTTTGGATCTGAACGTACCGTGGCACCCCGTTGGGCTGCTGATAGAGACGCACTGTATAGTCCATCGCCTTGTCAATATCACAAGCCCCCACAGGCGCAGTGACAATGGGCTGCAAGCCAAGTTCATTCATCAACCGGAGAATGGCAGCCAGCACATCGGGAATGCGGCTCAACCCCTCAGGGATCAAGGCCAAACGCGGCCGGCTGGGGTGATCCTCGTACACTCGCAACAAAGCGGCGACTAGCACAACCTGTACAATCATCTGGCGCTCACGGTCGTTGATCCAGCCAATCAAGGGGGCCACACTGGCCCACTCATCTGCATTGTCTGTATACAACTCCAGGTCATACGCGAAATGGCACGATGGAGTCATAAGCAAAGATTGCTGTATTCTCTTCTTGCGCGACAAACTGGCGTTATCGGCCGTCAATGCTCTAGCCAGACAATCCAGGGTCACCCTATGCTTGCTATACAGCACCGCCCAATCATCACGGATTGTTCTTTCACCTCTAAACTGCTCATAGTCGTTTACTACCTCCATCAGGTCATCAATCAAGGGTAGGGTGTAACTAGACACTGGGGATAGAGCAAACCGACAACGCCAAGGGCCAAATTGGATTCTCCGGATCATCCGATTCACGTCATCGAGTACAGCCTTGATTTCCTCGTGTTCCGTCAAAACCGTGGCCAGAAAATACTGCAACAACCCCTCGGTATCTTGCTTGGCAGCATTATGCCAGGTGGCAGTTACGCTATCTAGAAACGGCTGGCGAGAGACCGGTTTTGAACCTAACAATGCCTCGCGAATCAACACGTCCAGATCAATATCGGTATAATCTTGACCCATAACGTGGCTCAAGGCGCCAAAAAAGAGAGCCGGCAAGCCCCCTAGTCTCTGCGCCATCCGGTCTCGATACTCGTTCGCCCTTCTGATCACATGGAAATATACGCCCTCACTACGATACTGCCTCGCACGTTCCCGCAACTCGTCTAGTGTGCAATGGATGTACCCTTGTCCCGTTTGCTTCATCAAGAGATCAGCAGTGGCTGGCAATTCCGTGATGAAAAAGGCTTTGGTTAGCGGATCATCTTTCTTGCCGTGCACAATCATCGACCCAATGGTTGTCTGCGCACCGGTCTTGGCGTGCGTAAATTCCAGCAGCGTATGCGCAATACCCTGGGCACGCAAGTATCCTTTCTCAGAATCCACATAGCATCCAACATAATCCCTCAGAGTACGTCGCCCTCCCGCTTCAGCATTGAAGCGGATCATTGTCTCGTCACCAACCAAGGTCCACAAGATAGCATCAAGTATGGAGGTTTTTCCTGTGCCGGTGCCCCCACCCAGGTGTAAGGCGCTACCAAAAGGTATGGGGCATTCGAAATCAGTGAACCTGTTCCATCCGTGCAATCGAACCCGGGTCAACCACTGGCCTGAAATCCGGTCTTGACTCATCGTTTACCTACCTCTCAACTTCAAAGATATGCTGGCCTTTTCTCGATCACGACATCACTCACCCTCAAGTGGCAGCCCTCAACACTAGGGAGCGAATCTAGGGTAAAACCTACAGGAGGGAATACAACTTGAAACCCAAATCCGTCATCCAGCCCACAGTAATCAAGCAGGCTTTCTAGCATATCCAAGTTGCCCTCGACATCGTCAAGCAGATTCTCGAGGCTCATCTGTCGGCGGTTATCGAAAATCCGGTTAAAGTAACGCTGTACTTCTCGGCGTCCGGGCGCACGGACAATCTCAATATCGGCTATGAATTCAGGTGGGGGAATCTCTTCCTCCTCGGCAGTTCCGAGCTCTGCATACCCCAGCCTGGCATTGATCGAGTTGTGCCTAGAGTGCTTCTCCTGCAGATCGCTAATCCCGAAACGGGCGTAGAAATTGCTAAAGGTTTTCTCGCTTGAATGACCCAGGAGTTTGGCACCGGTCGTCGTATCTCCACCGCAAATGATGTGATCCTGCCCACGTGCATGCCGGAAGCTGTGAGGGTTAACACGCCCTGTCACTCCCCCTCTCTCTGCTCGTCGTTTCAACATCTGGCCTATGCAACCCGGCTTGATTGGCTCCCCATAGTCAATCGGCCTCAAACTGATAAAAAGTGCATCTGTGTCCACGTTGGGCCGGACTTTTAGCCAGGCTCGCAATGCTTGCCGCGTAGCCGATGTAATCGGTCTTGGACGTTCTTTTTTCACCTTTGTCTCATCCACTCGCCTGATCAAATTCCTTTCCAAGTCCAGATCAGAGACATTTAGATTACAGACCTCTCCCACCCGAAGCCCGCAATCGTGCATCACCAACATAATGGGAGCATCACGCAAATCGGCGAGGAGTCCTTTGCGCGTGGTTGCCATCAGTTTCAGGAAATCTTTCCATTCGATCGCTTTGGGTTCTGGATCGCCTGCGTCTGGTTCCTTGATTTCTCTCATCGGCGTATCAGCAATCCAGGCTTTTTTCCTGCAAAAGTTGAAAAAAGTTCGAATCGTTCGAACGAATTTGCCAATATATGCCTCGCTCAAGCTCTTTCCAGTACGCAAGGAGCCCCGATCACGCAAAAAAGCCAGAAAAGACTGAATGTCATCTTCGCCAATACTCGTGATATCCCGCTCACCGATAAAACTGGAAAACATAGTCAGCAGTTTGCGATAGGACAACAGTGTTGATCCCTTCTTTCCTGAGGACTTGGCGTTTTGGAGCCACTCTTCGATCGCTTCACTGAGAGGGCGCGGCTCGGTTTTCAATCCTTGTCTCATCTCCAAGAGCCTGACGGCCCTGTCACGCAAGGCATCCAACCATTCAATCACCTGCTCCAAAGACCGCGTGCGAGCTTGGGAGGGAGATACTTTGTCGATCCGTATCTGGTGAAAAACCCGGACAATCGCTTGAGCCTCGAACTCCAAGGTCTCTAGCACCGCCTTGGTTTCAACATCCTTTAGCCATTCTTGATGCTGTGGGACCATTTCAGTCAAACAACCTCAACTGCTCATAGGGCAAATCGGGCAACCGCCCCACCCACCCCACCACCTGCTCAGGGGAGATATCCAGCATCTCGGCCCAATGCACACCCTCGCTGACCAGCCACCGTCGGGCTTCCGCTGCTAGCACCGGATCATCGGCCTGTGCATCCTTGACCGCCGTCAACAACACGGCGACCACCAGCTTGCGCGCTTGATTGGCCGCTGGCGCAACTTCTGAGAATATCTGCCCCCCATATTCCATCAAAACCACCCCTGATCGTCCTTGAGTTGTTGTAGGGGTTGTAACGGTTGTAACAGGTTTGACAGCACTTACACCCCTTGTAGTTGTAGCTACAATCGTTACAACGCTTACAACCACTACAACCGCTACAACTCGTTACAACCGGCCTTCCACGACCCGGTAGAGCTTTTTATCTTTATCAGAATCCCGTTGCAGGTAGCCAGCGTTGCTCAAGTCCTGAAGCCGCCTGTAGGTGTTGCTTTTATCTTGGCCCAAAGCCTCAGTAATTTCGACCAGCGATGCGGGTCCTGTCTCTACGAGTACGTCCAGGATCTCCCGCCGCCTCTCTGTCATCTCGAACTCGCCAACCACCCCATCGATCTGCCAGCATCCTGTCTCCCAGTCCATATGGAGACACAGCGATTGTTCTTCCACGTCGCGCCCGGTGACGAATAGCTCCGCTCCGGCCTTGCCCCGCTCGCGATAGAGCCCCCAGATGCAATCCGACACAGCGCCTTTAGCCGTCGATCCCAGGATATCCCCGACGGCGTCAGGGTTGGCCCCAAAGCCCTTGTTGTGATGATCAATCATTACAACCGCGCAGTTGTGTATGTGCGCCATCTCCTGAATCGGGGAAAGCGCTCGCGTCATTCTGTCGGCGTCGTTCTGGTCACCATAGACGGAACGGCTCAGTGTATCGATGACGATCAAGCGATACTGCTTTTCCTCGATCAAGTGGACTAGGTGGCCAGTTCCACCTTTGTGGAGATCGCCGATCTTTTTCGCGAACTGACCAAGCACCAAAAAGTCAGCTGGGGGATCTGTCGGCCAGTGCTGCTTTTCCATACGCGCCCGTAGCCGACCGGGTGGATCCTCCAAGGCCAGGTAGAGCACCGGCCCGCTTTCCACGTTCTCACCCAACACGACGCCGCCGGTAGCTACTGCCTGGGCGATCTGCAAAGAGAGCCACGACTTGCCCAGCTTGGCCCTGCCGGCAAGCAGCGTCAGGCCGACCGGCAGAACGCCAGGAACCGCATAGATGGGCTCCGGCCAGTCCGTCGTCAGTATCTCCCTGGCAGAAAGCAAGGTGATCTTTCCGTTGTTCCTATTGGCTCTCCGGGTGACTGCCTTCACCGATTCCTCGGCCAGTTTGAGTGTGCCGTCAATGTCATCAGATCCGTTGTAGGCGACACGGGCGATGTCACTGGCGACAGTGATCAGCTGCCGCTTGGTCGCCAGATCGACGACGATTTTGGCATACGATCCGACATTGATCGCGCTGGGCACGGCATTGACCAGGTGAGTGATGTAGGCTGCGCCCCCCGTCTCTCCCAGTTGCCCACGCTTCTCCAACTCGTCGCACAGAGTGACGAAATCAACCGGCGTGTCCTGTCGATGGAGTCTCAAGATCGTCTCATAGATCCAGCCGTTCTTCTGAATGTAAAAGTCATCCGCCTGCAAGGATGTGGAGACGCAGGAAACCGCCTCCGGATCGATGAGGAGGGAGCCCAAGAGAGCCTCCTCGGCCTCGACGTTGTGGGGGGTCATTTTATTTTGACTCATAGCCCACCGCCTTTGCACGTCGGTTCTAGGAGCGCGTGAGCTCTTGACAGGGACGAGGAAAATTTGGTAGAATGAGAACAGGAAAGAGAGCTAGCCAATGCCTCTTCCGTTCTCGCCGCAAGCGCCTCTACGCTTGCGGCTTTTTTGCGTTTATCTCGCATGCTTTACCTCCTTGGCGATATGAAAAAGCCGCTGCCCGGTGTAGGTAGCGGCCAAAAGCAAAAGAGCCGTCACCTTCGCCGGATGCACGAATGCCCTGATGTATAGGGGAGAGAGGCTCCTATACTATCTGGGTGCTCCAGTAGAAGATGCCGACTCTAGCTATGCCGGCAACCGTCGCTACAGGTGGACATGGCCCAAATTCAGTGACCAATCCACCCCGTCATCGTCACGTTCGCACGAAAAAGGTCGTCTCAAAAAGGGTGCGGATCATATAATCCACAAAGCGTCACGTTGTGTGCGTCATTTGGAGCGACGGGATATTCAGTTTACCTGCGCTGTTGACCTATGGTTACTAGGTGCTGCTAGGTACTATCAGGGTACCAAATAGGACCATCGGTGTCAAGATCTGACCACGTCTCACCGCCCCCTCAGTCATCCTTGCTTCTGCGCCCGGTTCGCACGGTCGGGGTAGGTGGATTATGTGTTGGTAAGGTGCCAAAGCCGATCCCTCGACTAGATGACCTGCCATTCCCAGTCACCGGCCTCCATCGCCTCCAGGCTGGTCAGGCGGACGTCGCCCCGGCCCGAGTACCTGTACCACAGCACGGGCTCCAGGATGGTCGCCTGCTTCTCGCGGTGCTCCTCGTTGAACAACACCAGGGCCAGCCGGCCCGCCAGGGCGAGCGCCTTCTCCCACTTGCCCAACATCCGCTCAGAGACCTCGCGCTGCACCTCCACCGGCCAGGCCACGCCGTCCATCGTCACCACCAGATCGGGCTCCGACCTGGCGCCCCACCGCTCGCCCGAGTCCGCCAGGATCGCCTGGGGATCATCGCTCACCACATAGCCTGCCTCTTGCAGGTGATCGCGCGCCTCCAGGATGCCGACCCCGTGGGCGATGGAACGGTGCTTACGTGCCACCTCTGTGATCTCGGACTCTGCTGCATCGTGGCCAAAGGCCTCCCGGTACCAGACCCGGCCCAACTCGTTCAGCCGCACCAGCCGCCGGTTGCCGCCGGCCTTGAATTTCCAGTGGGCGGCCTTGCCCTGGCGCCGGCAATCGTCGATCACTCCCTGCTTGGTCAGCTTGCACAGCGCGTTGCGGACGCTGTTCTCCTGGCCCCATCCGGCATCGGCGACGCGCGCGATGATGCGCCAGGATCGGCCCAGTCCCTCGGCCCCCATCAGGCGCACGATCTCCTGTTGCATCGCGGAACGGATTACGGCTCGCTGTGCCGGGATCTCGGCGGCGACCGTCTGGGGTCGGCTGGCCAGCTGCCCGCGTAGATCCTCGATCTGGCTCTGCAGGTCGGCCTGCGTCCCTTTCCACCTCCCTTCTCGCCACCTCAAAGCATCCACCTTGAGCTGCTCCTGCCTCGCCGACTCTTTCAGGATGTAGACATCGTCGAACAACCAAAGCATGTGATAATAGAGCAGAGCATAGGCAATCTGGGCCAGAACCTGCCCGGCGTAGGGGCGGACCGAGGGCTTGTAGACGCCGTGCAGTTGCGCGATCCAGCGATTGCGGTCTCGCTTCACGATATCAAAGTTTTCTATTGTCTCTCCCGCCTCTTTGCTCTTTCGGTACCAGGTGTTGATTACGGCGATAAAGTCATCCAATTGTCGCGTCGTCACGTGAGTGGTCTTGCTCATCGAACCCCCTTTGTGGTATGATATGGGTAGTGGACTGCGGGAGGCTTGACGCCGCAGACGTACCGGGTCGACACGGCATCACGACCGTGTGGCCTGGGGTGACCGCGGCCACTACAGAGCCTCGGCACGCCGCCGGGGCTTTTTTCGTGCACCGGCAAACGGGTGAAATGGGAGGCGTCAGGTCCCTGTCGATTAAACGCAGAGGTCCTGCGTTTGATCCCCAATTCACCGGTGAATCGGTGTGTGGAGGGGGGTACACAAGGGATGGCACAGTACATACCCCCTCACAACTTGCTCCGCTTTGATCCCTGCATCACCCTCGCTCCTCGCTGTGCAAGAAACGGTGGCAGCTCCAGCGTGTCATCCTGCGATGTGCCCCGTGTCACCACCTCAGGGGCCGTGTCACCGCGTGTCACCCGTGTCACCGTGTCACCGTTTTCCCGGCCCAGGGCCAGGCCTACGAGCTCGTCCGTGACCCGACGTGGATCGCTGCGGCTGGCCGG
>Ga0307420_1001507_pt1 | contig 10290 bp, 10 predicted proteins | sample SalMarWE160240MG_2_FD_202167 | JGI IMG/M metagenome (GOLD analysis project Ga0307420, IMG submission 202167) | Salt marsh sediment microbial communities from the Plum Island Ecosystem LTER, Massachusetts, United States - WE1602-40 | ecosystem: Environmental > Aquatic > Marine > Intertidal zone >... | reverse complement strand
TTACCCCACCCCGTAAAAGAGATTGAAAAGAGGTCTGACCTCTGTAGGGTGGGCTAGGGTGGGAAGAAAAACGCCCGAAAGCAGGGGGAGGTGGGGTAAAACCCCCCGTGAAAAGAAAGTTTCAGAAGCGTAGCTTATGAGGGTGGGAGGGTGGGAAGCTAAACAAACATTTAAAGTAAGTGGGTGGCTAGCGAACACGCCGCCGCTTTTTTCTTCTAAACAGTGAGGGGATGAACCACAGCAGGAGAATTATGCCGAAGAAGGCATAGCGGGTGGGAAAACCGCCCCCACCCCCGCCGCCTCCGGTCTGGGAAACGGCGGTCAGGGGAGGCGCCGTCGGTTCTGCGGGGACTATCGCTTCTTCGGTTATTTCGTAGGCCGCCAGGGTGACATCGAGATACTCCTTGGCCGTCCAGCCCAGCGGGTTATTCCTGCCGGTAGCCTCCGCCCAGACCCAGCCCGGCTCCTCGTTCACCTCGAACAGCACCGGCGCCTTATCGTAGTCGGGGAGGTAGACCATGGAGGCGGTGTGCTCCTCGCCGATGATTATCGCCGAGCGGTAGCCTGCCCCTTTATACATCACCGCCAGCAGAACGGCGCTGTCCTCGCAGTCACCGTAGCCGGCCCTGCCCCCCTCAATGATGGCCGCCAGCTCGTCGGCGTTCTGGGCGAACTCTTCATGGCCGAACTGGTCAATATCGGTGGTGTACCTGACACGGTCCCGCACGAAGCTGAATATCGCCTCCGCCCGCTGGATAGGGTCGGGGTACTCGTCGGCGAACTGCTCCCCCAGGCGGTAGGCTTGATCCGCGTTCTTCCCCAGGCTCTCGAAGGCTATAACCGGGCGGAAGGTGGTCTCGGTTAGCTCGTAGAAGCCGTCCTCGCCGAAGGCCCGGGTGCGGCATATCTCCCAGTCGTCGAAGACATCGCCGTTTATCTCGATAAAGCTTTCGGATGGGGACGCCCAGGCATAGCCGGCGGTGGCCAGGCCGGCCACCAGTATCAAGCTCAAGCCGACTAAAATAACAATTTTTCTCATATCTTTTTCATAGTGGTCCCGTCAGGGCGGCGTGGAGAATCAGGCCGAAGAAGACCAGGTAACCGAAGACGTGTATCCCCACCGCCACCGGGCTGTTCTTGATGCTGGCAAAGGGTATCCGGGGCGTCAGCTTGTCCATGATGTAGAACAGAGCTACCCCGATAAACAGGCTCACCACGAAGCTTATCGCCAGTATCCCCCAGGTCCTGAAGTCAAAGATGTAAAATACTATAGGGGCGGTGACGGCGGTAAGTGCCGTGATGGCGCCGTGGATAACCAGCCCGATGAGGATAAAGAAGCCGCCGATAAAAAGTCCGGTAGCCACCGGGTCCTCCCCGATGCGCTCGCGGTGGGGGATGTGGGGGGTGAAGGCGTCAAACACCCGCAGGCCGAGGAGGGCCAGCAGCCCCGAGATAAAGGCCAGCACCACCACTTTAGCCAGCCATATCAGCACGATTACCCAGAAAGGAGCGACCAGACCAAGCTCGTTCATAGTGTTTCCTCCTTGTCGTTAATAGCCTACCAGTAGCGGCGTGAGGAAAGTCTCGATAGCCGCCGCCGGCAGCATTAAAGCCACGGCCAGGGTCAGATACCTCAGGTTCTGCTTCAGGCTGGGCAGAAACAGCCCCCGCTTCTTCTTGTTGAACAGGGCGATTACCGCCATAATGCCGAAGCTGAGCGCCGCCGCCTCACCGATGAACAGGGCGGGTAGCTCGATAACGCCGTGGGGCAGCAGTCCGGCCAGGACGAAGCCCAGGGACTCCTGCTCCGTGACCATAGTTGATACCAGCCCCACAATCCAGCCGTTGAGAAGCAGTGTGACCACAGGTATTATAGCGAAAATCGGGCTGAAGACGAAGCTGAAAAGCAGGGTTATAACGTTCTTGATGAAGATAAATATAAACATGGAGAAGGTAAACGGAGTCAGGATTCCGCCCAGCTCTTCCAGCCCGATAAGCTCATCGGAAAGCAGGTTGGCGATATTAAGCGGGTCAGCCAGACCGAAGGCAGTGCCAATAGCAAATAAAGCGATGGCGATAATAATCCACCATCTGTATCTCATGCCGGCTTAGCCTTTTTCACCGCCAAACTTATCATAGAAAACAATTTCCGCCAGCTCTTTCCTCGGCCTGGCTTTGGGTTCTTCATCGGGGTAGCCCAGCGGCGTCATGGCGACGACGGCGTAGCCCTCCGGCACCCCCAGGATTCCAGCTGCCTTAACAGCGTCGAAAGCGCCGATATGCACCGTGCCCAGACCCAGCCCGTGGGCGGCCAGCGTCAGGTTTTGCATGGCCAGAGCGACGTCGTACATGTACCAGTCGCCCTTATCGGTGACCGGCCCCATCGGCTCACCCAAGGAATAGCCCGCCTTTCTCAACTCGGCGCAGACGACAATGGCAATCGGGGTGACCCTCATCGCCTCGGCGCCCCGGTTGGGTTTGCCGGTGACCACCTCAACTGCGGTATCGGCCAGCTTATTCTTTAGCTTACTGTCCCGCACCACGATAAACCGCCAGCACTGGGTGTTGGCCCAGGACGGCGCCTGGCGGGCGGCTTCCAGGACAATCTCCAGGGTCTTATCGTCAACCGCCCTGGACGTATATCTGCGGATGCTCCTCCGGCCCTTGATTTCTTCCATTAGTTCCATCTTTTTTCCTTTCTATTCCTCTTCCCAGGCGCCCCTGCCGATTAGAGAAACGAAGCGGCAGCCGCCCAGGTTTTCAACTTTATTCTTCTTCCGGCCCCGGCTGATCTTGCACAGCTCCTGGACATAGCGGGAACCGACCGGAATTACCAGCCGCCCCCCGATAGCCAGCTGGGCGATGAGGTCGGACGGCACCTTGGGAGCAGCCGCGGTAACCATGATGGCGTCGTAGGGGGCTTCCCGCAGCCAGCCCAGTGTCTCCTCGGCCGGGTGCACCTCGATGTTGATATAGCCCAGCCTGTCCAGTAGCTTTCTGGCTATCTCGGCCAGGGGCTTAACCCGCTCGGTGGTAATAACCCTCTCCGCCAGTTCGGCCAGGATAGCCGCCTGGTAGCCGCTGCCGGTGCCTATTTCCAGTACCTTCTCCCTGCCGCTGAGCTCCAGCGCCTCGGTCATAAGGGCGATAATAAACGGCTGGGAGATTGTCTGCCCGTAGCCGATAGGCAGCGGTTTATCGGCGTAGGCAAGGTGACGGCTTTCCGCGGGCACGAAGAGTTCCCTGGGGATATGGCGCATGGCCGCCAGTACCCGCTTATTCTTAATCTCGGTGCTAAGCTGCTCGACTAACTCAGCCCTGGACGCTTCAAAGTCCATAATAGCCACCCATCGCCGGGATAAGATTCAAGCGAAAATCAGGGCTAGTATTATCAGAATAACTATTATTATCCCCGCCACGATGCCGATTCGGCGCAGTTCGGCGGCCACGTTGGAGACTTTAGCTGCCATAACCGGGGATTTCGGCTTTAGTGCCGGGGGCGCTGGCTTCCCGGCTGCGGAAATCGGCTCAGCGCTTTGAGCCGTTATTGGTGCTTGAGTTGCCGGTGCGGTAAAAGTCTTCTTGCCCTTTCTCTTGCTCCGCGGCAGGTGTTTGCCCTGCTTTGATTTACCCGCCATCTGCTACCTCCTACTTAGCCCTCGGGTGAGATTTTTCATAGGCGCGCCGGATGTGTTCCGTGGTCAGGTGGGTATAGACCTGCGTGGTGGAGATATTGGCATGCCCCAGCAGCTCCTGCACCGACCTCAGGTCGGCCCCGCCGCTCAGCATGTGGGTGGCAAAGCTGTGCCGCAGCGTATGGGGGGTAATCTCGATTCCCAGCTTGGCCGCTTTGGCGTAGCCCTTTATTATCTGCCACAGCCCCTGCCGGGTCAACCTCTCCCCGCGCCGGTTGAGGAACAGGGCCTCGTTCCCGCCGCTGGCTTTCATCTTGGGGCGGCCCTGGCTCATATAGTCTTTAAGCGCCGCCACCGCCTGGCTGTGAATGGGGATGAGCCGCTCTTTGCCCCCCTTGCCGAAACAGCGCACGTAGCCGCCATCGGTATCCACGTCGCTCAGGTTCAGCGAGACCAGTTCGCTTACCCTCATGCCGCTGGCGTAGAGCAGCTGCAGCATGGCTTTATCTCTCTTGGCTTCGGGCGTGGCCCGCTTTTCCGTTTCTTCCAGTAGCTGGCGGGCCTGGGTAATGGAGATCGGCTTGGGCAGCGACTTGCCCACCCTGGGCGAAGGCACGTCCCGAGTCGGGTTGTCCTTTACCAGCCCCTCCGCCACCAGGAAGCTGAAGAAGGACTTGATGGCGGCCACCTTGCGGGCGACGGTGGTGGCGGCGTACCGCCTCTCTTTGAGGTTGGTCAGGTAGCTTAAGATGGCCTGCCGGTCAAAGGCCGTCCACGGTAGGATAGTACCCCCCTTGGCCGCCTCTTCCAGGAAGCCGACCAGCTGGTACAGGTCGTTCCGGTAGGCTTCTATGGTGTTCTGGGAAAAGCCCTTCTCAACTTTCAGGTAGTTCAGGAATTTATCAATGGCTTCTTTCACCGCTCCTCCTCGCTGCACGGATGATTTTATGTTATTTTAACATAACCAGAAAGAAAATTCAGCCAAAAAGGCGCTTTGTTCAGGGGAAAAACGGCTTTATTCCCCGCCCCTTGTCCCTATCAGCTCCATGATAGTCTGCCCGCCGCTTTCTGGGGGGTAGAATTTAAGCCCGGCGCCCCAGTCCGGGTCGGGCCCTATACCGGCCATGGTCCCGGCCACCGCCCCTTCCACCGTCATGCCTTCGGTACACAGGCTGGTAATAAGCTCGGCGGCGGCCCGGTCAACATAGTCCAGGCCCACACTGCCGTCCCAGCCCAGGTAGGTTGATGCACCTTTAAGGGTAAAGGCGGCGGCCATGTCCTCAAGGTAGAAGCAGGAGCAGCCCATCATTATTATCACCGTGTTGTCAAGGCTCCCCTGCATTTTCTCCAGGACAAACTTGGAGTTGACGGCGAAGACGAGGGGAAAGTCGGCTACCATCTCCGCCGGCAGTATCTGGTCGTCCAGTTGCTCGCGGACGTATCTGGTCTGCTGGTATTCCTCGGCGGTAAACAGGTAGGTGGCTTGCTTAATCCCCACCACCTCCGAACCCTCCTCCGCCTTGAGCAGCCCGGCGTGGGCGCGGAAGATTATCAGTTCGTAGCCGTATTTGGGCAGCCTCTGGTAGAGCTTGACGCTGACCTCCTTGCCGGTGAAAATATCCACCTCGAAGCCGCAGGCCTCAAGCTCGGCGGTCGCCCGGTCGATAAAAGCCTGGTTCGGCTCCAGCATGGCAAGCTGGTCAACGATGGCGGCTTTTAAGCCGGAATCGGGGTGTGGTGGCGGGCAGCCGGCGGCTAAAATAAGCCCCGGCAGGGCCAGGGTGCCCACCGCCAGGGCTATAGCTAGATACCGCTTCACAACTATCTTAGCCTACCGGCTCGTCTTGCTAAAATCAAGCCGCCGGTGGTTAAAACCAGGATTATAATACCCGAGCCGCGCCCGGGCAGCAGTATATCTATCTTATTTGTGGGGTAGACCTCCCCGCCCACCGCACCCCTTACCACGGTGAATCCGGGGTGGTTGGGGTCGTAAACTAAATCTGGAATCTCATCGTAGACTCCATTACGGTCGGCATCGAAGACTACGTCGTATTCCCCCACCTCAAGTGGGGCTTCCCAGATTACTTGGTTCTCAATTTCTCCCTCGCCATCGGTGGTAAAGGTCTTCATGACAGCTATACCGTAGTCGGCGATTATCTCTCCCCCCCGCCACTTCCCATCTCCCACCACATAGACATCCACGGGAGAATTCGGCGGGAAACCACTGCCGTTGACGTGAACATTCTCGTTGGCGCGGTATTTATCCTTAGGAGTCCAGCCGGCCTCGGTGGTGGTGTTCAGGCGGAAGGCTACATTCCCGCCGTTAGCCGGTGCCCAATCGCTTTGGAAGCTATGCTCGTCGGTGGACATCACCCGCCAGTAATAGTCGCCGTCATCGAGGGCTGGAGAAGTGAAGCTATCTTCCCCTGGGTGGGAGCTCAGCCCTGAGGTTTCGTTCACCACCAGCGGGTCTAAGAAATCGGGCTCATCATCTATCTGGATGGTGTATTGGATATCATCGCCATCAGGGTCGTATTGGACAAATTCCAGGGTGGGGGTACTATCGTCCACCCAGTTGCCGTCTACATAGTCGGTGGGACCCAGCCCGCCGGGCTGGTCGGGGGCTGAATTGCACTCCTCGTCGCCCATGGAAAAGGTGGGTTCCGGGGTGGTAAATTCTCTTACGGCAACCCAGTCATAGTCAGTATAGTCACCATAGTGATTTTGAAGTGAAATCTGACCCGGTCCACTGTATTGGCTGTCTGAAGCAGTTCGTTTTAATACGCCGTCCCGATAAAGGTTGAAGGTTGAACAAGCAGTTATGGTTCCCCGGTACCAGACATTAATAGATGGTCGGTCACCATCTTGTCCGGGGGATATAAATCCCCATACTCCTACCCTATAAGGCGGCTTTAGGAATGACTGGCCTTCCCCTGACCTCTGGTCGCTCCGCCCCTTATAGCCGGTGTTGCTGTCATAGTCTCCGCGGAAGCTCACCTCACAAATTGCGTTGGAGGCAACCCTGTAGCGGAACTCAACGGCATTATCTTGAAAACAGGTATAAGTAGGCTCAGACCCGAGGCATGTCCAGCCATAAGGTGAGCCGGTCGTGCCCCCGCCGCAGTGAAGATAACCGTTTTCTATTCCAGGATAGACACCGGATGTAGACTGACTTTCCCACTGGCTCAGGTCGCCGCTAAAATCATCGAAGAACTCAAAGGTATTTGCCCCATTGCTCTCGCTGCTCGCAGCCGGATTCCCGTAGTACATGTAGATTACGGTGTTGGCGGAGGCGGTAACGGCGTCGACCTCAACCCAGACAGTAGCTAAAGAATCATCCGTCTTGGATTCTATCCAGTAGTCCAGCGGTGAGTCACCGGCGCTGGTAAATCTCAGGTCGCCGAAATCGCCCCGCATTGCGGATTCATGGCTTACATCGATTTTGACCTGATAATCGGTTAACGCCGACCCCGATGATTCGGTAACCGTTATCGCCTTTCGGCAGCTCCACGCCGGATCCCACCAGTCGGGGCTGGCCTTAGCCAGATGAAGAGGCAGCCCGGAGAGCAGCAGGGCGGTAAGCGTTAGTATGGCTATCGCCAGAGCCAGTCCCTTTACCGTTTTTTGTACCTCCCGACAATGGTGAGTAAAAGTGTGCTTTGGTTAGCATGAGTATGGTTTTGTTAGTAGGAGTGTAATTCACCAGTTGGCAAATGTCAACTGTCAACAGGAGGGAGCGCACATCTGTCACCAGGCGGAAGGCTTTGCTCTTGTTACCGGGTGGTCTATCGGGTTCGGCGCCTTACTAGAATCAAGCCGCCGGCGGCCAGAATCATAACCAGCCCCAGACCGAGCCAGGGCAGCAGCAGAGCCGCCTTATCTATGGGGTAGACCGTTCCGCCCACCGCCCCGTGAGATGGTGGTGGTGTTGGTAGTGAAGTATCCACCCAGAAGGCGGTGCCGCCGAAGTTGGCTTTTGTCCAGCCGCTGGTGAGCCCCCACTGGTCGGTAGTCATCACCTTCCAGAAATACTCGCCTTCGGGGAGGGTCTGTCCCGGGGAGCCTATAGTGTATACCCCGCCCCCCGCATCCTGCCCCACGGTGAAGTCGGCTCCACCCTGGGCCATCAGCCCCGAGGTGTAGTTCACCACCGGAGGTGAAAAAACGGGGTCATTACCTATCTGGATGGTATATTTGACGGTATCGGTGCCGTCCGGGTCGCTCTGGCTGAATTCGAGCGTCGGGGTGTCGTCGTTAACCGGGTCGCCACCTGTGTATGCGGCGGGACCCAGGTTAAAGGGGTCGTCCGGGGGTTCGTTATCCAGGAACTCGTCGGCGCCCATATCAACTATAGTTCCGTGTACGCCGCCGTCGAAGATGCGCGGCTCACCGTCAAAGTCGGTGGTCAGCCAGCCGGGCACCGCCGTATTGTCGCCGACATCAATGCAGGGGGAGTCTGAATCGATATGGTATTCCGCGTCGGTAAAATCGGGGAGGGCCGATATGGCGCCGGTTCCTGCCGTGCAGCCGGAATAGTTATTATCGGTAGTGGCGTTATTGCCGTAGACATCATTAAAGTCAATAGCGGGTGTGGGAGTGTTACAGTAGATTCCGCCGCCGGCTGCGGTTGCCGTGTTGTTGTAGATGATATTATTGGTAATGGCGGTTGGTAGATCGATAAATTTGATTCCGCCGCCGTCGGGCGCCTCGTTATTGACGATGGTATTATTGACAATAGTGGGGTGGGAGGCGAAGCTGGCTTCGATTCCGCCGCCTCCATACGTGCTTGCTACTATGTTATTGATGATAACGCAGTTGGCGATGGTGGGGTTGGAAGAGTTCCGGCAGGCGATTCCCCCGCCGCCCATACCGGCAGTGTTGTTAGAGAGGACGCAGTTGATTATCCTCGCTGTGGAGACGTTATTGTATATCCCACCGCCCCGGTCGTCGGCGTGGTTGCCGGTGAAGACACAGTCGCGCACCGTCAGCGAGGAGGTTGAGTTACTGATGTACATCCCGCCGCCGTAGTCGGTGTTGCCGCCGGTGACGGTGAAACCGCTGAAGGTGGTCCCTGCGCCTATACTGGCGGCGCTCACCGCTCTGCCGCCGGGGGCGTCAATGGTGGTAACACCGGCCCCCGCCCCCAGCACATTCACCCCGTTCCTTAGACTAATGTTCTCATAGTAGGTGCCGTCGAGAACATGGACAATGCCGCTCCCTGGGTCGGCAAATACAGCAAGAATGGCATCCTGAATGCTGTCAAAGCGGGTGACACCCCAGCCGGGAGTTGACGAGGTGAAGTCGTCATCAACCCAGACCTCGGCGGGTGCTGCTGCAGCGGGCACGGCTGTCACCAGGCTGAAGCTCAATACCAGCCCCAGGGCCAGCACACCGCTCAGGAACCGCCTCATTTAATACCCCCTTGAGTAGTAACTACTAGTCTCTATGATATACCAAAAGGCAGATTTGTCAAGAGTAGGGAAAAGACAGTTGACAACAAAAGGAATACTTTGCCCCCCGCATAGGCTGTGCTACAATAAATCTGTATGACGGCAGGCTATATCACCGAGCAGATAAAAGGGCTGCCCTCTCGTCCCGGTGTCTATCTTTTTAAGGATGCCGGCGGAAATATACTGTATGTGGGCAAGGCAGTCAACCTGCGCCACCGGGTAAGCTCCTATTTCGGCGCCGGGCAGAAGCTGACGCCCAAAATCGGGCGCATGGTGAGCAGAATCGCCGACCTGGAATACTTCGTCACCGCCTCGGAGCAGGAGGCGCTAATCTTAGAGCTTAACCTGATAAAGCGGCACCACCCCCGCTATAACGTCAGCCTCAAGGACGATAAGACCTTCCCCTATCTCAAGATAGGCCTTGGTGAGGACTGGCCCCGGGTGCACATCACCCGCCGCCTGGAGGAGAACGGGGGACGCTACTTCGGCCCCTTTGCCAGCGCCAAATCAATACGCCGGACGCTCAAGCTGCTCAAGGGCATTTTCCCCTTCCGTACCTGCTCCAGGCCCATCACCGGCACCGATAGTAGAGCCTGCCTGGAATATGATATCGGGCACTGCCTGGCTCCCTGCATCGGCGCCGTCAGCCGCCGGGATTACGCCGAGGTCATCAGGCAGGTAGTCCTCTTCCTGGAGGGGAAGCAGGAGAGGGTGGTTAAACAGCTTAAACAGCAGATGGCGCGGGCGGCTGAAAGTATGGACTACGAAAAAGCCGCCCGCCTCCGCGACCAGATTCAGGCGGTGGAGCAGGTGGTCGAGGGGCAGAGAATCGCCGCCGCGGTAAGAGGTGAGCAGGACGTAATCGCCTTCGTTGAGGATAAAGACCAGGCTTATGTTCATGTCTTCTTCATCCGCGGCGGCAAGCTCATCGGCCGCGAGAGCTTTCTCCTGCGGGGGACGAGATACGAACCGCTGGGCCGGATAATGTCCGGCTTCATCAAGCAGTTCTACGCTTCCGCCCCCCATATTCCTCCGCTGTTATTGCTACAGCACCCGGTGGAGGATGAGGCCATCCTTCAGGACTGGCTTTCGGCCAGGCGGGGGAGTAAGGTAAAAATCCAGGTGCCCCGCCGGGGAAATAAAAGACAACTGGTTAATATTGTGGCCGAGAACGCCAGGCAGGGGCTGGAACAGTTAAAAATCAA
>Ga0307420_1001506_pt1 | contig 10299 bp, 9 predicted proteins | sample SalMarWE160240MG_2_FD_202167 | JGI IMG/M metagenome (GOLD analysis project Ga0307420, IMG submission 202167) | Salt marsh sediment microbial communities from the Plum Island Ecosystem LTER, Massachusetts, United States - WE1602-40 | ecosystem: Environmental > Aquatic > Marine > Intertidal zone >... | reverse complement strand
CATCGGCGAGTACAACGGATCGATCCAGGTTGACTCCGAGCTCGGCAAGGGCAGTACTTTTACAGTGACTGTCCCCCGCGCTTAGCTCGTCTGCGACTCGCCGCTCCCGATCTCCCGGCTATTCGCCGGCTATCCCTGTTGAAGGGCGAGCCGGGGCATCCTGCCTCTGGACATGCTTTTGCTTCCGCCTCGTTGATCGATGGTTTGCTGCATGATGGAGCGGATCTTGCGGCTCATTTCCGTCGCCTCTCGCTTCGGGGATCGGTCCTCTGTTCCATCGGGATAAACAGGTTCTCCGACCACGACGGTAACCCGAGGGGGAATGCGGAGGGTGCGGCCGGCGAAGTGAAAGGATTCCCGCCCCAGCCAGCGCCGCCGATTGAGAACCGTGGTTATCGGCACGACGGGCAGCCGCAGCCGGCAGGCCAGGTAGAAGGCTCCCAGCCGGAATTCCTCGATCTCTTGATTCCAGAGGTAGCATTCCCCCTCGGGAAAGACGTGCACGAAGGGCAGATCCCGGAGGTCCGTGCGTAGCGCAGTCTCCAGGATCCGTACGGCACCGGAGCTGGCGGGTATCGGGATGGCTCCGAGCAGGCGCACAAAGGTGCCGAGCAGCGGGATGCAGGCGGTCTCCTCCAGCATGGTAAAATAGGTACGCCGAGGCCGAAGCACGTGGGCGATGATTCCCGGGTCCAGCACCAGGGTATGATTGCTCACCAACAAACCGGAGGTTACCCGCTTCAGCCGCTCTCTTTCTTCGATTCTCAGGCGGAAGATCAGCCGGTTCACCAGAAGTACCGCCAGAAGGGTGAAGTGAAACATCAATTTGGCCGGGATAAAGGAGGAGCCGTAGGCTGAGATTCTGTTTCCTCTTTTATATGCCATGGCTATTTGAAGACTCTTCCCTTCCACTCGATCCCCAGGTTTGTGGCTGCCCTGCCGAAGCTCTTCCAGGCCATGTAGAGCAGATGCACAAAAGTCAGGGGGTAGAGCAGAGGCACCCACCACTTTTGACCGCGGTCGTAGAGCGTCAGCGACCAGGCCAGAACAAAGGTAAGCACACTGAAGACCGAGAAGCGGAGCAGGGGATTGCCCGTGTGCATCTCGATAGGAACCAGAACCAGGGGGAGCACGATGAACGCCACCAGGACGGAGGCCACCGAGGCGAAAAAAACCGGCTGGTTCTTGAAGAAATCATAGATGTTCTTGCCGATTCCCTCGAAGGAGTTCCGGTATCCTTGGTACATCCGGCAGCTCACGTGTTCGCGGATGTCGAGGAACACAGTCCGAAATCCGGCCTTCTTCACCGCCCGGGCCACGAACACATCCTCGCTGATCTGCTCGGCTACCGAGGAATACCCGCCAATCGCTTCGAAAGTGCTCCGCCGGAACATCACCATTTGGCCCACGGCCATGGTGAGCATGCTGGAATTGGATCGGGGAATGAGCCAAAACGGCATGACGATCGCGCTCATGATATAGGTGGTGGGAACGATGAGTGCCTCGCCGAATGATTGTAGTTCCTGTTGGACGTAGCCGGAGAGAAAATCGGCGGTGTGTTCAACGATGTTGGTGACGGCCCAGGCCAGGCTTTCGTGGGAGTGAACCGTATCGGCATCGGTAAACAGCAGATAGTCTCCGCTGGCGTAGTGGGAGAGCAGCTGCATGGCATGGGTTTTGCCGCACCAACCCCGAGGCAGAGGGGTGCCTCTGACCGCCTGCAGGCGGCAGGGGAAACGGCGGGCATACTCGGCAATGATCTGCCAGGTCCGATCTTCCGAGCAGTCGTCCAGCACGATGATTTCGTAACTTGGATAGCTCTGATCCAGCAGGGAATCCAGGCAGCGGCGGATGTTCGCCTCCTCGTTACGGGCCGGGATGAGCACCGACACCTTACCGCGATCCGTCGCTATGGGTTTATAGCCGCTCGAACGCAGCCAGAGGATATTGGCCAGTGACAAACACAGGATGGCCAGAGTTCCGAGAGCTGTCAGGAGGTGAAGGAGGAAAATGATTCGGAAGGAGAGGAAGGGCAACATTTAATACCTAGTCATCCTATGCATAGATTGACTATGTAAATTTAGTACGGATCGCTCCCCCTTGTCAACATCCGTGGGGGCGCCGGGGGCGCCGTGTCACGGCAGCGCCGGGGGCGCTATTCCTTGTGCTTGTTCTCCAGCTGCTCGATTTTGCGCTTCAGAGCGTTGATCTCCGTGGTTACCCACTTGCGCTGGCGGCTGATCTGCCGGTGGGTGTATAAAGTGCGCAGCACCGTAATCGGTATGTAGGAGAAGAGGGCGATCAGGATCTTGTTGGCCATGGAGATGAAATCCCGTTCATGGGTCTCCGGATCCAGGCCGATCCAGGCGAATTTGAAAAAGTCCAGTCGAATCCCCTGGGTTATGAAGTCTGAGACTCGAATCAGCAGCGGCGGAAAGAGTCGAATCAGAAAAACCCCGCCTACCAGGAGCACTGCCACGATGTTGAAAACCGCCAGGACCCGTATGTACATCTTCTTGAACTGGCTGGCTTTCAATCCCCGAGCGATGAGCAGGAGGATCCAGCAGAGAACTATCAGGATGTCGTACACAGCCAGCCCGATCAGATCCAGGCGTATCACCTGAATCCGCTGCCAGCCTGCCAGGGCAAGCAGCAGAAAATAGCTGCTTGGTGAAGCGATGAGGTAGAAACGCTTTCCCGTATAGTCTTCCAGGCGGGAACGATCCGACCAGGTCAGATAGGTCCAAACCGACCAGGCGATTGTCAGGATAGCTGTACCGATATAGAGGGCCATTTCCATGACGTGTTTTCCCCGCTATGATAATCTTTAGTGTAATGGAAAAGGAGCGCATTTGCCATCTCGGTTTGCTTTTTGAACAAAATTTGGTATCTTTAGGTAAGCATACTATATAGTAAAATTACTATATTATAAATGACTTGGAATGAGGAGGAGCGACTATGGCGATGATCAGTGACAAGGATAAGAAGGCAGTCGGCGATCGGCTGACCAAATTGACAGGTCCGGTCAAGCTGGTTATTTTCACTCAGGAGATGGAGTGCCAGTTCTGCAAGGAAACCCGGGAATTGGCCGAAGAGGTGGCCGCCCTCTCCGACAAGATCTCCGTCGAGGTAAAAGACTTCTTGAAGGCGGATGCCGAAGCCAAGAAGCTCGGCGTCGACAAGATCCCCGCCATCGCAGTGTTGGGCGACGAAGACAAGGACTATGGGATTCGCTTCTATGGAATCCCGGCCGGCTACGAGTTCATGTCTCTTTTAGAGAGTATCGAGATCGTCTCCAAGGGTGAGTCCGGCCTTTCAGCGAACGGAAAGGAGAAGATCAAGGGATTGGGCAAGCCGGTGCACCTGCAGGTGTTCGTCACCCCGACATGCCCTTACTGCCCCCGGGCGGTGGTGCAGGCCTTCCGCCTGGCCGTGGAGTCTCCCAACGTCACAGCCTCCATGGTGGAAGCTACCGAGTTCCCCCACCTGGCCAACAAGTACCAGGTATCCGGTGTGCCCCACACGGTGATCGGAGACAGCCCCCAGCCCATGATCGGCGCCTACCCCGAGGCTGCCGCTCTGGATCTGATCCTCAACGCCGTGGCTTGAGGGTACCGCCGGCCGTTCCGCCTGCCCGGCATCACCGACGCGGCGGTTTTGACGTCCGCCTAACCCGGCGGTACTTGCGTTTTTTTCGCCGCTGGAACATTGACAGGACGATAAAAGCGGGGTATAAATTTCGTGCAGTCCGGGAGTGTGACAGCTCGTCCTGCTTCCGGGAGCGAGGGCGATTAACTCAGTGGGAGAGTGCTACCTTCACACGGTAGAAGTCACTGGTTCAAATCCAGTATCGCCCAACTAAATCCCTACTTCGTAGGGAGATAGGAACCTACCGGACAACCGGCGGTTCCGTGTAGTCCAACTCTGACCCGGACTCTGACCTTGAGAGCCGGCAACAGGGAGGCCGCATGGAACGCCGGAAACAGCCCTATTCCATTCACAAGCGCCCCGCTACCAAGTGCCGCCAGATCTACTATGTCAAGTTTCGTGACGCCGCCGGTGCCTATCTCAAGTTCCAGAGATCCGGCTTCTGCAGCCTACACGAGACTGGCGACTATCATACAACCTGTGTTTGCAGGACTGTCAGAAGAGGTGGTACAAACATAGGGAGCAGGTCAGTTGCATCTGCGACCTTGATCTGCTGAGGGTGAGGAGGCAACTCTTGTATATTTTTCGACGCTTGTCGTTTGGCCCGCCCCAAATCGACTGTTTGGATGGAAACATATTGCCACTATTTCCTTAGAGGTTGCCGCACCCGGGAGGTAGGCCGATGAAGTACACCCCGATATTGACCGTGCAGCTTGGGCTCCTCCGGGTCATGGGTGGATTCAGTATGAGAGACGCCTTCGCTTTTGTGGGATCAATCGGTGGTCGGTGCGCCTCATCGACGCCGATGGCAGCAGGGCCCAGGTTCCTTCACCGGCGGCTTGCAGATCGGGGAGCACTACCGTCGTTCACAGGGCCCTGACTTAACCCCGTTGATGCCTGTTCTGCAACCGGAACTCCTTGGGAGTAAGTCCCTCCCGCTTCTTGAACAAGTAGCTCAGGTAGTTCGGCTCGTTGTACCCCACGTCAAACGCGATCGTGACGATCTTCTCGTCGGTGGACGCAAGCATCACCTTGACCTTCTCCATTCGCACATTGGTGAGATGATCGATAAAGGTAACTGACATCTCCTGGGAAAAGATCGTGCTGAAGTGGGCGGGGCTCAGAGCCACGTGGGCGGCGACGGTATTCAGGGAGATGTCGGGGCTGTTGTAGTTCGCCTCAATGTACTCGCAGGCGCGGCGCACCAGTTTCACATGATGGCTGCTGTTGCCGCGGTCCCGCAGTTCGATGGTCTTCAGGCAGATCCGGGTAGCGAGCCCGGCAAACTCCTCGGCGGACATCGCGGACTGGAAAACCTGCCTGGGGTCCACGAAATGCCCGGCAATCTCGTTGGGGTCCGCGTCCGGATTGAAATTGCGGATGATCCGAATGGCGGTATTGGTGAGATCCATGAGGATATAGTAGCGGTACAGCACTCCCTGCATCTCGTCGGTATCGAGGTTCCTTGTGAACTCCTCGACGATGGCGGGTACGTCCTCCGCGATCGCAAATTTGAGCCTGTTTTCGATGTTGACGTTGAAGAACGTGCCGGCGGGGGCAGCGACAGAGCCCTGTATCCGGCCGATGTCGCCGGCGCAGTATATCCGGCCCCGGTTGGTCTGCCCGAATGTCTTCAATAGTATTCTCGCCTCGTGGAAGGCGTCGTGGATGCCGCTGATGCGCGGGGTCACACTGCTGATGCTGACGGTGAGAAGCGTATCGCCATCGTCCTCTAATTCATGCTTGAGCGTCTGCGCCATATGGTAGGCCTTTTCGGTGACATCGATATCGGCGTTTCCCTTGATGATCAGCACCACATGATCCACGCCGCTCAGGAAATACAGCACGTCGGGGTCTTCCACCAGCATGAACTTTACCTTGGAAGCGATCACCTGGCGGTTGGGGGGCCCGCCCTTTCCCTCCAAAAGGCAGATCAGCACCGCGTACCGCTTGCCCAGGACGTTGATCCCAATCTCGTCCGCCCGACGGAGCGCCTCGTCGGCGACGATCTCTCCGCTGCAGAGCTGCTCCAATAGGGAGCTTACAAGGGCATTTTTCATCGTTTCTTCGTCGGGTGTTTCCTTCAGGAAGGAAATGCTGTGCCGCTTGTGCTCCGCAATCTGTTCGCTGGCTTTGTGCAGGGCACCGAGGAGATCCATGCTCGCTACGGGCTTGAGGAGGTACTGGTCCACGCCGACGCCGATCGCCTGCTGGGCGAGCTTGAAATCATCGTACCCGCTCACGATGATGATCCTCAGCCAGGGAATGATAGCCTTGGCGTGGCGCGCGAGCGTCAGCCCGTCCATGAATGGCATCTTGATGTCGGTGATCAGGATATCGGGCTTCAGGTCACGTATGATGGCGAGTGCCAGCTCCCCGTCCCCCGCTTCCCCGATGCATGCATAGGGCTCGGCGCTGTTCTCGATGGTATTGCGTATGTTCTGGCGAATCAGCGGCTCATCCTCTACCAGGAAGACCGTATGCATGCTTCACCCACCTTCCGATGGCGGCGCCGACTCCTGCGCCGAGATGAGGGACCCGATCCTGGGCAGCCGCAGGGTGACCTTGCTCCCCTTTTTGTATTCGCTTTCCACCGTGAGACCGTTGTCGATCTCATAGTAGAGCTGGATGCGTTTGTACACGTTGTAAAGCCCGAAACCCATCTCGAGATTGGACACATCGTAGTGGGACAGGTTTTCTCGAAGCCTTTCCAGCTCCTCCTTCTCCATCCCCCGGCCGTTGTCCTCTACCGTGAAGACGAGGCAATTGCCTTGCGATTGGCCCTTCAGCCGGATCAGCCCGCAGCGACGGGTTTCTTTGATCCCATGGTAGATCGCGTTCTCGACCAGGGGCTGAAGCAGGATCTTGAGCATGGATTCCCGGAGAATATCCTCAGCGATATCGATCTCGTACTCGAGAATGGCGCTGTACCGCATCTTCTGTATGGCGAGGTAGCTCTCCACGTGGGATTTCTCCTCCGCCACGGAGGCCCAGTCACGGCCCTTGTTCAACGAGAGTCGAAAGAATTTGGAAAGCGCCAGCGTCGTGGTGACCACATCCGCATTCTGGCCGTCCTCCGCCAGCGCGAGGATGGTATCGAGCGTATTGTACATGAAGTGAGGGGCGATCTGCGCCTGCAGCGCCTTCATTTCCGCCTTCAGCAGATTCTGCTGCTTCTGCATATTCTGCTCGATGAGCTCGCCCAGCTTCTCTACCATGATATTGAGGCTGTCGGTCAGCTCGTCGAGCTCGCTGATCTCGGGCTTCTCTACCCGGATGGACAAATCCCCCTGGGCGATCCTGGATGCCATGGTTTTCAGGCGGTAGATCGGATCGTTGATGCTGCGGTTCAGTTGCCTGTAGTTCCGGAAAAGGAACGTGAGTATCGACGCATAAAGCGCGACCTGGAAAACTATCATCAGGTTCTGGGATCGCTGTATCCTAGTGTTCTGGATATGGGCGATCTCCGTCTCCGCTGCCACGAATTTCTGGATGACATCGTAGAGCAGCTCGCTCACCGACCTGATCTCCCCCAGGATCTCCTCATTGTCATGGACGGGCCGGCTGTATGCGATATTGTCGCCAATCTTGTCCACGTAGCTTCTGATAGTGTCCAGCGTGTTGCGCGCGACCGTGATCAGGTAGCTGTCGTCCTTGCTTCTGGCGTTTTTCTCCAGCCCGTCGAGGCGGCTTTTTATGCTGGCAATGAGCTCGTACTGCGTATTGTCCCCGAACCTGGTCTTGCCCGCCACCACATTCCATATCGTGATGTAGATCTCGTTCTGCAGCCCGTTGGAGAGGCTGTTGGCGCTGTAGACGTTTTCGATGATCCGCTCGTACTGGTTGAGCGTGAAATTGTAGTACAGCGTGTTGATCAAGAAAGGCACGAGGGCAGCCAGGATGATGACGATATTCGTCACCCGCAATGTCTTACGTATGCTGTTGGTGCGCACTTTTCTCATGTTCTTCGCGCCGATCGTATACGCCCCCCGGTCATGCCGTTGGCATCAATACCCTCTGTTCGCAATCGTGGAAAAATCACTGTATTCGTCGAACACCGTCTCCTCAATATAGACGTGCTTCGGTACCTTCTCACCGGCCACGATCTTCTTGGCGATTTCCATCACCTGGGGACCGCTGTTGGGGTTGCACTCGATGACGCAATTCACGACGCCTTCCTTGAGATAGTCGATGATGCGCTGGGTCGCGTCCACCGAGATGATCGCGATATCCTTGCCGGGCGCGATCCCTGCTTCCTTCATCACCTCGATCGCGCCGAAGGTCATGTCGTCATTGTGGGAATAGAGGACGTCAATGTCCTTCGGATCGTAGCGTTTGAGCACCTGCTGCATGATCTCCCTGCCCTTGCTGAGCATGAAGTCGCCGCTCTCGCTGAAGATCACGTGGAATTTGGGATAGGCGGATATGACATCCCTGAATCCCCGGTAGCGTCCGATGGCGGGGGTGGAGTCCAGTGTTCCGACGATCTCCACGATATTGATCGGGCGGCTGGTATTCTGATACTTCTTGACGAGGAATTCTCCGGCGCGGCGTCCCTCCAGATCGAAATCGGAGCAGAGCGCGCTCGTATACAGGCTGTCGTCCGCCGTATCGATCATCCGGTCCACGATGATCACCGGGATGCCGGCGGCCTTGGCCTCCCCCAGCACCGTGTCCCAGCCCGTCTCCACCAGCGGAGAAAACGCGATCACGTCCGCCTTGTACGCGATGAAGGAACGTATCGCCTTGATCTGGTTTTCGGGATCCTGCCAGGCGTCTTCGAACATGATCTTGATGCCCGCCTGTTTGGCGGCTTTGTTGATTGAATAGCTGTTCTGTGTACGCCAGGTACTCTCGTCCCCGAGCTGGGAATACCCCAGGACAATGGGGCTCGCTTCGGGCTTGCCGCGGCGGCTGGCGCCACAGCTACAGACCATCAAAGCGCAGAGTATGAAGAGAAGGCCCCGGATCAATCGATTCATTCAGGCGCCCCCCTGCACTCTACTACAAAGAGAGAAAACATTAAATGCAAAAAAGCCCATATTTCCGCGTCGAAAAAAAACAAAGCATTTCAAGAAAAAACTAGAGGAAGAGATGCTCACGTATCCGGCTTTCAAAAAAGATCGCAACAAGAGCGAAAGGATGTGCGTAGCGCCGGACCATCGTTTCCGGTATACACATGACAGAGACATTGGTCTCACATTCTAATCAGATAGAGGAGAAGAGATGAAGACATCACGTAAAACCGTCGGCATTCTGTGGGTGTTCGCGCTGCTCATGCTGACGCCGGCCCTCATCTTCGCCGGTGGGAAGCAGGAGGCGGCAAAAACGGGCGCGCTGATCAAGGTCGGCATCGTGAATCTGCCGCCGGAGGAATCCGGCTACCGGCAGGCCAATGTTGAAGACATGAACAAGGTCTTCTCAAAGGCGAACGGCTACGACGCAAAGCAGACCAACACCATGGACAACAGCGAGCAAATTGCGGCGGCGCAAGGGTACATCCGAGATGGCGTGGACTATCTCCTGATCTCGGCCGCAAACGCGTCCGGTTGGGACAACGTTCTGAAGTCTGCCAAGTCCGCAGGCGTTACGGTTATTCTCTTTGACCGTGCGATTGATACGGATCCCTCGAACTATAAAGCAGCACTTCTCTCGGATATGGCTTATGAGGGTAATACGGCAGTAGAATGGGTGTTGAAACAGGATTTGGGCAAACCCAAAGTAATCCTCATTCGTGGTCAGTTGGGTTCCGCGGCTGAAATAGGTCGCAGCGCCGCAGTGCTCAAAGCCGCAAAAGAAGGTAAACTCACCATTGTGGCCGATGGAACGGGTGGAGACAGTTGGAGTCTTGAGGAAGCCCGCAAAGTGGTTGAAGCCGCAATTGCTGCAAACAAAGATTTCAACGTCATCTACGCGGAGAACGACGGTATGGCGCAAGGCGCTGTTCAGGCGCTCGAGGCGGCCGGTATCAGCCATGGCAAGAACGGCAAGGTTAAGATCATTGGTTTTGACTTTAACCGTTTTGCACTTCGGAACGTACAGGAAGGTTACTGGGACGCCGACATGCAGTGCAGTCCACGTCAGGCAGCCGAGATTTCTGACTGGATTAAAAGTGGTAATCTCCCCAGCGGAAACGTCTATCAGAAAGAAATTCTCTTTGATACTGCCACGATAACCGACGAAGACGTCACCAAATGGGGGATAAATGCCGATCCTGGCAAGGGTGTGATAACAAGGTAGTTGGTTTTTTGGTAAGATTTCACAATCGCTAGGTTGTGTTACGCGGTGCGGTGTGCGGATCTCATCCGGCACACCGCACCGCGATTAGTTTGTGTGGTACCCGAAGGAGGCCTTTGATTGCGGTCGGAGAACGTGCTTGAAATGGAGGGCATATGCAAAGCCTTTCCAGGGGTCAGAGCTCTGCATAACGTAGACTTCGCGCTGCGAAAGGGTGAGATCCATGCCCTTATGGGCGAAAACGGAGCGGGCAAGTCCACACTGATAAAGGTCATAACCGGTGTTTACGAAAAGGACGCCGGTCGGATTGCTTTAAATGGAAGGCCGATCCACTTCAGGTCGCCGAAGGAAGCGCAAAACGGGGGAATCGGCACAGTTTATCAGGAAATAGCGCTTTGCCCCAATCTGACCGTC
>Ga0307420_1001505_pt1 | contig 10301 bp, 13 predicted proteins | sample SalMarWE160240MG_2_FD_202167 | JGI IMG/M metagenome (GOLD analysis project Ga0307420, IMG submission 202167) | Salt marsh sediment microbial communities from the Plum Island Ecosystem LTER, Massachusetts, United States - WE1602-40 | ecosystem: Environmental > Aquatic > Marine > Intertidal zone >... | reverse complement strand
CTAGTGGCTAATTTTAAAATCAAGAAGGAAGAAAAAAAGAAATAAAAATGGATGTCTATCTTAATTTAGCCAAAAAAACAGTTGAAACCTATATCAAAACCGGCAAAATCATCTCTCCACCAAAGGATTTACCCAAAGAAATGGAAACTCGCCGAGCCGGCGTTTTTGTTTCTCTTCATTTAAAAGACGGTTCTTTAAGAGGTTGTATCGGTACTTTTGTTCCCACTAAGAAAAATATTGCTTTGGAAATTATTGCCAATGCCGTTTCTTCAGCGACTCAAGATCCAAGATTTCCGCCAATAACAGAGAAAGAATTATCAAAACTCACCTACTCTGTTGATATTCTTTCTACTTCAAAAACTATATCAAAAGATAAACTTTCAGATCCGAAAAAATATGGCTTGATTGTCTCCAGCCAAGACGGACGGAAAGGCTTACTCCTCCCTAACCTTCCCGATGTTAAGACTATTGAAGAACAAATTAAAATCTGTCGAATGAAAGCTGGCATTAATCCTTGGGAACCAGTTAATTATCATCTCTTCACGGTTGAACGCCATTCTGAGCATTAAATTCAGCTATGTGATAAAATTGTCATATGGCTATTCAGAAAATTATAACTATTCCTAATCCTCTTTTGCGGCAAAAATCAAAGCCAGTAGGAAAAATTGATAAAAAAATCAAAAAAGTCATTGGTAATTTACTAGAGACAGTTAAAAACGCTAGTGAACCGGAAGGTTTAGGTCTCTCAGCTATTCAAATTGCCCAACCTTCAAGGATTTTTGTGGCTAAAACCGGCAAAAACTTTAGTGTTTTTATAAATCCCAAAATTACTTTTGCTTCCAAAGAAACCCTTAAAGATATTCTTAAAAAAGAACAGCAGTTCTTTGAAGGTTGTCTTTCTCTCCCTCATATCTATGGTTTTGTTGACCGTCCTTATCAAATCAAACTTGAATGGTTGGGTGAAAAAGGGCAGAAAAAGAGTCAAAGCTTTAAAAACAGGTCTGCTATTTGTCTTCAACATGAACTTGACCATCTTAACGGTATCTTGTTTGTTGACCGAATCTTAAAACAAAAAGGCAAGATTTACGAACTTAAGAAAGACAAAAAAGGCAAGGATTTTTTTGAGAAAGTTGAATTATGATAAAGATAGTCTTTTTCGGTTCTGACCAATACGGAACTAAAGCCCTTGAAGTGTTAAAAAAATCTCCGGATTTAGAGATTATTAAGATTGTCAGAGAAAGAAACGAGCTGGAAAACCTTAAAAATAACCTTCCTCAACCTGATATTGGCATTGTCGCCTCTTTTGGCGCTCTTATCCCTGCTGATATCATTAACTGGCCGAAAAAGGGGCTTTTAAACCTCCACCCTTCTCTTTTACCGAAATATCGAGGGCCAACACCGATACCAACGGCGATTCTAAACGGAGAAAAGGAAACTGGTTTGACAATTATTAAAGTTGATGAAGAAATTGACCATGGTCCGATTGTCTCTCAAATCAAGGAAGAGATAAAAGTTGACGATACCAGTGAATCATTACTTAACCGCCTTTTTACCTTAGGCGGTCAGGTTTTAACCACCATTCTTCCTGCTTATCTTGAAGGAAAAATTGAACTGCGTGAACAAAATCATTCACAAGCTACCAATACGCAAAAGTTAAGCAAGGGATCAGGAAAAATTGACTGGTCAAAACCAGCTGATTATCAAGAAAGATTCATCAGAGCCATGTCCCCCTGGCCAGGAGCCTGGAGCGAAGTTGAAATAAACAACCAAACCAAACGTCTTAAAATCTTAAAAGCTCATCTACAGAACAAAAAACTAATTCTAGATTTAGTTCAGCTTGAAGGAAAGAAACCGGTTACTTGGAAACAGTTTTTGGAGGGTTATCCGCAGACAAAACTTCCTTTTTAGCTTTGGGTTTTGGCTGTTCAGCCTTAACCTTTCTTAAACACTTGGTACAAAGCAGCCATTTACCTTTTTGACCTTTTAAAAAGCCTTTAAAAACATGAAGATTGGGTTTGAAAACTTTAGGGGTCTTTTGAGCCCGTTGGCGCCATTTACCACCAGCCACACCCTTATGATGGCGGTGAGACCGCCCAATCATTCTCTTTTTACCACATAAATCACATTTGTAAGCCATTATCTGGTATAATAGCACAAAGCTGACTTATGCTCAATTACCTTTTTAGCAATCCATTATACTTTCTTCTCTGGGCCGCCGCCATTCTCGTGGCGATTACCGTTCATGAATTCGCCCATGCCTGGATGTCTGACCGTTTGGGCGACCCAACCGCCAGATTAGCTGGTCGGGTAACTCTTAATCCCCTAGCCCATCTTGATCCTTTAGGGACTTTAATGTTGATCATCTTCCGCTTTGGCTGGGGTAAACCGGTTCCTTTTGATCCTTTCAATCTCAGACATCCTCGCCGGGATGCGGCCATCATTTCTTTTGCCGGACCAGCCGCTAATTTAATCCTGGCTCTTTTCCTGTCAGCCATTGTTCGCCTCGGTTATCTTTTCTTCGGCTCTCAGGCTTATATGTTAACCACCATTCTGACGCCTTTTATCACTTTGGCCATTATTCTGGCCATCTTTAATTTAATTCCTATCCATCCTTTGGATGGCGGCAAAATCATTGTTGGTCTTCTACCGGAAAAGATAGCCTACCAATGGGATGAATTTACTCAAAGATGGGGTTTCTTTATTATTCTATTCTTAATCTTCCCTTTCTTCGGTTTTTCCTTAGTGACGATAATCATTTTACCGATTGTTAATTTCCTTCTTTCTCTCTTGCTCCCTGGAGCAACTTTAACTTAAAAAAATTAAGTTATTAATTTTCACAAAACTGATACACTTTTATATAGTCCGTTATCTTGACTAACCCCCTTAAAAGTGCTATTGTGAAAATGTCCTGCCGGAGAGGCATTTAACCTGAGGAAGCGTTTTTCCTCTACAACCTTTTACGGAGGGAATGCGGAGTCTCTGTACTACGATGGTCCAGAGCAGCATACCCACTTGTTAAATTTTGGGAAAATAGCCTTAGGAAACCTCAACGGTGGGACTTTTCCATTCTCCAGTTAGCATTTTCCCCTTGTTTTTTGTAAAATTAGAAAGACAGGCCACCTTAGCTCAGCTGGTAGAGCATTCGCTTTGTAAGCGACAGGTCGTCAGTTCGAATCTGACAGGTGGCTCCAACATAGAATAAAAAGAAGTAAAAGTCAAACAATTTCCTTTATTCCAAAAGAATATTAACTTTTTGAAGATTATTTTAAGAAATAACATAAAAACATTCTCATCATAATCTGAGATTTTTTTTCTAAAAGATACCAACCAGCTTTCTATTCCCCTTCTCCTTCTTCAGTTGGCTGTTGGAAACCCTGCATCATTTGGTCAATGTCCATGAAATTAATATTACTCGGTGGCGTAAAAACAGCATCATTGACGATGCTTGGCACACAATTATAATCATACCCAGCTGTTTGTTGTTCTTTTTCCATATCAGTCCAGATATCTTCGCCTTCTTCTGGTTCAAAACACATCTTGACTCCCTGAGTTTCGTCTTTAGTCCATGACCACATACAGTTGTCAACCAAGATAATATAACCAAGCTTGCCGTTAGCCGTAATTTCGCCGTAATACTTTTGGTTTTTTAAATAACCAACGCCGGAATTATTCTCATCCATCTTGTAAGTACATTTCAAAGGCACATTTCTCATAAAAGCATCTTTGATTTTACCGGTGAAACTTTCGCCAGTTGTTTCTTCCTGAGAGCTTTGACTCGGCTGACCTTCTTCTGAAGTTGAAGACTGTCTGTTTTTACCGATAAAATTCCAAGCGCCTAAACCAGCCACGATAACGACCAAAACAATAATCAACGGTAGACTTTTTTTCATTTATTCACCTCCTTTCCTGTAGGAATTATTTCACTATAGAATATTATAACTTCATTTAATATAATTTGTCTCCGGGCTGAGCTGTTTTCTTATCAGGAACCACTAAGACGCACTTTCCTTCCTTATCTGAAATACCAAGAGTTAAAAGTTCTGAAGTAAAAGATCCTACTTGAAGCGGTTGAAGATTAACGACACCTAGAATCAACTTACCTAAAAGTTCTTCTTTTTTGTAATAAGTTACACCCGCGGCTGATTTTTTAACACCGATTTCCTTACCAAAATCAATTGTTAACTTGTAAAGAGGCTTTCTAGCTTCAGGAAAATCTTCAACTTTGATAATTTTCCCTACCCGGATATCTAATTTTTTAAAATCTTCAATTGCCGCCATATTGAAACTAATTTTAGCATCTCAAAAGTTCGATGTAAACAAACTTAAAGAAATTTTCTAAAGAATTCCAAATCTCTTTGAACTACCAAATCCCAATCTCTACTTAAATTATGGTCATTTTGGGAATATTTATAATAACTAACATTTTTACCTAAATCTCTTAGGGTTTGAACAAAATTATCTGTCCATTCGGTCTCAATATATTCATCAGCTATTCCCTGATGAATTTGAATTGGGGCTTGAATATCTAGCCAATAATGATCTATTGAGAAATATTTTGATTCATAAAGATTCTGAAAATTATCAATAGCTTTTTTAACTTTTAAACCCTGGTCATCAAGCTCGGTCATGTACTGAAGAACCGATTCCGGAAAACCTTTAGTCACCGGCGCCCATAAAGTTGTTGGGATTGATTTTTGGTTGATCTCCAAAACAGAAAGAGCAATCTGTCCCCCATTGGAATGACCCCACATCATTATTTTTTCCGTATCGGCTTGGGGCAGGCTTTTAATAGAAGCCAGAAGATTCAAAACCGTTATTGGCCTTTCAAATCTGGCCTCTAAAATATCTTCGCTAGAAGTATCTGAACCGCCAAAACCCAAAAAATCAGGGGCTAAGGTGATAAAATCATTTTCGGCAAAAAATCCAGCTCCTTTTCTTGTTCCCAAACCGGTAAAGTAAATTTCATCATCAGCATAACCTCTCAACATAACTATCACTGGTAATTTTCCTTGTTTTTTAGGTAAATTAAGCATTCCCGTGACCTTTTTCTCATCACTTTGAAAAGAAAACAGCCAGGAAGTATACTTTTCTTCCTCTTTAATTACCTTTTCTAGCTTAATTTCACTTTCCTGATATTCTCTTTTTCTTAAGTTCTCAAAACTATATTTTTCCAAAGGTCTGAATTGCTGTTTAAAAAATTTCTGACTTAAAGGAGAAATTAAACCCTGGTTTTGTGAATTCGGTATGAAGAGAAGAGTTCCCAAAAGGGCTAAATATAAAATAATGGCTAAAATGAGGAAAAAATGACGTTTTTTCATTCTACTTCAATCTTTTTAATAATCTTAAGTTTAATAGTGGATTCTTTTGGTTTTTTTCAGCAGCCAGTAAATAGAACCAATCAGAAAAGTCGCAATGACGGTAAAAACAAGGAAAAAAATGTTCTTTTTAGGCGGTTTTGACCTAGCTTTTTCTAATTGTTTAAGAAGGAAAGTTTTCATTTTAGATGAAGGTAGAAGAGACAGAAATTCTTTGAAAGCTTCTATCCTTCTGGCTTGTTTTAAACTATCAACTTTCCTCTTCTCTACTGACAATTTCCGGTAGACAAGTTCTGTCTGTTTAACAACCTCCGACCAGTCTAAATGAGTCACTTTTTCCCTCGCTCTTCGGCATAAAGCCTCATATTCTTTGGGCGATAAGGCACAGATTTTCATTATCTGCTGGGCAAAAAGTTGAGGAGAAGTCTTTTTCCCTAAACAAAGACCAACCGTCTCATCAACCAGCTCTTTGGTTGTTTCATTAGTTAAAGCCACCACCGGCGTCCCAGAGGCCAAAGCCTCAATAATTACTAGACTCTGGACTTCCATTTTAGAAGCGGAAACAAAAAGATGACTCTTAGCTAGAAGCTGGGGAATCTGCTCATAAGGCACTTCTCCTAAAAAATTAACCTTCTTCAAGTGATTCTTATCTGCATAATCCTTTAAGATTTTAAGATAAGCGGGATTAATCGGTGAACCAATTAAGTTAAGGGTAAAATTATAAGGTAAATATTTTATTACTCTTAAAAGGTATTTCTGGTTCTTACGGATTGAGAGATAACCGATAAAAGTCAGTTGTTTCTCTTTTTCCTTAAGATTGGCCAAACGGCAGGAACGATAAGCCTTTAAATCACGTCCATTAGGGATAATAAAGATTTTGTTTTTAAAACCATATTTCAAAATGTCTTTTTGGACATCTTTGTTTAAGGCAATCAAAGCATCGGAGTTTTTAAAAAAGTTAAAGAAATATTTCTTCATTAAACCGCTATCCAGAAAGCGGCTTAAACTCTTTGAAGATTCACTAATAGCAAAGTCAAAAGTTTTAGTCGGCAAAACATGACTGGTATAAACAAAAGGGATTTGATTATTAATCGCCCAGAATTGGGAAATCAAACAGATTGGGCCGAAATCATGGGCATGAATTATTTGTGGCGAAAATCCCTTTAAAAAATTAAAGAGAAATTGGAGATTCTTAACGGTTAAATAAGGAACAGCCACATCTCTTTCCCCAACACTTCTAATCTGTAAATAGCGTAAATGAGGAGCCATTTTCTTGATTTCTGTTTTGGGACCAGGGCAAATTAAAACCGTTTCATGTCTTTGCTGGGCAAAAGCATGAGCAATCTCATGGGAAACACGGCCGCAACCGCCTCCCTGGCTTTCTCTAAAAAAAGTGGTAAAAACAACTTTCATAAGTCAAAAGAAGTTAAAGATTATTCGATAATCTCTTCACCCTCATCAATGATACCGGTCTCGCCGCCACTACCCTGCCAAGCGCCTGGAGCATTAACCGTGCTTTCTTCTTCACCAGCCAAAGGGATTAATTCAAAACTGTCAATTATCTGTTGGTAAGTTTCATTCCACCATTCGTCTTCAGGGAAAACCTCGACGATAATAATCACCTCTTGGTCAAAAGCCGCTGTCACCAGCTTCTTGGGTGAAGAAAAAGCCAATTTTTTAGCTGGCTGGCCAGCCAATTCTGAGTCAAAAGATTGAGGGTTACCTGACTGATTAGTTACCCAAGCTTCTAAATTCTTCTCAACTTTATCTTTCATCCAGATTAAAATCTTACCAGGATGGTTTTTCTCAGTCAGCTCTAAATGAGCGTAATTTTCCTCATCCTCTTCATGATTATCAATCTCAATCTCTTCAGGATAAGAAAATTGAAAGCCGGCCGGATCCTCCCAGGTTTTTAAATTAGCCCCTTCTTCACTTTGACTTAAAGGATTAATTAATGAAGAATTACTCCCCCAAGGATTAAAAAATAGAAGAACTCCCCCAGCGATAAGAATAACCCCGACAATCAAACCTAAAGTTAACCAATTTTTCTTTGACATAAGTTAAGTATAACACTTTCCTAAAAAAATTAATAAAAACAATAAGATTAAAAATTGACAAACAAATGGTAATGATTTAGATTAAAACTAATGCTGAAAAAACCAATTGTTTTTCTCTTAATTTTCGCTTTTCTTTCTTTTCCGGAGACAACCTTAGCCTTAAAAGTCAGAACTAAGAGAGGTAGTTCTGGTAGCTCTGGAGGAAGTTCTTATCTCTTAAGCAATCGGGTTGGTTATTCAGTTAGATTTAATCCCAACCGAACTGGCTTAATTATTTCTTTTTCCGCCTTAACTAATGCCAACTCGGTAAATTATTCTTTAAGTTACAACGCCAATGGTATTGCCCAAGGGGCGATGGGAACAATTACCAATCCCCAAGTAAGCACTGATAGTCGCGAAATTTTGTTTGGGACCTGTTCTGGCGGCGTCTGCCGTTATCACACCAATATTACCAATGCCAAACTGGTCATTACCTCTAAACTCAAATCAGGTTATACGACCCGTAAAACCTACCTGATTAGAATTTAAAAAGACTTCTTAAAAACCTTTATTTATGTTAAAATTAGCTCGTTTAGCCGAGATACCGAAGTAGACAAACGGGGCAGTCTGTAAAACTGCTGGCGCAAGCCTTCGTAGGTGCGAATCCTACTCTCGGCACCCTTTACAAGCCCTCGTAGCTCAGTTGGTAGAGCGCATTCTTGGTAAGAATGAGGTCTCCGGTTCAATTCCGGACGGGGGCTCAGAAGATTTATTTGAAGAAAATTTTTCCCCAAAAGGACAAAATAGCGCTATCGGCTTTCTCTAAGAAATCCAGAAATATTTTGCCTAAGTTAAATTTCTTTTCTTTTTCTATTTCCTGACCGACTTGAGTGCCTAAAACTTTTTCTTCTTCATAAAACTTCATTTGAGTTTCCTCTGTTTCTGTACCTAAAACTACCGGTTGGATTAAAACTTCCTGTTGTTTCTCCTCTTCCGGAGTTATTTTTTCAGGTAAAATCAAATAAGACGCCGAAGCTAGCTCTTTAACGACATTAGTTCCCTTGCCATCGTTGGCCAAAACCATAGAAGAAGGCAGAAATTCAACTTTAGCAATTCCTGGGCTCTTTCCTTTGAAATAAACTTCTCCGAAAATCCCGTGATCAGCAAAATATCCGGGATTAGGCAAACCCCCTGTCAATCTCGCATAGCCAATTTCATTATTGACTTCTTTCTGGACAAAGATATTGGCAAAAGAGTCCTTAGTAGAAACGTCTACCACCTCCAACATATCGGGACGAAAACTAATGTCAGTCTGGATGGCATTAATTGGTGTCTTAATTCCGGCTATCTCGATTTTCATCGGGAAAATCTCTCCTAGACGATGCTCTCCTTTTGGGGGAATGACAAAGGTAACTGTTTTCGGAGTCGGCGGAAAACCAAATGCAAACAAGACCTTACCTTCTAAAAAAACCAAACCGATAGAAATTAGGGTAAAAACCAAAATCAATCCCCCGGTTTTAACTGAATGAGAAAAAACACATTCCTCTTTATTCTTTCTAATTAGGCACCAAAGACAAGGAATCCTTCCCGGTCCCCACAACCACCATAAAGGATAGGCAACCGCTAAAAAAACTCCAAAAACTGCCAACAAATGAACTAAAAGCCAAGAAGCAAGAACAAAAGCGACAATCTTAAAAACAATAGTTAAGCCAATCATTTCCTTATCTTCCTACATAATACAATAAAATAGATAAATCAATCAAATTACATTCTCCGTCACCGTTAAGGTCGCAACGGAATGGCTCTTCAACCTTAGTTTTTTCCGGCTCTAAAGCCTCTACTACCACTACCCGCCACTCATCCACCCAAGCCTTAACTGAAGCAAAAACTTCAGCCACCTCAATTCGACCACTACCGTCAATATCAAAAACAGTCATAACTAAAGGGATGGCTGGACTAGGCGTCGGAATAACCGTGGGAGTTGGCGTCAAAGTTGAAACCGAAGTAACTATTGAAGTTGAAACAGCAGTTGATGTTGGCGCCTCGGTAGGTGTAGGAGTAGGTGTAGCGGTTGGGCTTGGAGTTGGTGAAGGTGTAGGACTCGGTGTCGGCGTTGGTATTGGGGCTAAACAATTAAAAGTATCAAAACTACAGGCAATATCACAGGTTAAAATTCCCCCACCATAGCCTAAACTTTCACAGGTAGCCCCACCTAAATCTTCACCTTCACAATCCTCTCCTCCTTCAATAACTCCATTACCACAAACACTAATCTGAATGGTGGCGGTAATTAAATCCGAAAAGCTCCCTAGAGCTATAACGAAGCTTCTAAAAAACCAAATTAAGCATAAACAGAAGAGAATTAACTTTATCCATTTCATTCATCCGAGGATTTTTCTTTTTTACCTCTGAAACCAATCTGAAACCCAAGATATTTTCTCATTCCCAAATAAATAATAATCACCGCCACCGCAACAGCCACTCGGTTTGACCAGGGTTGGTTAAGCCTCCAAAAAGAAGCTAATCTGTAATAAATACCTTGGAAAAAATTAGCCGGTTCAACGGTAAAATAAAGCTTAGCAGCGGCGGCTACGCCAACAGTTGTGCCACCAGAATCGGCTTTCTTAGCTGGATGAGCCTCAAGGTAGGCAAAATAATCACCTGGCTCCATCTTTAAAGGTAAATTCAACCTGACAGCAACAATTCTCCCCCCTCCTGGTTCAAGAGGAAATCTTTCTGGAGAAAAATTAAACCACTCCGCCTGGGGACGCAATTCTGGTTGATCTTGGTGATAACTAACGGCGACTTCATAGTCTGATGCCTCATCACCGGTATTCATAACCGTTAACTCTGGTAATTCATAAATTACCCCCGGTCTTAACTTGTCTTCAACTTGGATTTTACCGGTACCAACGCCAACGCCAATTTTCGCTAAAGCTATATTTGTAAA
>Ga0307420_1001503_pt1 | contig 10305 bp, 14 predicted proteins | sample SalMarWE160240MG_2_FD_202167 | JGI IMG/M metagenome (GOLD analysis project Ga0307420, IMG submission 202167) | Salt marsh sediment microbial communities from the Plum Island Ecosystem LTER, Massachusetts, United States - WE1602-40 | ecosystem: Environmental > Aquatic > Marine > Intertidal zone >... | reverse complement strand
CTAAAGTAATTTAAGATGAAGATTCTTGACGAATTAATTTCCAGCCTAAAAGAAGACAGCATAGTCCGTGAGGTAAATGTCTGTGTTTTTTGGACAGCAGTGCTAAGCAAAAACTGCGGTCTGGCCTCCACCCTTCATGAAGGGCATCCATATCATAAAATAATACGAGAGCCAGGAAAATTCAGGGGAAAGCCAGCATTGGAGCTCGCAGAATATGCCAAATCGGATAGGCTTCTCGAGGCATCTATTGGCATGGCAGCTATCAATTCGCTGATAGATATTGATGAGACGAGATGTATTACAACAAATGCCTTTGATATTTTAGCGGAAAAAGGCAGTGGCAAAAATATCGCCATAGTGGGGCATTTCCCATGGATACCAAAGCTCAAAAAGATAGCCCGCAACCTTTTTGTGATAGAACAAAGGCCTCGCGAGGGAGACTTGCCCGCTGAAGCCTCAGAAGAAATTTTGCCCCAGGCTGATGTGATTGGCCTTACTGGAACTGCATTTACAAATCACACGGTAGAGAAATTGCTAGATCTCAGTAAGGGTAAATTTATCGTTATGGTGGGGCCAACGAGCCCTTTATCACCCATCTTATTTGATTACGGTGTGGATGTTATTGGCGGGTCAAAAGTGGTTGATCCTGAAAAAACAATCCGCTCCATTAGTGAAGGGGCTACCTTTCGACAGGTAGAAGGGGTAAGGCACCTCAATATGTTCAGAGAAAAGAAGGTATCAGCTTAGGGTCATGCTTTATCAAAAAATACCATTTACGTTACCTTAAATTAAGGCTCAGTTGTGTATCTTCACCTTCTTTTCTCGCCCTTTCAAAGGCCGCTCTTGTCCTCACATTATGATGCGAAATGAATCTCCACGCACATTTAATTAACTGAATGTCTTCCTCAGAAAAATCGTTGTAGTAAAGGCCCTCTTTTTTAATTTTCTTAGGTTTAACATAGCCAGCACGGACAAAATATGTCAGCCTATCGTAGGTAAGGCCATTAATCCGCTTTAAAACACCACCGGCATACATAACACAGAACCTATAGTATATTTGTCAAAGCCTGCCGTTAAGCAGTTACTGTCGCCCTATTTTTAATAGTGTGCTATTTCAGGGATGTTAAAATGTATCATAATGTACAAACTCACCAATCTCTTTGCGAGGAGGTGCACTAGCCTCCTTCGCAGGGTAACCTAATGGGACAAGAGCTACTGCTTCATAACCCTCTGGTACCTTTAAGATATCATTTGCCTTATCGTGATCAAAAAGACCAACAATGACTGTCCCCAGGTTCAGGTTATGGGCTGCCAGACAGAGATTCTGGGTGGCAATTCCAAGGTCGAACATAAACCAATCCCCAAATTTAGTTGTAGCCTGGCCCTTTTTGTAGCCTGCACTCTGTAGTTTGCCGCAGAGGGTAATCAGCACAGGTGCTTCCCCCACGGCCTTTGTGGACGGATTACCAGCAGATAGGATCTCTTGAAGTTTCTGTTTGATTGCTGAATCTTTAATCACAATCACTTCCCAGCATTGTGTATTGGCCCAGGAGGGCGACCACCTGATTGCTTCAAGGACTTGATTGAGGTCTTCTTCCGGAATCTCCCGATCTTGATATCTCCTGATTCCCCGTCTTCCTTTTATGATTTCCATAAAGTCCGGCATACTATTACCTCCATATGTTTATTATGCTGCTTGAGTTTACTTTGTTAAGTTCCTTTAATCTCCTGATTAACCACAATCTTCCTTAGAAAATGAATATGATAAATTTTATGCTTTGTTGTCAACTACTTTCATCTCTCTTGACTCATCTTTATAAAGCCTTCATGCATTTGCTTCCTTTTCCTGAAGTTTTCACCCTCAGGCGCAAAATCTTCCTTTTACATCACGTGAGTATAATGGTATTATTGCAGAAGAAAAAAGGTGTTATTTAAAAGGAGATAAATTTTATGAAATTGAGGCTTTTTTTTCTACTCACAATAATACTCCTTTCCTTATCGAATGCGTACGGTGCAGAACCTAAAGGAGCCCGTTTTCCTTCCCTGATCTCATCTCTTAGGCCCTCTCCTCCTCTTACCTTTTGTGGCGAAAAGGTCCCAATCGAGATCCAGAATATTAAAGAAAGGCTTGAAAAGGAGCTTCTTCTTGCCCTCTGGGACCGTCCCCAGGTAATTCTATGGTTAAAGAGGTCCAGCCGTTACCTACCAACAATAAAAGGGATGCTTAAAGAAAATAAATTACCCGAGGATCTCAAATATGTTGCCATTGCTGAAAGCGCTCTGAGACCTCATGTATCTTCAAAAAGGGGAGCAATAGGGTTCTGGCAGTTTATGAGGCAAACCGGTATACAGTATGGTCTTACTATCAATGCGCACATTGATGAGAGACGAAGTCTGGTTGCATCCACCCAGGCAGCAATTCGATATTTTGAGGATCTTTATCAAAAATTTGGGTCATGGACCCTGTCAGCGGCTGCCTACAATATGGGTGAAGAGGGCCTTATGGCTGAAATTCTGGATCAGGAGACCGACAATTACTATCACCTGTATCTCCCCATAGAAACCCAGAGATTTATCTTTCGGATTATTTCTGTAAAGCTGATTCTCTCTCATCAAGAAAAATACGGCTTTTTCCTATCTGAGAAGCACTACTACACGCCTTTGAAATTCGATAGGATCACCCTGAACTGCTCGCAAGATATTCCAATACGTGTTATTGCCCGGGCTGCTAAAACCAATTTCAAGGTGATCAAGGATCTCAATCCCGAGATTCGTGGGCATTACCTCTCAAAGGGAGGCCATCAAATTTTGATTCCTAAGGGCTCAGCAAAAGGGTTTGATGGCCGTTATCAAGATCTCCTTAAGGATTGGTCAGCATCTAAGAAAGATTTTGTCTATATCGTCAAGCAGGGAGACAACCTCTCTTCCATTGCAGATAGGTTTAGTGTTCCTTTGGCTGCCCTCATCATTTGGAACAAACTTGATCTCAAGGCACACATCTATCCAGGTAATCGGCTGATTATTTATCGCAAAGAAGTAAAGAATTAAGATACAGATTAAGTGGTGCCGGCGAAAGGCGCATACAACCTATAACTTCTCCAGGAAAACCTGATCGGTAAACTTTTCTTTTAAGGCACTGGTTACCTTTTCATAATCCTCTTCTGATTCCACCTCCACAACCAGATCCTCTTCATCAAGTACCTTAATGTATCCATACGGCTTTATTATCTCAATTACGTGCTTTACATCCGTCGTAACCCAGCCTTTCATCCTGAGCACCAACTCCTCTCCTGTGAAGGCCCGTTCAATGGTGAGTTCAACATCCCTTCTCTTTGCCTTCCATCCCAAAACCGAAGGTTTGACAATAATAGGCGTTACCGGATCATGCATGGCAGCACAGGTAAACCAAAGTTTCGTCCTGATCATATATGTACCTCTTATCTTAGTTTATCATACTCATAGCTTGTAGCACAAAAAACCCAACAGACTCAACAAACTATTTTAATCCTTGACAATACATAATCCCGTTTCATATTTTTAGCTTGTCAAAAATAACCCTTCATTAGTTCAAAGTCTCGTTTAAACGCTTACAAGGGGTTACCTAAAACAAATTGGAGATCACCTTATGGAACTTGAAAAAATTATACTTGAGCGCCACAGTACAAGGGCATTCCTGGACAAACCAGTCCCTCGGGAGACAATAGAAAAATTGCTCACCTTGTCTACAAAGGCCCCTTCAGCAATCAATCTTCAGCCCTGGGAATTTACGGTTGTGATGGGAGAAGAACGCATACGGTTAAGCAAAGTCCTGGTAAAAAGCATGCGTGAAAGGAATATTTCCTGTGGACCCGGTGCAGTAAGTACCTTGCCAGAGTATTTCATGGATCGCCAGCGGAAACTCATGGATTGCATCCTGCCCCACTTAGAAAAAGGAATCCTCTTTCAGGATTTCATAAATGAGAGCTCTTGCAATTTTTACGGTGCCCCTGCAGCCATTATAGTAACCATCGATCAGGCCTTCTCAAAGGCCAGGTTGGTTGATCTGGGTATTACGATAGGCTATATGGTTCTTGCAGCTCATAACATCGGTTTAGGAACATGCCCAATCGGGCTAATAAGTGCCTTTGCTGATGAAATCAAGGATAGACTAAATATACCTGAGGAAAAGGATGTTGTGATGGGTATAGGTGTTGGATATCCTGATCCTGATTCTCCGGTTAATCAAGCTATCTCGGACAGGGCACCCATACATGAGGTAGCTAGATTTTACTAAGTAAGGATTGCTTTTATATTCTTTTTCAATTTTTCCACTCCAGCCCTTTCAAATGCCGTCTTTCCAAAGATCTTTTTAAAATCTATATCGGTCATTGCCAGAATTTCCTTTGTGGACGGGAGCGCAACTACACCGGATTCCTTTTCATTAAAAGGGCACACCTCCTGACAGGCATCACAACCAAAAAAGGTATTTCCCATTTTTTCGCCTGTCTCTTTATCGACAGCACCCTTTGCCTCTATCGTGAGGTAGGAAAGGCATTTAGAAACATCGATGTAAAACGGGGCCTTCAAGGCCCCTGTAGGACACATATCAATACATTTAGTGCATGGCCCGCACTCATTTTCTGGCGCCTCAAAAGAAGGAATAAGAAATTGGGCTGTAGTCAAAATTTCAACCAAAAAACAGTATGAACCATAGCCTGGAACAATCAACATATTGTTTTTTCCAATGAAACCAATACCACTCATTTCCGCAAAGCTCCTTTCAAGAATAGGGGCCGAATCAACACATACCCTGCTTTTGCTTTCAGGAAATATCTCTGTAATGAGTGCGCATAGCTGATTTCCTAATCTTCTCAATCGGAGATGATAATCCTCTTCTTGAGGTGTGCTATATCTTGAGGCAGTGTATCCATCAGGAGTAGATGGCTTTTTTGCTGGATATGGATATGCAAGAGAAATCACAGTCTTTAATCCTTTAAAGAGCCCTGAAGGGTCTCTTCGAATATCTATGTTCCTTTTCAAATAATTCATATTTCCTGTTTCAATCTCTTTGAGCCAGCGACAGAAGAAGTCAAAGCGGAGAGGTGTGGTTGGCTTGGAAAAGCCCACCGCAATAAACCCAAATTCTTTGGCCTTTTTTATGAAAACCTGATTAATCATAGTGAACTAAAGCCCGGCCTGCCTGCCCTGGCGCGACTTCCTTGGCAAATATTACAATTTCTATATTATTTATAAGTCCTGGCAATACAGCCTGAGCATTGCATGCCAGGTCTGGGCCAGGGGTAAGACTTCCCTGGCAAATGTTACAATCCCTGTAGTATTTCTCAAGCTTAAATAGCATAAGCAAGACATTGCAAACCAGATCTGGGCCAGGGTTTAACCCGCCGTATGTCTGACGGGTAAAAGCTCCTAAAGTGACTAAAGTTATCATTCCGAAAATCCACAATCCAAGATCTACTCTGAGCAGTCTATTCCTCGCTTGATTTGTCTTCCTGCCTATTACTGCCTCTTTCCCTGTTCTATTCCAGTCTTTCAAGGAAATCCTTTACCCAGGGTGGATTATATATTATAACATAAGCGAGAAAAAATGCGGTAAGGGGCAGGAAAAAGAAACCCAAGTCAAATATAATGATACCAAAGGCTAAAAGAAGTCTTTTTTGTAAGCTCATGTATGGATATGTATCACAACCTGCATCTTTGATCAAATCAGAAGGAAAATATGGTAGAATATGTTAACCATGTTAGAAGTTTACTTTCTGAAAGGGATTTTCAACAAACCATAAATAGCAAGAATTGTTCTCTGGCAAGATAAATGAACTTGACTTATCAAAATAGCCTTTGATAAAGATTACACATGAATATTCTTGATTACATCATCCTTGGGTTAATAGCCTTCTTTGTTGTTAAGGGTATTTTCAAGGGCTTTTTCAGGGAAATATCTTCCCTTGCCGGCATCATTTTTGGAATCTGGATTGGTAATCAATATCACCACCAAATGGCCGCTCTTCTGAAGCCATATATTCCTTTAGAGAAATCCCTCCCTCTTATCAGTATTATCATCCTATTCATTTCTGTGGTCATTCTCTTCAATCTGTTTGGAATTCTTTTCCACCACCTCTTTAAAAGACTATTTATCGGATGGTTTGATAGAGGCCTTGGTGTAGTTTTTGCCCTGATCAAGGGCATTATTATCTCGTATCTTCTGATTGTGCTCCTCACCTTCTTTATTCCCTCCAAGAGTCCGCTGATAACCAAATCAACTACGGCTCGCATGGTAACTGTCACGTATCAGTCTATGTCCAGGTTCATATCGCCAGATCTCTACAAAACCTGGAAGAAAAAAATCTTTAAAGAGTCGAAAAAATTAGACACGGTAATCTCTGAGGGGAAAGAGATGGTTAAAAAAATCCCACAAGCCCTTCCGGATAATAAAGACTAACTGGTTTGTTGTGTGTATTATGTTTGCCGTGTTTGTTGAGTTAATAACAAATGCCAAATGACAAAAATGATAGCGTAACTATTACTGATGTAACCTTGAGGGAATATGGTCAAAATATTCCAGCTGAATACCTTCATATCTTTACCCCAGAAATCAGGGTTGAAATAGCTCTGCGGCTTATTGATGCAGGAATGAGAAATATTGAAATCCTTTCCTGTATCCACCCAAGGATATCCCCTGCAATGAATAAAGAGGCATTAAAAAAGATTACCCAAGATCTTGGCAGGGTCAATAGCATAAATTTCATTACACTCGTTCCAAATAATGCCGGCTATAAAAATTTTCTTGCCTATAACCTTGGCCCAGACGGATACAATCATACCATGGGCGTATTCTTTTCCGCTATTGAAGCCCATAACATCGCCAATTTAGGAAGGCCTTTAAGCGAGACAATTGAGGAATATACAATAATTATAAGGGATGCCTCTTCTCATAATATAAGAACAATCGGCTACGTCTCTGCTGCATTTGGATACTTTGAACCTGAAAGTGGCGTTCTCATTAAACCCGACCTGGACGAGGTGAACAATTATATAGATCTATTGCTTGATCTCGGAGTTGACACGGTGACCCTTTCGGACCTGCAAGGGGTTGCAAATGAAGAAAGAACAAGGAAAATCTTTGAAACTATCCTGAATAAAAGAAAGGGAAGAGATAGGGATAAACTGGGATACCACCCGCATCATACATCAGGGAAGGCGGCGATAGCCAACAGCAACATCGCCTATAATTTAGGTATCAGGCGATTCGATTCATCGCTTGGCGGGACAGGGGGCTGTGTTACAGGCGCCCCAGGCAATCAACCCACTGAGATGCTTGTTGATTGTTTTCATTCCTTAGGAATTCAAACCGGACTTAATAAAACAAAAATTATTGCCCTGACAGAAATGGTGCAAAGGAAATTATACAAAAAGATTCCTCTCGCAAGGGAAAAAGGTAAAGAAGTGAGGTGCAAGGAGAAAGACGTCCTATAAAGTGGCAAGGAGGTAATTATAAAAGCGAATCGCACGATATTTTGGATTTTTTGCACCATATTCCTCTGGTTAATGCCACAAGCCGGTCAATCATGCACAAATTTTTTCTTAGACTATAAAGATCAATGTTTGTTCGGAAGAAGTTTTGACTGGCATGTGGGAGATGCCTTGTTAATGGTAAATAAACGAGGTGTCTCAAAAATTGCATTGATATCAAAGAGCGGTGGTCAAGCTCCGGCTAAGTGGACATCAAGGTATGGCAGTATAACATTTAATCAGGTTGGGCGGGAACTTCCCTTTGGAGGAATGAATGAAGCCGGTTTAGCTGTTGAGCAATTGATATTCAAAAAAGGCGAATATCCATCCCCTGATTCACGTCCTGCAATTATCAAGCACCAATGGATTCAATATCAACTGGATAATTTCAGCACGGTCGAAGAGGTTATTAATAGTGATGCACAACTCAGAATTGTTAAGCCGGGAGGTGGAAATGTCCTTCATTATATGGCCTGCGATCAAAGGGGAGATTGTGCCATTATCGAGTTTATTTGCGGCAAACTGGTCTATCACACAAAAGAAACCATGCCTTTTAACGTCATTACAAATACCTATACCTATGCAGAATCCATCGAGTATGTGAAAAAATACGATGGCTTTGATGGAAAATTGCCGATTCCTACCGGCACTGATGGCTTGCATCGGTTTGTCCGCGCAGCAAATATGATAAAGAATTATGATCCGAATACCTCAACATCAGCGGTTGATTATGCCTTTGATATCCTGTTCAATGTCAAGCAGTACACTACGCTGTGGAACATTGTTTATGATATAAAACATTTTCGTATCTATTTTCGCACCTCTGTCAACTACCATATTCGGTATCTTGATTTGAAATCGTTTGATTTCTCATGTGCTACACCTGTCAAGGTTCTGGACATTAACGCCAATTTCTCGTGAGATGTGACTGACAAGTTCCTTGATTACACAAAGGAGATCAATCGAGATCTGGTTGAAAAACTTAAAGATTCTTATAATACCCCGGCTAAAAAGATAGAAGCAATATGGCTATACCCCGAAGGCACAATATGTAAGGATTAAATCATAATTTAATGGAGAATACGGACGGATTCTGTCTAAACAGTTATTTTTTAGAGGAGGCATTTAGATGCTAAAAAAGAAATTTTTAATGCTTTTCATCTTCATTACTTTTGCTGGTTTCCTTGCGACATCGGCTTTGGCGGGAGAAAATAAGCAAGTAGCTAATCCTGTAAAATTAGCTGTATCGTTTGCTGATCCTATATGGGACGGCAAAACGATCCCAACGGGACAACAGTGTCAACGGTTCGGAGGTAATAACCCCTCAACCCCACTTCTAATAATAAAAAACATTCCTGATGGTACGAATGCCATAATCATGGAATATAGCGATAGGGATTGGCCACCTATGGATGATGGGGGACACGGTAAGATAGGATATAGAATTCCTGAAGTAACAACTGAAGTAGTCATACCCTCAGTACCTGGACATACCTTTGACCTGCACGAAGGATTCTTTCTTGTGGCTGCCCACCAAAGTTCATCATGGGATACGGCGGGAGCATACATGCCTCCATGCTCTGGTGGAATGGGCAATCGTTATTATGTTACAGTTAAGGCAGTCCATCAAGTATCCCCGGAGAGCAAGGAACTTAAACTGTTAGGTCAAGCTGTTTTAGAGCTCGGTAGATATTAACACCAGCTTTGGGTCTTACGGGGAAAAAGCGCCAGTAGCCCGAGCATACTCTTATGCTTTCATGGCGGTACATTCACCTGATATGATAGATATTGTTTGTGTATATGGTTCTTTTGGCCGAATAATTTCTTTTATAGTTAAATTAAGCTTAGTTGTTGTTTTTATATCAAAAATGATGATTTTTTCCTTGACTGAAATGGTCCAAAAAGAATTATACAGCAAGATTACACTCAATAAGGTTTAAGGAAACCGACTATGTGAGAAATTAATTTGAAAGCATGTACTTTTTTGGAGGCATAGAATGGAGGTTTTAGAGGCAATAAGGTCAAGAAAGTCGATCAGGGCATTTAGGCCTGATCCAGTCCCTGAACACATCTTGATAAAACTTTTAGGGGCGGCAACTCGTGCACCTTCGGCTGTCAACCTTCAGCCATGGGAATTTTTTGTTGTGAGAGGCAAAGCGTTAAAAGAGGTTAAGAGCGCCTATTTAGAAGATTATCGTTTGGGGAAACTGCCTGATCCTGATATCCCTGTCGGTGATACAAGGGATATTGCACCTGTCCTTAAAGGTGTTTATAAGGAACGTCAGGTGGCACTGGCAAAGCAGATATTTACAATAATGGGCATAACCAAAGCGAATAAGAAAAAGGAGTGGAGCGAGAAGATGATGCAGTTCTATGATGCACCTGCTGTCATTATTGTGGCTGTAGACAAAATCTTACAGAGCAACTGGCCAATATTGGATGTTGGTCTTGTCACTCAGAATATTGCCCTTGCTGCCCCGGAATTTGGTCTTAGCACATGTATTATGCGCGCGATCGTTGACTATCCGAAGCGCCTTAGAAGGATTGTAGGAATTCCCGAATCAAAGCGGATTATGATTGGGTTAGCTATAGGATATCCTGATTGGAATCACCCAATTGCAGGGATAAAGACAGCTCGAGAGGAAATAGAAAATATTGTAACATTTGTAGGGTAGCAGTCATTACGAACCCCGCGGTAAAATATAAAGTTAGGTAACATTCGGAACCTCCTTTCATTTTTTTATTTTCCCATTAAGGATAAAACAAACCCCAATAAGGAAAAAGGTGGATATTGTTAAT
>Ga0307420_1001501_pt1 | contig 10308 bp, 11 predicted proteins | sample SalMarWE160240MG_2_FD_202167 | JGI IMG/M metagenome (GOLD analysis project Ga0307420, IMG submission 202167) | Salt marsh sediment microbial communities from the Plum Island Ecosystem LTER, Massachusetts, United States - WE1602-40 | ecosystem: Environmental > Aquatic > Marine > Intertidal zone >... | reverse complement strand
CACGTAGACAGATAATGGAAAACGGTAAGCGGGTGTACCGTTATGCCGGTATCAGCATACGCCGGGAGGCTATGGAACGGTACTTGATGGACTGATTTTTTTTGTAGGAGTTATGCGCATGACATTACGAGACTTGGAACGGGCCCTATTAACCGAACTACGGCAGGTAACGGGCCGGAAGCGATTGCGGTCAAAGGATATCGCGATATGGAATACGAGCGAGGCCGTAGTTCGCAAGGTCTTTCAGGATGGGGATTTGGTCGTACACGCCCCGGAACTTGGAATATGGGCGATTATCCCGGAGGAAAAATGATATGAAAACTGCAGTAGTGAGTGTACTATCCCTCGTTCTTCTTGTAGCTGCTATGGGGTGTGCCCTTATGGCCGAGAAGATAGCCCCGTCGAACCTGGATCGCGACGGCATCTCGTACGCGGAGAAAACTGGACGGGCTGAGCCCAACGAGTATACCGGGTACCCTTCCTTGGAGAAAGCCCGGCGTCTCAAGAAGGACGTGGACGCGGGTCACCAACTTACCCAGCTTGAAATACAGCAAATGGCCGACAAGGATAAGGCTGAGTATACTCTGGTGTCAAACGCCGTGGCGAGTGACATCGCGGACTCAGAAGAGATCGCACAGGGCCTATTCGGACAGGACGGCGTCCTGACTGTGCTGGCCAGTGCCCTCGGGGGCGGCGCTCTACTCGGGTATCTTGGACTCAAGACTAGACGGAAAGGCGACCTTACCGCCGAGGAGGTTGAAGTCGCCAAGCAAGCGGCCGCTGGTGACGCACAGGCAAAGGCCGAGGCCGCGACGTCACAGCTTACGGAACTGATTGGTAGGGTTAGTAAGGTATTGACATCGGTGGATGCCGAAACTGCGAAGTCTATCAAGGGCGTACTTGGCGACAAGCAATCTTCAGCCCTGCGTGAGACCGTGGCCGTTGTTACATCGAGGCTTTAGGGGAACCCATGAACCTAACCAATTCCATCACCACACTCAAGGGCGTCGGGCCAAGGAAGGCCCGATCGCTTGGGCAGTTAGGCATACAGACGATTGATGATCTACTACACCACTTTCCGTCGCGGTGGGTATTCCCGGATGACCACGAGTATACTGTTGTACGGGGTACGGTTAAATGCGTAGCTGAGAAATGGCAGGCCCTGTACTGTAGCGTTGCAACTGAAAACATGGGCACTGTCAGTATATGCTGGTACAATGGCACGCGACTCCGGCACCTCGTTACGAAGGGTTGCGGGATACTTGCTATGGGAATAATGAATAGGGATGCTAAGTTGGTCAACCCGGAGTTTCGGGTGGCCCCAGATCCCAGCGGGCTAGATGTGGCTTCTCTACGTATTCCCACCTACCCCGTAGTATCCGGGATAACGAGTAAGGACATCTCCCGAGCGGTTCGGTCGGTGCTTCCGTACGAATCTATCGAACAAAACCTCCGGAAGATTCACGACCCGAAATCCCGAGAGGAGTTCGATCAGGCGATACAGGACGAGAAGTACAAAGAACTATTCTACATGCAACTGGCCCTGGCCATACGCAGTGCTCAGCGAAAGCGAGCACCGTCGAATCTGCAGTGTGTTCCGACGCCTCGGAGCATTGAGGATTACTTCCCGTTCGAGTTTACCAACGATCAGCGGCAAGCAGTATGGGACATCTACGGGGACCTGTGCAGCCCGAGCGCGATGAATCGTCTGTTGCAGGGCGAAGTCGGATCAGGCAAGACCGCCGTAGCGGCCTATGCTGCGATGGTGGTTGCGTGCAATGGCGGGCAAACGGCCATCCTATGCCCCACACGGATTCTCGCAGAGCAGCACTACAAGTCGGTGAATAATCTGTTCCGTTCCGCTGGGCTTAACTGTGAACTTGTCATAACGGATGCTCCGTCGGTACGGGGACAGAAGATGTGTTTTGAACCCCGGCTCGATCGTACTGACGTGGTGATCGGGACTACAGCTATACTGGGCGACCTTCACTGGGACAACCTCGCTCTAGTCGTAATTGACGAGCAGCACAAGTTCGGCGTCGAGCAGCGGGCTGCGTTACAGCAACACGGCAATCCGCACGTACTGATGATGACGGCAACCCCGATCCCCCGTACAATCGCGATGACCGCGTTCGGGGACCTGGACGTCAGCGTGATTAGAGAGATGCCGCCGGGGAGGAAGCCCGTTGAAACCAAATGGGTTAGCCCGAATCCAAAACATTACGGCTTTGCATATGCTACAGCGCTGGAGACTATCGGAGATGAACTCTCCCAGGGTCACCAAGTCTACGTTGTCTGCCCCCGCATCGAGGCACTGGACGATGAGATGCGAGCCGTTGAGGAGGTAGTGGAGGAATATGCGGACCTATTCCCAACGTATGCGGTAAGTTCCTTGCACGGAAGGATGACCCCGTCCGACAAGGAGTTGGCTGCTCGATCGTGGGCCACGGGGGCCACGAGTATTCTCGTATCCACAACCGTTGTCGAGATCGGTGTTGACTGCCCGAACGCGACGGTTATGGTGGTCGAGGGCGCTGAACGATTCGGCCTTGCCCAGCTTCATCAGCTACGTGGGAGGGTTGGCCGCAGTGAACACCAGAGTTATTGCTTCCTACTGTCGGATACTGACAGTTCCGACGGTCGAGCCCGTCTTCAGGTTATGGAGAGAACGAGCAGTGGGTTTGAAATCGCGGAGCAGGACATCAAGCTCCGGGGACCGGGTGACCTGTTTAGTACTCGACAGCACGGTCTTCCGGATCTCCGCGTAGCGGATATCGTTGAAGATTTCGATCTGCTCGTACAAGCGAGAGAAGAGGCTAGGCGTATGGTCCAGGTGGGCGGTGCAAGCCCACAAGCGTATGGGTACCACCTCGATGAACTGAAACGCAGGTACGGTGACGTACTGCATCTGGGGGGAATAGGGTAATGGACAAGGCAGGGATTATTGAGGTATTCAAGCAGGAGCTAGGTCTGATCCACGACACGGAGATCCGGGATTTTGTTGTGGACGTCATTGACACGATGGCTCCGGGTTATTTCTGGACAAGTCCAGCATCGACAACAGGTAAGTATCACCCACAGTTGTCTCTCGGAGAGGGCGGCATCATCCGGCACACCAAACTGGCTGTATGGTGGGGCGTCGAATTTATGCGTACCGAGGAAGTAACCGGGCTTGAGCATGACGTCGTGATTGCGGCTCTCATACTCCACGACCTCAAGAAAAACGGCGACACGCTCGCGGGGGGTAAACCGATTATCGGCGGGATCGTACACTCACACGGCACACGTCTCGCGGACGATATCTGGTCCAAGAAATTCAAGAATCTGTCAGGACCCGCACCGATATATGCGGTCCTGATCCTTGAGGGGATTGCCCACCACATGGGACGATGGACATGCCCAAATTGGACACAGAATCCGCCGAGGTCCCAGGATTGGCAACGTACGATCATACGCCGAATTGTACATCTTGCTGACTACTGCGCCAGCCGCAGGGTAGACGCTAAGATTGCGGAGTTGTTGGGATGATCCATAACCTGGAATACCTGATCGACTGGCTCCGTATGCTATCGCAGTATCGGGATCGCGTCATCTACGACGCCCTCAACAACCATCAATGTAACCCAACGATAGTGTGGGGGGAGGATGCCGATGGTAAGAAGAGGCCGGTAGTAACAGCTACTACTCGATCTGGGTGCATCCTCCGTATCGGGATATGCTTGCACCCAGTGTCACAAGAACCGTTCGGATTTTTCAGGATACCGGCCAAAAACTGATGATACCGTTCGCCCCGAAACCATTACCATACAATGACGTTGTGCCGATCGAGAAGGTGCAGGATTATCTCTACCGGAAAACGGGCACCCTTATGAAAGAGCCCTGGATCAAGAAGCAAATCCGATCCAGGGCCCTGCGGACGATAACCAGACCCGAGCGTTACGGTGGGGGAACGTTCACACGCCGGGCCTGGCTTGATGACTTTATTCGGAGATATTCATAGTGGAACTGTCGATTAAAACACAAACGATACCAGAGCGCATTGACCCGCGTACTGGCCAAATGCTACCGGGGATATACACATGGTCCGTAAGTAGCGACGACGGCCGTATATCCATGTACGCTGAGTCCTACAGCGAACGCATACAATTAGACTACGTACGCCAGTGGCGTATTATACAAAGGGAACTTCGGGGGAACTCCTGATGGATAACAAACTGATAACAGCCAATGGGCTCCTTTGTTCGTTCCTAGAGGGGATTCCTAAACAATGGTCCTCAACTACCCGCCGGAACTCCTAGCGGCTAGCAGCACAATGACGCTGGCCAGGGTTGTACCAAGGGCGAGCACCGTGGACACCGATGCTGCGATAAAGGCTGCGGATAGCCGCGTATGTAGGGCGATATGCGTCTTTGTCCATTCCTCAAGTCGTTCAGTTCTCTCATCCAGCCGGATCAATAGTTCATCTCTTTCTTGGGATGTCATTAGAACATACCTCTTTCTTGTGTAGACCCAGCGGACGATGCGCTTTCTTGGTCATGCACCTGGACTCCCTCGCCTAGCAGGCTTAACATTTCCAGGGCCAGTCCTTTCGGGATTCCATGTTCGTTAAGTAGTTTAACTGCGTCATCGTAGCCCAGCGGTACAATCGCGTTGGTCGCTGCCTTGCCCCAAGTAAACTCGTTCCCTACTACGTCTTCACCTACAAGATAGTCTAGGGGCACCGAGGCTACCACACCTAGTTTACCACGTAGGAAACGGCCCGTTATACTCCACATAGTATCGCCGCCATACGGACGGTCTTCCCCGCGTATAGCCTGTACCTCACCGGACCCAGTCTGCTTCTTGCCCCTGAGCATACGGCCCGCATATACGGTAGCCTGCGACAACCCGGACAGGGGGTCCAGCCTCGTGTTTCCTATTACTATCTTGCCGAAGTCCGTTGATAGCCCGGATTTTCCCGTCTTCCCGCCGAACATCAACCCATACAACCACATTGTTACGGCGGCACCTATAGCGTACCGTAGGTACTCGCCAAGTATGATCCTCCGGGTACGCCATGTCGGGGCCTTGAGCAGGGGTAACCCTGCGATGTACTCGAACCGGCTCATCGTGAACTGTGGAGCCCATAGGACCCCGTTCAAGAACGGTGCGTACTTCTGAATTAAACCTGTCTCGCTTTTGCCCGTCATAACGTTTACGTAAGCTGCAATGGCTTGAGCCTCTTGTAACGTGCCGTTGTCCTTCGTGAACCCGCGAGTCATGGCATCGAAGGAATCAGCCCGTACCATATTCAATAGTGTGACGAAACTTCGATCGGACGCCCGTACAATACGGCCTAGAACCGGGATGGACTCGGCTAACCGGGAGGCAAATAGTTCTTCCCTTGAGTCTATCGGGCCGGTCGAGGAACTGAATTTCAGCCCAGCCCGGTGATACCACCACGAGTCCCCCCCGTCTGTGATCTGCTGGTTTACCCGATACGCCTCCTGTGGATCTATCAGGGCCCGCAGGGCTGTCGGCAGTGCGCTTAGGGTACGGATCGGGCGGGACCGGAGGGCTATGCCCGCCTGCCGGGCGAGCGCACTCGCGTCCCCGGACGCCCGCCACGCCTGGACAGCGCGTAGCGTTTCCGGTACGACCCGGAGCGGGCCTAGCATCTTCCCCTGCCATGTCCTGGGCTCCGGGCGAATAGCAGACAGTCTGCGACGTACCTTCTGTCGGAGTCGATCGGCCTGATAAGCCAAACGTTCGATCTCTTTATCACGCACCGGCTTCGGGGCCTTCTCTTGGGGCTGTAGAGTATCATTAGCCAGAACAGCGTTCAGGTACTGTATCTGTTTCTGAAGCCGTTCCTTTATGGCCGGTCTGCTATTCCGCAGTTGCTGGTTCATGTCCCCTATGATTTGCTGCAGGATGTGATTGGCTAGCAAGTCCGTATCCGGCCCGGGCTCGGAACTCTCGGGTAGTGTCCCGGTATCGAGATAGTGCTGGAGATCCTGGATTTTGGTACGCCGCGTCGAGTTACGCCGGGACTGCCCGAGTATCTCGCGAAGTTTGATCTGCAAGTTATTTGTCCCCACTCTGGATCGAGAGGACGCTCGCACTACGGCATCGGATACCGTCTCCAATGTCGCATCCGGAAGGTACTGCTGCAGCCGGGTAACTACATCCTCCAGATTGCGTACATCCGGGCGGGAGGCCAAGTTTTGCACAGCCTTCCTGATATCCATATCGGATGGGGTACCAGATAGAAGCTGATCCAGTTCCGCGTTCTTATCGACTTCGGACATATTCTGGTATCGGCGGGATGGTGCAAATACCTGCCGCCCCACGGTCCTACGAGCTTGCTTTTTTAGCTTAGGCTGTAGCTTGTCATTAGCATCCCGGAACTCCCTGACGTCCGTCTCCAGTGTCTTTGTCTCTTCCGTTGATAGGGGGGCCTGTTTCTGTACCGTCGCACGGCGTATCACGCTCGGGATGTTGGTGTCGTCCCTCAACGATTCTACTGCTAACTTCCGGGCCGTCATAGCCCGGGCCTCGGGCTTACCCGTGACCTCGATTGCACGCCCGATGATATCAAGGGTGTCCTTATGGTCTACCATAGCTTGCATCAGTGATTGTGCTTCCGCGCTTTTCGGATCTAGCTTTTGGTATTGCCTGTCTAGTTGGGACCAGTTATCGGCGATCTGCTTGTGGGCAATACCTAGCCCTACCGTTTCCTTCGGTGACATTGCTCTTGGATTCTCTATCGCTTCCTTCGCCAGCGATAAGGCCCGTTGGGGTATCCCCTCGGACACGGCCTCATTGAACCACTGGTCGAATGATTCCTTTCCCCCGGGCTCGATCGGGGGGAGTCCCACCATAGACCGGACAGCCTCTACGTCGGCGTTTTTAGCTGACATGGGCCGATCGGTGGGGGCCTGCGGCTCCGCCGCCGTGGGCTCCGGCTCAGTAGGGGGCTGTTCCTGTGCCCCCTGTTCGGCTTCTTCGGGAGCATATGTTTGCTCCGGAAGCGGCTCTACCGGCTGGTCCACGGACGGGGGCTGCAGTTGCGTCCCGTCTTCCGCCTGATACTGGGACATGCGGTCCAGGGTTGCGATGTCCCGTTTCTTCCCAGACTCCTGTATAGTTTGGACTATCGTGCGGGGCCCGATCGCGGTGCCCGCCATAGCCCCGCCGACGAAGGCGTTCTCCGGGACCGCTTTAATTGCTTCCACCAGGGCAGTCATCAGGGCGTCCTTTAGTGGCTTGCCCCTAGATGTTTCCCTTCCGGTTGTTTGCACGAACGTTTGTGCAAATCCGGTGGCTCCTTCCTGGGTAGCGTTCTCCAGGACTATATTAATAGCTTCCCGGATAGGAACGGCCCTGCCGCCGGTTATCCCCTTCAGGACTTTCGGCAAAACCAACATCTCTCCGGCAGATTCAGCGAGTCCGTTCAGGTCGCCGATTAACTGAGCTTTGGCCGGGTTCTTCGGATCAACGGATAACTGTTCTGCGAACGCCTGACCCCCGGATAATTCTGAACCGATCATCAGACCGGCCGCAGTGCTCCCACTTACGACCGAAGCCGCTACCATAGCCCCGTATTGGGGTAGGTTCTGCTGTACAGACCGGGTTAGGCGGGTAACCGGGGCACTGCCGAGAGTCACAGGAGTAAGTTTCTTCTCGGCTCTTCCCCGGGTAGCAGCTACGTTCTCGGCCATCCCTTCTGCGACCTGTCGTACCTTGGGATCTACCTTCATAGCTATGAGGTCGAACCACGGCGTTAGCTTCTTAACGAAGTTCGGAGCGAATCGTTCCCGCAATACCATAAGGGGTGATGTACTCCCGGCCCCCCGTCGTTGTGCAGAACGGAGTACGCTCTCGCCAGTTTGCAGAAAGCCGATCTCAAGGTTTCTGGGTAGCTCAAGCCCGGATGTAGCTACGTCCCGGGCAATCCCCAGTCGCTCGGGGCCTGGTGCAGGAGTTCCGGGCTGGATCACGGCGGGACCCGCATCCGTTTCTCGGATATTCCAGGTAGGGCCCACGGGCATCGGCTCTCCGGCCAGGGTCTTAGTAACAGCGCTGGAAGCAGCCTGTTGAATACGCTCTCGCATAGCCGCGTCACGCTCTGCCGCGCGTTGCTCAAAGATATTGCGCTCTGCTGCACGCTGTTCAAAAATATCTGCCATTGCATTCCCCTGTTAGAACTTGTAACCCCGGGCTCTTGCAAGCTGTTTCGCACGGGTCGGGTCCCCATCCGCCTCATCCAGGAGGGCATCAACATCGGCCTGCGTCAGCGTTTTACCCCGGCTGGATTTCGGCATCGAACTACGTACATCCAGTGCGAGGGTACCGGCGGTACCGGTCAAATCGGTAACCCGCCGTACACCGATCTGTTGCACGAGGCCCTGGCGGACTTCCCGTAACCGATCCGCCGCTTCAGAGGTGAATACCATACGGTGCTCCTCCTCGGGGGATGCCGCTATCCAATCTTTATCGGTAGCCTTTTCAGGATCAGCTACGTCGGGCTTCAGGACCTGTACCCGTCGGGGCCGGTCTATTACCGACCACCCCTTAGCCTCGGGCAGTACGCGGAAGCGTTTCAATACCTGATTGTACTGCTCCAGTTCATTCCGGGTGTCCTTTAGTTGCTCTAGGGGGTTCTGTACTTTTTTCACTCTCTCGAACTCGGTAGCCGGTACGTCGATACCGACGACCCGAAGCTGGTGGGATTTAGAGGCGGCTTCGCTGATCTCCCCCCGCGCTGCCATATCCGCGTACACCTTTATCTCGTGCATCCTCAGGGTCTGGTCGAGGAGTATCTTCTGCTTGGCCTGCTGCTTCGCCTGCTGTATCTCGGTTATCTGGGGCTCCAACTGGTCTTTGGTCGCGACCCATTGCTTGTTGTACTGAGCGTTAAGCCGGTTGATCTGCTGCGCCTGCTGCTTCTGATCGATCCCGGACTGTCGCACAGCTTCAACATCGATCTGGTATTGCTTGTACGAGGTCGCAAGTTTTTGTTCGACCGGGGCCTTGCGCTGAGCAGCCGTCTGATCGAACGTGGAAAGTTGTTGTATCGCCTGTTGCCCCTGCCATTCGAGTTCTCGGACCGGGTCAGTCTGGGAAATGTCAGTCTGGGCGGGGGTGGGCTGGCTGACCCCGTACTCCGGTGGATATACGGGTTCCGCGATCCCGGTATTGGGGTCCGTCTGCATTGTCCCCACACGGGTCACGTTCCCCTGGGCGTCTACGGCCTCGAACGCGGGTCCGCCTGCCTCGCCTGCAGCCGGTAGTGATTGAAACGGTAGTCCTGCCATATGTCCTCCTGTTGCAATCTATTTCGATTCTTCGTCGGGTGGGGCCGGGGCCTATCGGGCGGGCGCGTGACAATTCCCGCTTTGGCCCTACCAATAATTTCCCCAGCTTCCATAATAATTTGTGCCTTCGTAAAGAAACGCACAAACGCACGTCCTATCAGCAACAAAAGTTGGAGGGGTATTGCCTTCCCAGACTACAGTTGCTGGCCACGTAGGAGTATACGGTCCCAGTGGATCGCCGTTGTTAATGAAAAGATTCAATGGCCCGAACAGAGGATTGCTAAAAGTGAATGTGCAATCATCCGTCATAGCAACTTTCTGGGTGTTCCCATTCGCCCAATCAATCGTTTTTGCCGAGCCGGATGCACCGTTCGCCTTAACCTCTTCGTAATCCCGAAACTTTGACCTCATTCCGCCAAGTGCCATAGTATTAATCCGTCAAATCTGTGATTTGCAGTGCATCATCCACGACTTCAAGTCGGTAGTACTTGCCAGTCCCACCCTGATCTTTCAAGATAACACCCTTCCAAGCAAACGGTGTATCATCATCATTTTTGCCAAGGTAGTACGTGTTATCTGTAACTGGCCACACGTCTTTCGGCCGGATACTAGCAGAACCAACAAATGACATTGACCCCGTGGCTGAAACAGAGACGTAATTTGTTGTGCTATCACCCAATCTACACGTCCCGCCAACATCCAATTTGGCAAGCGGGACCACGCCGATACCGACACGATCATTAGCTGCGTCGGTATTGATTAGGAGACCGTCACCGTCGCCCTTGACCCAGAAGTCCATATCAATACCTTGATTGTTGATGATAATCCGCTCCGATGGACTTAGGTAGTAGGTAAGTCCACCATACCAGTCGCTATTATCAAATTCTTCCCCCTGAAACGTACTAAGGTGTCCATCTAAGGTAATGTAGTTGGTTGTTCCTGAATGAAATGCTCCCAATCTGTAGCAGCCACCGGCATGAGAGGTAACTTCTTTCCCGGACACACCGTT
>Ga0307420_1001499_pt1 | contig 10321 bp, 13 predicted proteins | sample SalMarWE160240MG_2_FD_202167 | JGI IMG/M metagenome (GOLD analysis project Ga0307420, IMG submission 202167) | Salt marsh sediment microbial communities from the Plum Island Ecosystem LTER, Massachusetts, United States - WE1602-40 | ecosystem: Environmental > Aquatic > Marine > Intertidal zone >... | reverse complement strand
TCGACTGTACGTACTGGGTGTGGTCCCACCTCGGTGAGGACCACCTCGAGTATCTGCTGTCGCAGCTCCGGCGCGTGAAGGGGATGCCGTAGGGCGCCTCAGTAACCCCCCCTGTTCTTGCGTGAGTCAGCCGCGAAATAGCCGGCGTTCTCACGCCAGAACGGGCAACTACCCGCTCAAGATGTGGCCAGCCGGACTCTCCACTCGTGGTCGAGCAACCATGCCTTCGTCCCGAGCCCGCCGGCGTAGCCGGTGAGGTGTCCATTGGCGCCCACGACCCTGTGGCAGGGCACCACGATCGGGATCGGGTTCTTGCCGTTCGCAGCACCGACGGCGCGCGACTTGTTCGGGTCACCGAGTCTGCGTGCCTGTTCGCCATACGTGATCGTCTCGCCGAACGGGATCTCGCGCAGAGCCAGCCACGCCCGCTGCTGGAACGGGGTGCCCTGAGGAGCGAGGGGCAGCTCGAACTCGGTGCGCTCGCCGCGAAAGTACTCGTCGAGTTGTTCGATCGTCCGGTCGAGGACCGCATGCTCACCCCCAGCGGCTTCGATGGTCCGATCGAGCGTGGCCTGGCTGTCCGCCACCTCGGCCTCGAACCGGATCGCCACGATCGCGTCCCCGTCGGAGACGATCGTGAGCGTGCCGATCGGTGAGTCCATCTCCCGTCGCCACAGTGTCTTCGGGGTCATGTCGGTTCCTTTCGTGATCGGGACGGTGGAGTCGTACGTGTCACCCACAGGTGGTGGACGGCGTAGGAACGCCATGGGCGCCACGTCTCTGCCAGGCCGGCCTCAAGTCCGAGTGCGGAGAGAGCGTGCCGGACACCGAGATCGGTGCCGAGGAACACGTCGGGGTCGCCGAGCCCGCGCATCACGACGTACTGGGCGGTCCACGGACCGATGCCGGGGACGCCCAGGAGTTGCCCGACGACCTGCTTCCGATCGATACCGGGGTCGAGGGCGAGCGTCCCACCGGCGATAGACCCGGCAACACGACGGATCGTGTCCGCTCGCCTGGTGGGCATTGGGAACGCCTCGGTGGGTGCGGCCGCGAGGCGCTCCATCGATGGGAACACATGCGTGAGGCCGCCGATCGGCGTGGGGAGCGACTCGCCGAGGTCGGCGCTGATCCGGCCAAGAACGGTGCGAGCACCCGCGACAGAGACCTGCTGGCCCACGATCGCACGGACGACCGTTTCGCCGGCGTCGACAGAGCCTGGGGAGCGCAGACCCGGCCTTGTGGCAACGAGCCTTGCCATCGTTGGGTCGTGAGACAGCACCTCGTCGATGGCGACGGGGTCGGCGTCGAGGTCGAGGAGGCGGCGGACACGCCGAACGGCCGGCGAGAGGTCGCGCCAGTCGGACAGACGGAACGTCGCGTTGACAAACGTCTCAGCTTCGATCCCAACGTCGACGGTGCCGTGTCCGTGGGGCAGATCGAGCGTTCGCGCGTAGCCGGCCGGAGTCGTCGCCTCCACACCCGGAATGGCACGATCGGCGAAAAACGTGAGCAGTGGCAATGCCGAGAACGGGGGGCGCAATGCGAGGCGAACAGAGACAGCCCCTGCTTCTCGCGCCGGCCCCCCTTCTGAACCGGCGCGTTTTCTGAGCTGGGTAGGGGGCATCGCATACACGTCTCGTACCATGTCGTTGAATTGGCGGATGCTGCCGAACCCGGCGGCGAACGCGATGTCGCTCATCGACAGGTCGCTCGTCTCGATGAGCACCCTGGCGGTTTGGGCACGCTGGGCCCGGGCGAGAGCGATGGGTCCTGCGCCGAGCTCACCGGTGAGCAGACGATTGAGGTGCCGTTCGCTGTAGTGAAGCCGGGCGGCGAGTCCGGACACGCCCTCGCGATCGACGACACCGTCGGCGATCAACCGCATCGCCCGGCCCACGACGTCGCTGCGCATGTCCCATTCGGGCGATCCAGGAGTGGCATCCGGACGGCACCGTTTGCAGGCCCGGTAGCCATGCTGCTGAGCGGCGGCGGCCGTCCTGAAGAACTCGCAGTTCGACTGCTTCGGGGTGATAGCCGGGCAACTTGGACGGCAGTAGATGCCCGTTGTTCGCACCGCCGTGAAGAACCATCCGTCGAATCGGGCGTCGCGGCTCTTTGCGGCCCGGTAGCAGCGGTCGTGGTCGAGCACGAAACGATCATCCATGGCGGTCATCATGCCGCACCACGTCGTGCATGGCTAGCGGAAATCAGACATGGACACACGACGGCCGATTTCCGCTAGTGCGATAGTTCCGCCGACTGAGCTGAAGGTAGGTTCGGCGCAGCGATACGCTTCGCGCATGCTTCTCGAAACACCCACCGGGACCTTGGCCGGAACGCTTCATCTCCCCACCGTCGAACCCCCGTTCCCCGTCGCCCTCATCATCTCAGGCTCCGGCCCCACCGACCGTGACGGTAACTCGCCCATGCTGGCCGGCCACAACGACTCGCTGAAAATGCTCGCCGAATCACTCGCGGCCCTCGGTATCGCATCGTTGCGCTACGACAAGCGCGGCATCGGTGAGAGTGCCGCAGCAGGCGGTGATGAATCCACATCGACGTTCGACCTGCTCGTCGACGACGCCTCCCTATGGCTGAAGACGCTCGTCGGCGACGATCGGTTCGATCGAACGATCGTGATCGGGCACAGCGAGGGCTCACTGATCGGCATGATCACCGTATCGCGTGCGGGCGCCGGTGCCTTCGTGTCGATCGAGGGCGCCGGGCGACCGGCGGCCGATGTGCTTCGTTCGCAACTCGCGACTCAGCTTCCTCCAAACCTGATGCAGGAGGTGGGCCAGGTTCTGTCGGAGCTCGAGGGGGGCCGGACCGTCTTGAAGCTTCCCGCGGGTATCGACGCCGTGCCAGCGGTCGGTCAGGCGCTGTTCCGGCAGAGCGTGCAACCGTATCTCGTGAGTTGGTTTCGGTACGACCCGTTGAAGGTGATCGCCGAGTTCGCAGGACCGAGCCTGATCGTGCAGGGCACCACGGATCTCCAGGTGCCGGTCGCAGACGGTGAAGCCCTCGCCGCAGCGGCTACCGACGGCACGCTGGCACTGATCGAGGGAATGAACCACGTTCTCAAGCTCGCACCAGCCGATCCGCAGACAAACGTCGCCACCTACAGTGATCCCTCACTCCCGCTTGCACCGGAGCTGGTCGAAGCGTTGAACTCGTTCCTGAGGAAGCTCGGTAGCTAGACCATCCGACAACCCCGTTCTTGGGTGAGCAAGGTCGACAGTATCGACGCAGATCATGCAAGAAAGGGAGAGCTACCCGCTCGCCTCGGGCCGGGCCGTCGCCGACACTCGCACCACGAGCGGACCGCCAGATGGGTCCATGATCCTGAGCAACGTCAAATCGACATCTCGCTCGACCGTGACGGTGATCTCCGTCGAGGACACGTCGATCCGCCACCTCAACGAGACGGCGTCCGGTTCGGCAGCGATCACTCGCTCGGCCCGCGCCCGTGCCCTCGCGGGATCGAGCGCGAGTTCGCCGGCACGCCAGGCCATCTCGTCGATCCCAGACGCACCCGCCACCGCTGAGGCGTCCGCGACTGCCGCCACCGCCTTCCTCGCGACCACACCTCGCCACAGATCGATCGATAGACCTCCCAACGCAAGCACGAGCAGCACGAGCCCCAGCACCCAGATCGTGATCGAGCCGCGCTCTCGGTTCACGGCAGACTCCGATACAGATCCACCTGTTCGGTGTGATGCACGGTCCACACCACCGTTCCCAACCCGCCGAGTCCCGGAATCTCGATCGCCGGCATCCTCACTGACACGGTCGCCGTCACCAGCCCGCCACGTCCTGTGTCGCCTTCCACCCGTACGGTCACGTCGGCTGGATCGATCCCGTAGTTCCGCGCCGTCTGTTCCACTATCACGCCTACACCTTCGACCGAGGCCGCGATCGCCGCACTGCGAGCGGTGTCCCTGGCTATCTCTCGGGCCATCATCTGACGCTCCACCCATGGCGCGAAACTCATCACAAGCAATACAGCAGGTATCAGCAGGAGACCTACTGCGGCGGCGAACTCAACCGGTACCGATCCTCGCTCTGTCACGGCACCCGTTCCTTCACGCTGCCGGCAGCAATCCGAAACGACCAGTCGGGCACACCGACCACCCACGAAGCAAACGTCACGTCGGCCGTTGCCACCACCGACACGCCATCGTCGCGACACCACACGTGCACACCGTGACCCATCGACCCACCCAGGAGGTTCGCGAGCATCGACTCCGCAGCCCGCTCGCACTCGACGACTCCCGCTCCCACCGGTGCGCCGGCCCTCACGCCCTCGGCCAGTGCTCCACGGATCACACCCTTTCCGTACTGGAACACGATCATGTTGGCGAGCAGGACGAACAGAAGGAGGGCAAGTCCCGCCGTCGCAACAAACTGCGGCGTTGAGAACCCGGCCTCGTGCTCGCTCAGCCGAGCAGCTGGGTTCTGATCCACGCGACGATATCGAGACCGAGCGCCTGCAACGCAGCCCAGATCGCGATCAACGCGAGAATCGCAAGCGCCGCGTTGCCGAGCAGCTCGGCCGTATTCAGGCCCCGCTCGTCCTTGTGCACCATCCAGATCCACATGCGGATCATCTCCTTTCTATAGGCCACCAAACACAATCCCCGGGAGGGGAGCCGCAACGAACAGCAACATGATCGGAGCGAGGATCGCGATCGTCGGGATGAGCATCGCCGCCCGTCGTTTCGTCGCCGTCCGTCGCATCGCCTCGCGGCGAGCCTCCCGGACATCCTCACTCAATGCGAGCAGTGCGCTCGCGAGGTCGGCCCCTCTCTCTTCCGCGGATGACAACAACCAGTACGTTCTCGCGACATGAGACTCGGGTGTAGATCGGGCAGCGGTCGCCAGCGCCTCAGAGGCCGGCACTCCACTCCGATGCAATCGCAGAACTTCGGCGAGTTCCGACGCCATCACCCCGGCACCGCGCTCCACGACATACCGCACGGCCTGAACAACTCCGCCGCCCACTCGAACCCGCATCGCGAGGAGCTGATTGACGGTGTACACCTCGATCCGCAACCGCATCCGACGATCTTCGACCGCCCGCTCCAGACGTCCCCGCCAGCGTGTCGCTCCGACAATTCCCCCAAGACCTGCGATTGCGAACGCCCCACCTGTCCGCATCCCGAGGACCGTCGCAGAGGCAAACCCCAGACCGATCCACACGATCGTCGATATCAGCTGACGAAGCCGGTAGGCCGCCAGTCGCCGCTCCTCAGGCACGTCGGAAAACAGAGCCGCCTGTCGGAGCTTCAGTCGCATCTCGTCCTCGCCCGCTTCACCCATCAAACGGCCGAACCGCTCGGCAAGCCTCCCGACGAGCGCGTTGAGCTGACCACCAGTTGCCGGAGCCAGCTCCGGAACCCCGCCCAAGCTCACGATGCTCGCGACGCTGTACGGCCGAACCCTTGGCCCCAGCTTCCGCGACGGCTTCACGACCACCGAAGCGACGGCAGCCACGGCAACGCCGGTGCACAGAGCGACGGCAACGATCACTTTGCACCCCCGCCGAACACACGCGGCTCCTCGGGTTCACGTCCAAGACGCGCTACCAAGAGCATGCCAATCGCACTGAGCGCAGCCCCAACGATGACCACAAACACGCCTGCCGCGCTCTGATAGAAATCTCGAAACGCACCCTCACGGATCGTCAGAGCTACGAGCACCAGCCACGGCAGCACGAAAACCGCACGGGCATTGATCTTCTGCTCGAGAGACTGGGTTCGAATCTCCTCCAGCGCCCAGAGGTCTTGCGTCGCGGCCCCGGCAAGATCGTCCAGGATCTGGGGAACGATGGATCCCCCGCGCTCGTGGGCAAGAGCGAGGATCTCGATCACTCGGTCCGATGCCGGATCGGCCAGATCGGTCTTGACAATCTCCAGTGCCGCCACCACCCCCACCGTCCGTGCCATCAGCGGGAACCCTGCAAACGCCCTCTGCAGTGGTGCAGGCCCACGGTCCGCCAGGCGATCCAACGCGCGAGCCAACGACATACCCGATGCCACCGACGCAATCAGATCCCGCAGCCCATCGGGCCATGCTTCAGCGACCTCGTCCATTCGACGCGCACGCCTACGAGCAACTGAGAGTATCGGCAACGCGGCGACGGCGGCCGAAGGAAACAAGGCGATCACGACACTCCCGGTGACGGCGACGAACACAGCCAACGACACACCGGCTACGGCGAGCACCATGCCGATGAAGACCGCAGGAGACACCTCAGTACCGGCCTGGATGAGCCAACTTCTCAGTCTGATGCCCTGACCTGGTGCACGTCGCGCGCGAACCACCTGCACCCCGGCAATCGACCCGACCGCCAACACTGCGAAGGCACCCGACGCGAGGGCCGCGAGCAACTTCACAGCGGCGACACTCTCCCCTCGAGTAGAGATCGCAGAGTCATCCCGCGAGGAAGGACACGTTGAATACGACCGGTGACATCGTCGGGTGGAAACACCCCCGTCCAGTCGAGTGGGCCACTCAGGTCGTCCCTCACGAACAGTGGCTCCGTCGTGAAGTCGCTTCCAAGGGTGGGAACCACGGACAGGATCTCCATGACCCGTCGCCGCAGCCCCTCGCCCTCGCGGGCGATGCCGTCGCGATCGAGGTGCACCACAAAGTCGATTGACGACGCGAAGACGTTTCTGACCACTCCTTCGGTCACGTTCTCACCTGCCATCAACGCCGCGTTCACCAACGCAGTCAGCGCCTCACGAGCCGAGTTGGCGTGGACAGTGCACGAGAATCCACACCCAGCATTCACAGCCCTCGTTAGTTCGAACGCTTCAGACCCCCGGACTTCCCCAACGACGATGCGATCTGGCCGCATCGCAAGCACGATCTTGACGAGGTCTCTCAGCGAGATCGCCCCTGTGCCATCGAGAGAAGGCGGTCTGGCCTCGTAGTACGAACCGTGAACGATCGGCACATGAAGCTCGCGCACTTCTTCGCAGCAGCGGATGCATGTGCCGGCGGGAATCGCGGCCATCAGCGCCGCAAGCAGCGACGTCTTGCCGGCACCGGGCGGACCGGAGACAACGATGCTGCTGTCGCTCCTCGCGATGGCCCAGAGAAGGCCGGCGGCTGGCAGCGTCAACGCGCCCAAGTTCACAAGCGATCCGAGCGTCTCCCTGCGCAGCGCATAGCGCCGGATCGTGACTGAGAGGCGGTCCGATATGGGTGGCATAACGGCTGTCAATCGGGCCGACTCGTTGAGCACGCGCGCCTGCACGATCGGATTCCCCGCGTCGAGGTGCCGATCGGTGTCGGCAAGGAGACGATCGACGACACGTCGGTTCTCCTTTTCGGTTGTCGGACTCCCGAGACCGTGCAAAGCGCCTTCGCGAATGAACGACACCCTGTCTCCTTCGATGAAGACCTCCTCGACACCTGAATCGACGAGGACCTCGGTGAGCGCACCGAACCCCGCAACCGCGTGGAACACACGCTCAACCATCTCTGCAGGATCGGCAAGATGCCGGCCCGCCCCGCGATCCGCCTGCTGTCGATACGAGTCAACCGCCTCAGTCACGGCTAGCCGCGTGTCGACGAGGTCGATACCGACATCCAATCTCCTACGCTCGATGAGCTGAACTGCAGCGGCTCTGATCTCCTCATAGGCACTCATACGGCGACCCCTGCAGCGAGTCCGACCACACCTCGGAAGAACGGACCACGAGACACGGAGTTCCCTTCCCACGCGGCGCGGCGCACTCTTCGATCCTCCGGAAGGAACCCGATTGCTGAAGGTTCGAACACTCGCTTGATCTCACGGGCTACTTCGCTCCGCACGAACCCTCCCGAGGGAACCCTGTTGAACACCACCACGAACCGGGCAGCCACGTTGAGTGCCCTCGCTTCGGCCGTCCACTCCAGAAGCCGCGACACGCCACTCGGCGTGGCAACTCCCACTCCCACGATCGTGCGGGCATCGGCGACGAGGCGCCTCGCAAGGCGGAAACGGCCGTCGCCTGGAAGTCGCTCGATGCCGGAACTGATGTCGGCCACAACGACATCCGCTTGTTTCAACAGATCATCGAAGGCAGCCGCGACATCAGCAGGACGAAGCTCCGCCCAGTCTCGAGCGTTTGGAAGCCCGCACACGACATCGAAGCCTGCACTCCGGTCTGTCTCGAGTGCTTCACCGCTTCTCGACTGCTCGACCAGTGTGCGCAGGTTCGGAACAACGGGAAGCCCGAGACGTTGAGCAATCGAAGGAGCGACATCATCGGCATCGACCAGCACGGTCTGCTCGCCCGCTTCCTGAAGCGCAGAAGCGATGCCGATGGCCACCTCGGTCGAGCCTGTGCCACCGAATGGTCCGCCTACCACAAGCAGCCGCCCCGTCTCGGGCACGGATCCAGGGCCCTCAGACACCGCCGAAGGTCCCGTGGAGCGCATCTGGCCGATCCGCCGTACGAACTCCTCCGGCTCCGTAGCGGCCTCGACTACCGCATCGACGCCAAGTGCGAAGAGACGCTGTCTGCCCTCGGGGAAGTCGGTACCGTCGTACACGCCTAGAACCCTCGCCGAGCGGGAGTGGACCTCCTCCACGAGACGCCGACTGAGGAAGGAGGTGATGTCATCGACAACGAGCACCTCGAACCCGGCGACGGCCACCTCCTCCGGCCTGAGAATGCGAGCCTTGACATGGAGACCGCCATGGTCCACCGCATAGCGATGCAGCCGCGCCGCCCAGTCTCTCGGCGAAAGGACCAGCAGGACGACGGGATCGTCGATCATGGCTCGCTCGGAAAGATCATCGCCTCTGGCGGGTCGGCACCGGTCGAACGGATGATCTCGAGTGATCCTTCGGACATGGCGGCCGCCACCCGCAGGACCTCGTCGGCATCGAGTGCCAGAGTCACCGAGTAGTCGGACCCGAGCGAACCCGAGGCCTCAGAAACCGACAGTACTTCGGCACCTACAAGCACATACCGGGCGGCACCCGAACCGGACGCCACCACGTCGACGAGGTCCCCCCGCCTGAGGAGTCCACCGACGGCGTGGTCACGGTCGATCGGGATGCTCATCGCCCGACTCCCGTTGCTTTGCGTGGCCAAATCGATCTTGGAGAGAAGCGTGCCAGCAGGGATCGTTCGAGCAACAACCAGGGCAGAGTCCAGGTCGGCTCTCGATACCAATCCGCGCTCCACCGACTCCTCGGCGTGGACCGGTGTGAACGTCACCTCTGACGCATCAAGAAGTGACCCCGCGGGGAGGTCGACGGCGGCCATCGCAACATCCACTGTGTGCTGCTGCGAACGAAGGAACGCGAAGTTCAGGACAACGGCGACCATGCCGGCGAGCAGCATGACCCAATGCCCCGTCGAAAGCCGCGCGAACGGCCCTCGCCTCCCCGTCACGTCCCATTGCCTCCCAGTGACCCGGCCATCCTATCGCCGAGGTAGTGTTGTTTGCCACTGGTTGGAAGGCCGCCGTGGAGGAATCCGACATCGCCCGCGATCTGGAGAGTGAACTTCGTCGCGATGCGGAGGAAGCCGAGCATGACGCAGCGAAGCTCGCGGCACGTGCACGCCGCCTTGGAGCAGTAGCGTTCGACTCGATGGCGCGGGGCGACCTTGTGACCATCACCACACTCGGTCACTCCGTTTCCGGCACAATCCACCATGCGGCGGGTGACCTCGCGTCCGTCGCCACCGTCGACGGCTCCACGGATGTCAACCTCGGAGGGCCAATCGCTATGCGGATCACTCGCAGGGCTCATGCGTCCGGCCGAGGGCGAGCGAGAGGAGCATCGTCGTTCACGGCCCGACTGACCGAGTACGAACTGACCGGCGAACAAGTGGAGGTCGTTGCGCCTCTGGTCGATATTGTCGCGTCTGGCCAGATCACGGCCGTCGCGAGGGACCACGTGGCACTTGTCACACTCGATGAGGACAGCCTCTACATCCCGGTTGGCCACATCGCCTTCGTCGTCCGCCACGGCACACAGCAACATATGTAACGTTAGTTTAGCATGTATAGTGATATGTTGCGGACCTGTTCGACCAGGCACGGTGTCGGAGCAGCGAAGGCCGGCTCGCCCCCACCACTACTTCTTGCGTGAGCTAGGTCGACATTGTTGGCGCTACTCACGCAAGAACGGCGTGGCGGCTCCTAGCCCTCCTCGTCGACCATCTCGCTGACCGGGTGCTGTCTGAGAAAGTCGATGATCTCGTCACGGAAAAAGCGGAACGTGCGTCCCCCAGGCAGCCGGTAGGCGGGGATGCGCCCCTCCCTGGCGTACTTTCGCACCATCTGGATGTTCATCCCCAGCAGC
>Ga0307420_1001498_pt1 | contig 10323 bp, 15 predicted proteins | sample SalMarWE160240MG_2_FD_202167 | JGI IMG/M metagenome (GOLD analysis project Ga0307420, IMG submission 202167) | Salt marsh sediment microbial communities from the Plum Island Ecosystem LTER, Massachusetts, United States - WE1602-40 | ecosystem: Environmental > Aquatic > Marine > Intertidal zone >... | reverse complement strand
TTTTACAAAGCTCCTTTATGGCGACTTCTAAAAACAGTTATCTTCTTTGTCAAGAAAAAACCGATTGCCGTTCTCATTCGTGGGGATTTAGAGATTAATGAAATAAAGCTAGCTAAAATTTTAAAAACTAGTAATTTTCGAATTCCTGAACCTGAGGAGCTTAAGAAACTTGGTACAGTTCGTGGCTTCGTTTCTCCTATCGGCCTAAAGGTTTCTCGATTTTTTGTTGATCAGTCAGTTTTGACGGTTAAAAACTTAATAACTGGGGCCAATAAATTAAATGTTGATCTTAAAAACTTTAATTTTCCAAGAGACCTAAAAGAAGGTCAAGTAGTTGATATTGCTTTGGTAAAAAGCGGCTTTTTGTGTGGCAAATGTGGCAAAGGCAAACTTAAAGAAAAAAGGGCAATTGAATTTGGTCATTGTTTTAAGTACGACAATTTTTACACCAAGGCGTTAAATGGAGTATATATTGACAAAAATGGTAAAGAGAGACTTCTATGGATGGGGGCGTTTGGGATTGGCATTGAACGGGCGATGGCTTTAATCGTTGAGGCTCATCATGATAACAAAGGGATTATCTGGCCAGAAGAAGTTACTCCTTATCTAACTCATCTTATCTGTTTAGATGAAGATAGCACTAAGAAGGCTGATGAGGTTTATGAGAAATTATTAAAAGAGGGAGTTGAAGTTTTGTATGATGATCGAAAGAATATTTCCGCCGGAGTAAAATTTGCCGATGCCGATCTCATTGGTATCCCTTATAGATTAGTCATCTCTAAGAAGACTAAAGAGAAAATTGAATTTAAGAAAAGAGAAGATAAAAAAACGGAATTATTAACTTTACCTGAATTGATTAAAAAACTGAAGTAGTTTAAAAATGGGGCCAAGTGATGGCGATTGACCATTAGAATAGCTTTATAGATAAAAATATGTTTGATCCAACTGATGTTTAATCTATCTCTATGAAAAGGATTGTTACTCACATTAACCCAGATTTGGATGCGGTTGCTTCAGCTTGGCTTATCAAAAGATTTTTGCCTGGTTGGGAAAATGCAGAGGTAAGTTTTTATCAAGCAGGTTCAACTTTTGAGAATAAACCAGTCGATAGTGATCCAGAAGTTCTTCATGTTGATGTTGGCTTAGGCAAACTAGATCATCATCAGACTAATGGATATCTTTCGGCGGCTAAATTAGTTTGGGATTTTATTAAAAAAGAAAGAGAAAAAAAAGAAACAATTTCCCCTTTAGATGAAAAAGCAATTGAAAGATTGATCGAAGTGGTAACACAGATTGATAATGCTCATAATTTAAGTTGGAAAGAAGCAAGGGAGGATCGTTACTACTTTTATTTAGATGCTTTGATTGAAGGTTTAAGGAGACTATCCTTAGATGATTTAGCGGTTTTTAATGAGGGTTCTTTGATGTTAGAGACAGTCTTAGTGAATCTGAAGGCTAAAATTAGAGCAGAAGAAAAAATAGGACAGGCCATAAAATTCAAAAGCCCATGGGGAGAAGCACTTGCTTTAGAAACTGGTAATAAAGAATTTTTGCATTTTGCTCAAGCTCAAGGTCATATGTTAGTTGTCATTAAAGACCCAGATGATGGTGGAGTAAGAATCTATTCTCGACCTGATTCAAAAGTTGATTTAACTAAAACTTATAATCAGTTAAGAAAACTTGATTCTCAAGCAGATTGGTTTTTACATGCTAGTAAAAGATTACTTTTAAACAGTGCTTCGGCAGCAAAAATGAAGCCCACGAAATTAAGTCTGGAAAAAGTTATTGAGGTTTTAAAAAATGGCTGATTGTCTTTTTTGTCAAATTGCTCAAAAAAAGATTCCTTCAGAAATAGTTTATGAAGATGAAGATATCATTGCTTTTAATGATCTTAAACCTAAAGCGCCAGTTCATATTCTGATTATTCCCAAAAAACATATTGAAAAATTACAGGATATAGAGGATAATGATAAAGAACTTTTAGGAAAAATTATTTTGGTCATTAAAAAGATTGCCAAAGAGAAACAAATATCTAAAGCTTACAAAGTACAAATTAACTGTGGTAAAAATGCGGGACAGCTAGTTCCTCATTTACACTTTCATTTACTCGGTGGCTTTAAGACTCCTAAGGGCGATCTTTAATTTTTGCCAATCATGAAAGGAAGGTGAGATTTTAAAAAATGGCAACCGTTGTCAAGAAGTCTCCAGGAGAGACAGAAGATAAATTAATCGCTAAATTTAGAAAAAAAATTATCTCAGAACAACTTTTAGATGAGATTAAAGAAAGAAAATTCCATAAACCGCCATCTGTTAAAAAGAAAGAACGTTTGGCGGCCCTAAGAAGGGGAAAAGGAAGAAGGAGAAGATAAATGTTAGAAAAGATAAAAGCCGATCTCAATCAAGCTCTAAAAGATAAAGATGAAATTAAGATTTCGGTTTTACGGATGTTGATTTCTGAAATCCATAACAGAGAGATTAACAAAAAGAGCGAAAAACTTAGTGATGAGGAAATTATTGGTGTTATTCGTCAACAAGTCAAAAAAATCAAAGAATCTATCGATGCTTATAAACAAGGAAAGCGTGATGATTTAGTCCAGAGAGAAAGCCAAGAATTAGACATTTTGAATAAATATCTTCCTCAGGAAATGTCCGAAAATGACTTAGAAAAGATAATTAAGTCAATAATTGCCGATGTTAAACCATCAGGTCCTCAAGACTTTGGCAAGGTGATGAGTGAAGCTATGAAGCGTCTCTCAGGGCGCCTTGAGGGGTCAAGAGTTTCAGAAATGGTCAAGAAATTGATATAGTTTATTATAATTAAGTTCTAGTTGACAGCTTCAGATGAATTCCATTTTAATTAAAAGAGGCAAGAATTTTCACTTAAGAGAAGAAAAAGTAAAAAATTGGACAGAGGAAATGCTTAGAAAGCACAATTTAAAAAATTGTCAGTTAAGTATTGCCTTTGTCACCAGTAAAAAGATAAGATCTTTAAATAGAGATTATCGGAAACTTGATAAAGCGACAAGTATTTTGTCTTTTTTTCAAGGGCAGGCAGCCCCTGGTGGCATCCAAATATTGGGTGACATTGTTATTTGCCTGTCTGAAGCAAAAAAGAAAAATCTTTCGATTAAATTTTTAATTGATCATGGACTACGTAACCTTTTATCTGAAATACCGACCAGCAAAAGTCAAAGAACTTGACTTGACTGATGTTCGGGAGAGTTTAGAAAAGGTTTTACGCTCCGGTAAAGTTTCCCACGCTTTCTTATTCTCAGGCCCTAAAGGAACAGGCAAAACTTCGGCGGCAAGAATTTTGGCTAAGGCTGTTAATTGTTTAAAGAATCATAAAAACAAAAGTGATTTTGAACCCTGTAATAACTGTGAGATTTGTCGGGAAATTAGCGAAGGTCGGGCCTTGGATTTGATTGAAATAGATGCTGCCTCCAACAGAGGTATTGATGATATCCGTAATTTAAGAGAGAAGATAAAGCTTTCGCCGGCAAAGTGTCAATATAAGGTCTATATTATTGATGAAGTGCATATGTTAACCACTGAGGCTTTTAACGCCTTGTTAAAGACACTGGAGGAGCCGCCAAAACACGCTTTATTTATTCTTTGTACTACCCAGCCTGAAAAGCTACCAAAAACAATTATTTCTCGCTGTACCCAGATTAAATTTAAAAAAGCCAATCAAGAAGAAACAATGCGCTCTTTAAAAAGAGCCGTTAAGGGAGAAGGGTTGAAGCCAGAAAAGGGTGCTTTAGAAGAAATTGCCAAGAATGCCGATGGGAGTTTTAGAGATGCCCAAAAGATTTTAGACCAGCTTTCTTCAGGTGGAAAGAAGGTTTCTCTCCAGGAGACGAAAAAACTTTTAGGGAGGATTGAAGAATTAAAGCCAGATAAGTTGTTGCTCTTTTTGGCTGACAGAAAAGGCAAAGAGGCTCTTTTAGAGATTGATAAAATTATTACTTTTGATGTTAATTTAGACTTTTATTTGCAGACGATTTTAGAAAAACTTCGTCTTATCCTCCTCGAAAAAACAGGCATTACCAATTTAAACGATCAAGATTTAGAAAAAGAATTAAAAGAAGCCTTTGATAGTTTAAATAAAGGGGATGTTTTTAGGTTGATTACTTTATTTTCTCAGGCTGCTTTAGAGATTAAAGTCAGTCCTATTCAACAATTGCCTTTAGAGTTGGTCGTTGTTCAGTGGTGTGAGCCAAAGGAAGGTGGTCCATCTGCGAAGAAAGAAGAAAAAAAGGAAGAAGAAAAAACAGCCAATCCAGTTAGCAATGGAGAAAATAGAAAAGCAAAAGCTAATGGAAATGGGTTAAATATTATTGTTGATCGTTGGGAGGATTTATTGAGTGGGGTTAGGCCTCTAAATCATTCTGTAGAAGCTTTGCTACGGGCTTCAAGGCCGCTGAAGATGGAAGGACAATTCTTGACCTTAGAGGTTTTTTATAAATTTCATAAGGAAAGATTGGAAACAGAAAAATGTCGTTCCATTGTTGAAGAGATTGCCAGCCAAATTTTAGAAACACCGGTTAAATTGAAATGTATTTTAGGAGAGAAGAAGATACCAGTAGTAGAGGCGGTAGATAAAGAGAATAATGGAGATAAAAATGATATAATGAATATTGCCAGTCAGATTTTTAATGGCAAATTAATTGATTAAAAGGAGGTTTTATGTTTGACAAATTTAAACAATTAGGGGAATTAAAAAAGATGCGTGATGAGGCTCTGCGTATTCAGAAGCAGTTAGCCGCGGAAACGATAGAAGTTAATGAGGGTAATATTAGGATAGTTATTAGCGGTGATCAACAGATTAAAGAATTGGAGATTAATGGCGAGAGCAATCAAGAATTAATCAACGTTTTAAATAATGCCCTCAAACAATCACAAAAGGTAGCCGCTCGTAAAGTCCAGGAGATGTCGGGGGGCCTTTCCGGATTACTGGGGAAGTGATAAAATCTTCTTATGGATCTTCCACGTTCGCTTAAAAAACTAATTGATTCTTTTGAGAGACTTCCAGGGATAGGGCCGAAAACAGCCCAAAGGTTAACTTTCTACCTTCTTCATGTACCCCAATCTCATTTAGATGAGTTTGCCGAAAATCTGGAAAAATTAAAAGAAAAAACAGTTTTATGTTCTATTTGTTTTAATGTTGCTGAAAGTGATCCCTGTACTGTTTGTGCTGACAGAAATAGGGAGAAATCTTTGGTTTGTGTTGTCGAACAACCTTTAGATGTCCTTGCCATTGAAAAGACAGGTAAATATAGGGGAGTTTATCATGTTTTACATGGAGCAATTTCGCCTTTAAATAATATTGGCCCTGATGAGCTTTATATTAAAGATCTCTTAAAACGCTTAAACAACAGAACAGTGCCCATTAAGGAAATTATTCTGGCTACTAACCCTAATATGGAAGGGGAAGCCACAGCCATGTATTTGGTGAAACAAATTAAGAAAAAAAATAAAAAGATTAAGATTACCAGGTTAGGACAAGGTTTACCGACTGGGGCTGATTTAGAATATGCGGATGAGATAACCCTTTCCAGAGCCTTAGAGGGAAGAAAAGAGTATTAGAAATAATATGGGGATAAGATTGGATCATTTATTACTCTTTCACAAGTAAAAAAACGATTCAAGAGCTTACCCCCGTCCGGACTATAATTAAAGAACAAAACGCGCTGCTGGTCATACCCGCTTTAAAAAATTTTGCCCCCACTTTTTTCTAAGAGTCGAGCCCAGGTCTGAAAGGAATTGGCTTAGCATTAATAATTGCCTTCGTCACGTCTTCTACAAACTCAATATTTCCGTTGTTTGCATTCTCTTCTCTATCCGCGACCTTTTCTATCCTTTCTGTTCTCTTACCGTTACTTCTTAGTGATTTTACCACTTCTTCCTCCTTAGTTCTTTAATTTTTACTATTCATGATGTTGAGTGCGAATGGTTTTTTAGGAATTAATGGCGCCCAAGATCAATTCTAAAAACCTGCTCTCTTGCTATAGGGTTTATGTCCTATAGTGGAATAGGCATAATTATGCTACAGAAATATTAATTTGTCAAGTTTTTGAGTAAATGATATATTTAAGTAAGAGATGGATAAGAAAAAGCTTTCTCAAGCTATTAAACAATCAAGACAATTAAGGGAAGAGAAACTTCCTGAAGGGAAGGCAGGAGTATCCAATGATTTTATTGAGAAGGTGGTTTTAGATAACTCAGAGGAGCAACAAGAGGTTATTGATCAGCAGCAGAAGGAAGGCGAAGAAGCTTGGGCTAAAAAGAGGATTGCTGAACTTGAATCATCTGTTAGAGAATTAACTTTGAAAAGACAGCAGGAAATGAGGGAAAGGAATAAACAGAAGGAAGAAAAGGAAGAGGGTCAACAAGAAGAACCGTTGGTTATGCCCAGAAGTAAACCGAGGAGGGGTTTTTGGGGAAGAAGGATAAAATCTGCCCAACAACAGGCTCAACCAGAAACGGCCGGAAGGAGAATTAGTGGTTAAATGAAGCTTTATAATACAGCCTCTAAAAAAATAGAAGAATTTAAACCTCTCAAAAAAGGATACGTTGGCATTTATTCCTGTGGTCCGACTGTTTATTGGAATCAACATTTGGGCCATATGTATGCCTATATTCAATGGGATGTTTTGATAAGGTTTTTTAAATATTTAGGTTACCAAACTAAATGGGTGATGAATATTACTGATGTTGGTCATTTGACCTCTGATGAAGATGTCGGCGAAGATAAAATAGAGAAGGGAGCTAAAAGAGAAGGTTTAACTGTTTGGCAGATTGCCAAGAAATACACCAAACAATTCTTAGAGAGTCTAAAGCTTTTGAATATAAATAAGCCTGATGTTTTACCTCGGGCAACAGAGCATATTCAAGACCAGATAGATTTAATTAAAAAGATAGAGAAGAATGGTTTTACTTACAAGACTAAGACAGGTATTGTTTTTGATACTTCTAAATTTGCTGATTACACTAAATTTGCCAATCTAGATTTAGAAAAACTTCAAGCTGGAAAGCGAGTGGAGATAGATAGAGATAAAAAACAGCCTTGGGACTTTCTCTTGTGGGTAACTAATCAACCAAACCATATTATGCAATGGGATAGTCCTTGGGGAAGAGGTTTCCCTGGTTGGCATATTGAATGTACGGCCATGTCGACAAAATACCTAGGAGAAAGATTTGATATTCACACTGGCGGGATTGAACATATTCCCGTCCATCATTCTAATGAGATTGCTCAAGCTTTTGGGGCTTTTGGCCATTCAGCGGTTAATTATTGGCTCCATAATGAGTGGTTAGCTTTTAAGGGTGAGAAGATGAGTAAGAGTTCAGGCGGCTTTATCCTCGTCACAGATTTAATTAAAAAAGGTTATGACCCTTTAGCCTTTAGATATTTAGTTTTAAATTCTCATTATCGTACTGGTCTTGATTTTACTTGGCAAGCTCTAAAAGGAGCCCAAGCTGCCTTAGGAAGATTAAGAAATATAGTTTCTGATCTAAGGGAGAAGAAAGATAAGAAGAAAAATTCTAAGAAAAGAGAAGTTTTTAGGAAAGCTTTTTTAAACGCCTTGGAAAATGATCTCAATATCCCTCAAGCTTTAGCTGTTCTATGGGAGGTTGTCAAATCTAATCTTGGCGTTGCTGATAAGCTAACACTCATCTTTGATTTTGACAAGGTTTTAGGCTTAGGCTTAAAGGAGTATCAAAAAGAAAAAGTAACCATTCCTCAAAAGGTAAAGTCTTTAGTGAAAGAAAGAGATGAATTAAGAGAGAAAGAGAAATGGCAAAAAGCAGATGAAATCAGGAAAAAGATGGCCAAATTAGGTTGGCAAGTTAAGGATACTAAAAAGAAAACCATTATTGAGAAAAAATGAAAAAGATACTCTTAATTTCTGTCTCAGTTTTGAGTATTTTAGTTCTTGCTAATCTAGTTGCTTTAGATATTAATTGGTTGAGAACAAAGAGAGTGGAGAATGTGGATGAGAATCAATTACCATCTTCTCATGTTACCCCAACACCATTAATAACCCCAACGCTGACTGATTGTACTGGTTGCGAAGATTTGATTAACCAGAAAGTATCGGAGGCGATGGCAACTATTTCTGGTCAAGAAACAATTAGAGAGACAACAATCATTGAGAAAACGCCGACTAGTTCCCAACCACAGGTCATCTATATTCCTTTAGGGGGTGGTGGCTCAACGGCTAGTAAGGAGTGGACTGATGTTGGCAATGCAGAAGTTTATTTTGATATTGGTGATTATCCCAATATTGATCGGGCCTATTTTGAAGGTTTTATTAAGGTTCAACATGGTAACGGTAAGGTTTTTGCCAGATTATATGATGTTACTCATAGTATTGGTGTTCAGGGGAGTGATATTTATACAGGTAGCGAATCTTATAGCTTGGTCGAATCAGGTTCATTGAACTTTTGGCAGGGGAAAAACCTTTATCGAATTCAGATTAAATCATTAAATGGTTATGAGGCCTCTGTTGATTCGGGGAGGATTAAAATTATCTTAAAGTGATTATTTAAGCTTGTCTTAAGGTTTTATTTTGTGTTATAATTATCTCGTTGTAATTGGATAAAGTGTTATGAGGAACTACGAATTGACTTTGGTAATTGATCCGGATTTAACTTCCGCAGATCAAAAAAAATTAGTAGAAAAAATTAAGAAAATTGTTGAAGAGATAAAGGGCAAGGTAAGTAAGGTTACAGAGTGGGGAAAGAAGGAACTAGCATACCCCATAAAAAAGAAAACAATGGGGTATTATTTTTTATGTTTTCTTAATCTTCCTGAAGATGGGGTTGAAAAATTAGATAAAAAGCTTAAAGTAGAAGAAGGAATTATTAGGTTTTTACAAGTAAAGAAAGAAGATTAATTTATTCATTATTTTTTAAAAAAGGAGGAGGAACGGTATGGCAGCACGTTCACTAAACAAAGCTCAACTTATCGGTAATCTCACCCGAGATCCTGAGTTACGTTATACCCCTCAGGGGACAGCCGTCTGTACTTTTGGTTTAGCTACCAATCGTACTTGGGTGACGGAGGCTAATGAGAAAAAAGAAGATACCGAATTCCATCGCATTGTGGCCTGGAATAAGTTGGCTGAACTTTGTTCTCAACTTCTCTTCAAAGGGCGAAAGGTCTTTGTCGAGGGTCGTCTCCAGACCAGAGAATGGACTGGTAAAGACGGAAACCAAAGGCAAACGACAGAAGTGGTCATTACTGATATGATCATCCTAGATTCAAAGAGAGCTCCGGAAAGAGAAGGAGTTGAAGGTCAGGTTGCTCAGGGGACTAAAGAAGTTTACGCTGAAGAGTCTTCTGAAAAACCATCTGAACCTGCAGCTGAAGTTCCTGAAGAAGGAAAAGAGAAAAAAACTTCAGGTAAAAAAGCATCAGCCGCCAAGGGCAAAGGTGAAGAAAAAAAGACCGAGGCTAAGAAAGAAGAGCCGGAGTCCGATGAGGCAATAAATCCTGACGATATTCCTTTTTAAAGAGGTTTAACCAATGAAAAAAGATTGTCCTTTTTGTCAATCAGGTAAAAATCCTGATTACAAGAGTTTTGACGAATTAAAAGATTTTATTTCTGATCAAGGTAAGATTCAGAAACAGTTACGCACAGGTCTCTGCTCTAAACATCAGAGAAAACTCGCTCAGGCGATTAAAAGAGCGAGATTTTTAGGCTTGGTTCCTTTTACAGCCCGTGTTTAGGATGAAAGTAAAAGTAAGGCTACATCAGGCGAGATTAATAATTATCGGTTTTGTTATCGCTGCCCTTTGTGGTGGCTTGGGTTTTTATTTAGGGACTCACAAGGTCGAGGTAGAACTTCAAAGAATTCCCTCGGTTAAGATTGAAAGAAAAATTCCTCAAAATAGAGAAGAAGTGGATTTTTCTCTATTTTGGGATGTTTGGGATAGATTAGAGATAGATTATTTAGATCAAAGTGCCTTGGATCCTGCCGCTATGGTTTATGGAGCTATCCAGGGGATGGTTAGTTCTTTAGGTGATCCTTATACTGTTTTTCTAAGGCCTCAAGAACAAAAAGAGGTCAAAGATGACCTTGAAGGTGCTTTTGAAGGCGTTGGTATTCAGTTAGGCTATCAGGATGGACAGTTAACCGTTATTGCTCCTCTTTTGGGGACACCTGCTTATAAAGCAGGGGTTAAAGCAGGTGATTTTATCTTGAAAATTGACGGGCAGTCAACAGATAATATTTCCTTGCCTGAAGCGGTCCGTCTGATTCGTGGGGAGAAGGGAACAACGGTTATTTTGACTTTACTTCATGGGGGAGAGA
>Ga0307420_1001497_pt1 | contig 10327 bp, 6 predicted proteins | sample SalMarWE160240MG_2_FD_202167 | JGI IMG/M metagenome (GOLD analysis project Ga0307420, IMG submission 202167) | Salt marsh sediment microbial communities from the Plum Island Ecosystem LTER, Massachusetts, United States - WE1602-40 | ecosystem: Environmental > Aquatic > Marine > Intertidal zone >... | reverse complement strand
TTTAATCTGGTAAATTATGGCCATGATAAAAGGCTACTTATTCAATCTGATAAAAAGAAGAAGATTGCAAAAAAAGTTATTTCATTAATAAAATCAGATATGTATATCTTTCTGGATGCCTCCTCGACCAGCTATTTCTTATCTGAACGTGTCTTTCCTGATAATGTCCGGGTTGTAACCTCGGGAATTGATACTTTTCTAAATTTACACAAAAATAAAAATATCCAGGCAATTTTAACAGGGGGAAGAATAAACCCTCTGAACCGTACACTGGTTGGTCCTGAAGCTATATCTGTTATAAACCAGTTTAATTTTAATATTGCTTTTTTTTCTGCAGACTCGATTATTGAGAATAAAGGTGTTTACTCTTCAGACGAAGAGGCAGCAGCAGTTGCCAGTGCCGGGATTGAACATAGTAATAAAAAAATCCTCCTTTTTGATTCTTCGAAGGTTCAAATACACGGAGGGGCAAAGGTTTGTAATCTGGATGCTATAGACACCATCGTTACTGATGATGTTGAAAATCCCTATATTTTAAATCTTTTTGAAGGAAAAATACTATGAGTACTGTAATAGATAGAATCGGGGATAAAATTTCTTTTAGGCCTGTTTCCTGTTCCCTGGAGGATGTTTTAAGAATTGCTCCGGCTTTAAGGATGTTGTTAAGAAAAAATAAGGCTTCGATTACAGTCTTTAAAACTAATAATCTGGTTTCCCGGTATATAGAAGATAGGAAGGAATTCTTTTCTATCTTTTCTCCAGTAAAAAGCAATCAGATACTGAATAAAATACTAACCCCTGCTTATATAGTTAAATGCAAAGATATGGATGAACAATACAGGGCAATTAAAGAAGAATTAAGAAAGCGGGCAAATGTAAATATCGTTGCTATCCAGGGGACCGGTGTTTTTACATGGGGAGAAACAAAAGCATCGGCAGATAAAAGAATGGCTTTTTTTCTGGACCTGGTGAAAATCAAGAATTATAGTTCCCTTAATAATAAAGTCAATTTAATAGAAATTGATAACTGTCTTTCCCAAAGTTATGGCAGAGTGGTTACCTCACCTCCAGAAGGAGAGAAGGGCTTATCGGAAAAAATTGCCATTGTAACGGGTGCCGCCCGGGGATTTGGTAAAGGTATTGCAGAGTCCCTTGCAGAAGAGGGGGCCAATGTCATCCTGGCAGATTTAAATGCGGATATGGCAGGAAAGAATGCTTTAAGCTTGAATGAAAAATATGGTAAGGGTAAGTTTCTGGCTTTAAAAACGGATGTGACTGATGAGGATTATGTAAAAAATATGATTTGGGAAACTGTAGCAGAATATGGGGGTATTGATATTTTCATCAGTAATGCTGGGATTCTTAAAGCGGGAGGTCTGGAGAGTATGGATCTGGAAAGTTTTGAGCTTTCCACTAAAGTAAACTACACAGCATTCTTTCTCTGTACTAAGTATGCTTCTGAACCTATGAAAATTCAATTCCGTTTTAGCAAGGATTACTTTTCCGATATCATCCAGATAAACTCTAAATCCGGTCTCGAAGGAAGCAAGAAGAATTTTACCTATGCGGGCAGCAAATTTGGCGGGATAGGCCTTGTCCAGAGTTTTGCTCTGGAGCTTATAGAATATAATATTAAAGTGAATGCAGTATGCCCCGGAAATTTTTTCGAAGGTCCCCTCTGGTCTGATCCTGAAAAAGGACTTTTTATTCAGTATTTAAGATCCAATAAAGTCCCTGGTGCAAGAACTATAAAAGATGTCCGAAAATTCTACGAAAGCAAAGTTCCTATGGAACGGGGATGTCAAATAGATGATATTGCTAAAGCTATTTTTTATATCATTGATCAGAAATATGAGACGGGTCAGGCTATTCCAGTAACCGGTGGCCAGATTATGCTTAAATAATCCAAACTACTAGTTTTTCAATACATTTAAATAAATATAATGAAAACAATGGAGAGGGAAATCATAAAATACCTTGAACTCTTAAATGACAGAGAGTCCGAGAAGCGTCTGGATAATTTAAGGTCTATTTTGAAAGAGGAAAAGACCAAACAGATTCCCACAAAGCAGAGGGATTATTATATTAATAACCATATTCATACAACCTTTTCTTTTTCATGCTATACACCTGTCATGTCCATGTGGATGGCTTCCCGCTACGGATTACAAATAGCAGGTATCATGGATCACGATACTATCAGCGGAGCCAGGGAATTTGTGTTGGCAGGTAAAATGGCAGGGATTCCTACTACTAAAGGAGTGGAATGCAGGGTAGATTTTTCAAAAACTTCTCTTAAAAATAGAAGTATAAATAATCCCGATCAGAAGTCTATAGCCTATATAGCTATTCACGGGATTCCCAACCACCAGATTGACAGGGTAAATGCTTTTTTTATCCCTTATAGAAAAGAGCGGAATAAACGAAACATATTAATGGTACAACGCCTGAACGAGATATTGGCACCTGTCTCATTATCTTTGGATTTTAGCCTGGATGTAATTCCACTTTCTTATGCTCCGCAGGGAGGCACTGTGACAGAAAGGCATATCCTGTTTGCCCTTGCACAAAAGATTATGGCAAGATTTTCAAAAGGAAGAGAAGTGATTGAGTTTTTACAAAATAAGCTGAAAGTTGAAATTCCAAAGAAAACCTTTTCCTACCTGGAAGATAAAAAAAACGACTTCTATGCTTATGATATTCTGAATATTTTAAAAAGCAGTCTGTTGGAAAAGTTTTATATTGATGCTACTACAGAGTGCCCTGATGTTGAAGATGTCCTGACTCTAGCTGATGAAACAGGATCGATATCCGCCTATGCTTATTTAGGTGATGTTACTGACTCTGTAACCGGAGATAAAAAAGCTCAGAAGTTTGAAGATGATTACCTGGAATTGCTCTTTGATGTGATTAAAGAGCTGGGCTTTAGAGCTGTTACTTATATACCTACCAGAAATAGTATGGTTCAAATAAAACGTATCCAGAGATTTTGTGAAAGATATGGCTTTTTCCAGATTAGTGGTGAAGATATAAATTCTCCAAGGCAGTCTTTCATATGTGAGTTCCTGGAAAAGAAGGAACTGCACAATCTGGTAGATTCGGCATGGGCATTGATTAGCCATGAAAAAAGGGTAGAAGAAGACCCGGATGAAGGGCTTTTCTCTGGAAGGATTATAGAAAAATACCCTGATCTAAATGAGCGGATTCGGGTGTTTAAGGAAAAAGAAAATAATAGAGTAGAGAAAAGAGTATGAAAACAAAAGCTGTAAGATTATATGGAAAATATGATTTACGATTGGATGAATTCGAACTCCCACCTTTGAAGGAAGATGAAATCCTGGCTCATGTAATTTGCGATAGTATCTGTATGTCTTCCCATAAAGCAGCTGAACAGGGAACGCATCATAAGCGGGTACCTTCAGATATCGGTGAAAATCCCGTTATCATTGGACATGAATTCAGCGGTAATATTATTGAAGTAGGCAGGAAGTGGCAGAAACAGTTTTCCCCTGGAGATAAGTTTGCTATACAACCAGCTTTAAACTACAAAGGAAGCCTGGATGCGCCGGGGTATTCTTATAGATATATTGGAGGAGATGCTACTTATATCATCATACCCAATGAGGTAATGGAATGCCAGTGTTTGTTAAAATACGATGGAGAGGGCTATTTTCCTGCTTCTTTATCCGAGCCTATGTCCTGTATTGTGGGGGCTTTTAATGCCAGTTACCATACAACACCTGGTTCTTATATTCACCATATGGGAATTAAAAAAGGAGGTAATATGGCTTTACTTGCCAGTGCAGGACCTATGGGATTGGAAGCTGTGGATTATGCCATCCATTCTGAATATAGACCGTTACTCCTGACAGTAACAGATATTGACGAAAAACGCCTGCAGTGGGCAGAGAACATTTTCCCACCCCGGGAGGCAGAGCAAAATAAAGTGAAACTGGTATACATAAATTCTTTAAAAGTCTCTGAAATTAAAACCCATCTTCTTAAGTACACAAACGGTAAGGGTTTTGATGATGTGTTTATTTTTGCTCCCATAGAGTCCCTGGTTGAGCTGGGAGATGTTATTCTTAAGCCACACGGTTGTCTGAATTTCTTTGCGGGTCCTAATGACTCACAGTTTACCGCAAAAATTAATTTTTATAATATTCATTATAACTCAGTGCATATTGTTGGTACCAGCGGCGGAAATATGGAAGATATGAAGATAGCATTGAATTTAATGGAGAGAAAACTGGTTAAACCGGCTGTTATGATAACGCATATCGGAGGGTTGAATGCTGTAGCGGATACTATTATAAACCTTACAAAAATTCCCGGTGGAAAAAAATTAATTTATACAAACATAAAGCTTGATCTCGTGGCAATAGAAGATTTTAAAAATTTACAGGATAAAAATCTCCTGTTTAAGGAACTTTATAATATCACAGAAAAGAATAAGGGACTCTGGTCTTTAGAGGCGGAGGAATATCTATTAGAAAATGCTGAAAAAATATAATTAAGGAGGATGAAATGGCCACGCCGGTCATAATCCCTAAGCTGGGGAATACGGTTGAATCTTGCATTATCGGCTCTTGGAAAAAGGATGAGGGGGAAAAGATAAAAAAGGGAGACATACTACTTGAAATCGAGACTGATAAAACTACTTTCGAAATAGACGCTCCTGCAAGCGGTATTCTCCTGGGAACCTTTTTTAAAGAGGGAGATATAGTTCCTGTACCCACCAACATAGCTGTTATTGGGGAAAAGGGTGAAGAAGTGGAATCCTACAGGCCTGAATCTAAAGAAGAAAAGAAGGAACTTCCTGAACAACTGGTTAAAGAAAAATATAAAGAAGAAAAAGAAATAACCGGGGTTGAAAAAGAAACCACAGCAGACCGGAAAGCAATTGGAGAAGAGGACCGGACATCCGGAGGAATCAGTCCAAGGGCAAAACAATTTGCCATAGCACATGGTATTAATCTGGATGGAGTTACAGGCAGTGGTCCGAATGGAAGGATTCTAGAAAAAGATGTTATAAGATATTTTCATACTGCTCCCCGATACTCTAGTCTGGCAAGGGAATTAATAAATAAAAGCTGGACACACAAGGGAACATACAGTGGTATTGGTGGCATGATCGTAAAAGAGGACTTAAGACAGCCAGGTAAAAAATTATCAACCATCCGTTCTTCTATTGCCAGACATATGCATTCCTCTCTTATAGAGACCGCGCAGTATACAATTACTATCTCGACCAGGGCTGAAATCATGTTATCTCTGCGGAAAAAGATTAAAAGCTTAACCGCTGAGCATTCTCTTCCCAATATAACCATTAATGATATGGTCATGTATGCCGTTATTCGCACACTCGTATCTTATCCTGAAATAAATGCTGAATTTATCGATGGCATAGTGTATCAGTATGAAGATGTTAATTTGGCCTTTGCCTGTGACACCCCCCGGGGACTAATAGTGCCTGTTATCAGGAGTGCACAGAAGCTCTCTTTAGAAGAACTATCTCTGGCTGTGGAAAAGTTGTCCAATGAGGCTGTATCGGGAAAAATAGCTCCTGACGATTTAACGGGAGGTACATTTACGACTACAAATATAGGAAGCATGGGTATTGAACATTTTACACCGATTATCAATACCCCGCAGGTGGCTGTTTTAGGGATATGCGCCATAGATTTAAAACCTGTCGAAACAGTTGAAGGAGTAAAATTTATTAAACATATAAAACTATGTTTGACAGCAGATCACCAGGTAATTGATGGCGCACCTGCTGCGCGGTTCCTAGTGGCTTTAAAGGACAATATCGAAAACTTCGAAAATATTGCCGGATTAAATATTTAAGAATGATTGGGGGTATTATGTATGATTTGATAGTATTGGGTGCCGGTCCTGGAGGATATGAAGCAGCAGCACATGCAGGAGAATTGGGTAAAAAGGTAGCTTTAATAGAAAAGAAGCATATCGGGGGAATATGTCTGAATTCAGGCTGTATTCCCACAAAAACCTTACTATATTCTGCAAAGATATTGCAGGTATGCAAAGAAGCGGAAGATTATGGTATAAAGACCGGGAAATTGGAAATAGACTATGGGAAGATTCAAAAGCGGAAAAAAGAGGTTGTCGCTCTACTGTTAAAAGGGATCGAAGGTAAATTAAAGCGAAGTGGTGTAGAAATAATATGGGGCGAAGGACGGCTTTTATCCAAGAATACTATTGAAATCAATAAAAAAAGTTATGAAACAAAAAAAATACTGATTGCTACAGGCTCCAGGCCGGCTGTACCCCCTGTTAAAGGTATCGATTCTTCCAATGTATTGGATTCAACAGCTATTTTGGAACTGGATAGAATTCCAAAATCCCTGGCTGTTATCGGAGCCGGAGCAATAGGACTGGAACTGGCCTGTTTCTTTAATGAAATGGGAACAAATGTGAAAGTGATCGAAATGCTTCCTCATATTGCTTATCAGATGGATACAGAAATAACTTCGTATTTACTTAAGAGTCTGGGGAAAAAGGGTATAGATTTTGCTCTTACCAACAGGGTGAATGCAATTGATAAAAAAGAAATTTCCCATATGGATGAAAATGGAAAAACCGAAACAACACAAAGTAAAATCATCCTTAATGCCACCGGCAGGCTACCCAATCTGGAAAATATCGGATTAGATGAGATAGGAATACTTTACGATGACAAGGGAATAAAAACGGACCTGCAGGGAAAGACCAGTGTCTCTGGTATCTGGGCATGTGGTGATGTTACAGGAAGGTGCCTGTTGGCTCATGCTGCTACCAGGGAAGGAATTGTAGCAGTAAATAATATGTTTGGTAAAAGAGATGTAATGAGGTATAAAGCAATTCCTAATGTTATTTATACTCATCCCGAGGTGGCTGGTGTGGGAGCAACTGAACAGATGCTGCAGCAAGAAGAAATTGATTATCAAAAAAACTTACTGCCTTTGAACGTATCGGGCCGCTTCATAGCAGAAAACGAAAAAAAAGTAGGATATGTGAAAGTGCTTACCGGAACCCGGTATCATGAAATTTTGGGTGTCCATATAATTGGAGGAGCCGCCGGCGAGATGATATATGGGATAGCTACCTTTATAGAAATGGAAATGAGAGTAGAGGATATTAAGGAAATAGTTTTCCCCCACCCAACAGTCTCAGAGGCTGTAAAAGAAGCAATTTGCCAAATAAAATAAAGAAAGGTAAAAAGATATAATGACAAAATCTATTGAAATAATACCTGAAGTTGTTTTTGCGAAAGGTAAAATTGAATTCAAACCCATAAAAATAAATGCCTATAACAAATCAATAGATGAAGAGAAAAAGCTCTTTTCAAAGGATGATTTTAAAGCTATCTATCATGATATGTGTGTTTTAAGGGAATTTGAAACCATCCTGGATAAAATAAAAAAGGAAGGTGCATACAGGGGAATTAAATATGATCACAAGGGACCTGCCCACCTTTCCATCGGCCAGGAATCAGCAGCAGTTGGGCAGGCATTCACACTGGATGTATCCGATCATATTTATGGTTCTCATAGAAGTCACAGCGAAGTCCTGGCAAAGGGTCTTTCTGCCATCAGGAAATTAAGCGATAAAGCTCTACTTGATATTATGAAGAGCTATATGGATGGTTCAATACTGAAGGTAGCGGAGAAGAATCACAAGGGTAGTTACAAAGAATTAGCCAAAAAATTTTTAATTTATGGCACTTATGCAGAAAATTTTGCCCGGGAGACAGGTTTGAACAAAGGGCTAGGGGGCTCAATGCATGTCTTTTTCCCTCCCTTTGGTATTTATCCTAACAATGCGATTGTAGGCGGTTCAGGTTCTATAGGCCCAGGGGCTGCTTTATATAAACGGGTTAACCGTGCTCCTGGTATTGTTATTATTAATATTGGTGATGGTTCTTTTGGTTGTGGTCCTGTGTGGGAAGGAATTTGTTTTGCCACTATGGAGCAATACCGGACCCTATGGGATAAAAATCTGGGCGGCGGACTTCCTCTTATTTTCAACTGTATGAACAATCATTATGGAATGGGTGGTCAGACAGGCAGCGAGACCATGGGATTCAAAATACTGGCCCGGTTGGGAGCCGGTGTTAATCCTGACGAGATGCATGCGGAAAGGATCAATGGATATGATCCCTTAGCTGTTATTGATGCTATAAAAAGGAAAAGAGAGATCTTAAAACAGGGTTTAGGGCCAGTTTTACTGGATACGGTCACCTATCGTATAAGCGGTCATTCGCCCTCTGATGCCTCAAGCTACAGGACCAAAGAGGAAATAGAAATATGGGAAAAGGCAGATGCTATTAAAGCTTTCAGGAATAAAATGGTTTCTAACCATATCCTGGCTGAGGAGGAACTGAAGGAAATAAAAACAGCCGTGGATGACATGGTATTTGAAATGTTTAAGCTTGCAATTGATCTTGAAATTTCTCCTCGCATGAATAATCAATCGGAATATATAGGTGCGGTTATGTTTTCAAATAAAAAAGTGGAGCGCTTTAGCGAAAGAGCCCCGGAAGTAAATCATCCTCTGGATGAAAACCCGAGAGTCATGCAGATCCGCAGCAAGGTAAGGAAGGGATTTGATGAAAAAGGGAACCCGGTCCCCAAAATGAAGGCTTTTAACTTTAGGGATGGAGTTTTTGAGGCTATGATGCACCGTTTCTATATTGATCCTACGATGGTTGCTTTTGGCGAAGAGAACCGAGATTGGGGAGGTGCATTTGCTGTGTACCGTGATATGACGGAGACTTTGCCCTATCACCGGCTTTTTAATACTCCCATTTCTGAAGCAGGGATCGTGGGGGCTGCTGTTGGATATGGTCTTGAAGGGGGCCGTGTTGTCTGTGAGCTTATGTACTGTGATTTTTTAGGAAGAGCGGGAGACGAGATATTCAATCAGCTGTCAAAATGGCAGAGTATGTCTGCCGGTATTTTAAAAATGCCGGTAGTGGTTAGGATTTCCATTGGAACAAAATATGGAGCCCAGCACTCACAGGACTGGTCATCTATAGTGAATCATATTCCTGGCCTGAAAGTTGTTTATCCTGTAACTCCTTATGATGCCAAAGGGCTTATGAATAAGGCACTTTCAGAATGTGACCCGGTGATTTTTTTTGAAAGCCAGAAAATATATGATTATCCGGAGCTTTTTAATGAAAGCGGTGTTCCTGAAGGATACTACGAGGTAAATTTTAGTGAGCCTGCCGTGAGGAAAAAGGGCAGTGATATTACCATTCTTTCCTCCGGCCCATTTCTTTATACGGCTCTTGAGGCTGCAGAAATTTTAGAAAAGGATTATAAAATAAGTGCTGAAGTAATTGATTTACGGAGTATTGTCCCTTTAAACTATGATATAATTTTGGAATCCATACAGAAGACCGGTAAGGTTTTACTGGGCTCGGAGGCTGTAGAAAGGGGCTCTTACATGCATAATGTTGCTTCAAATATTACCAGATTAGTCCTTAATTTCCTGGATGCCCCTCCTGTGGTTATAGGTTCCAGAAATTGGATTACTCCTGCTCCGGAGCTCGAGGATATTTTTTTCCCCCAGAAAGAGTGGATACTGGACGCTATTCATGAAAATATCATGCCACTGGCCGGGTATACTGTAAAAACAAATCAGAGCACCGGAGAAATAAATAGAAGATATAAATTTGGAATCTAATTTTCTAATATTTAAAAAGAAATATGGGTATAAAAGAACTGGTTAAAATTTCCCGTTTTTATGGAGCAGATCCCGATTTTTTATTGGCGGGGGGCGGTAACACATCTTTTAAAGACAAAAGATACCTTTATATTAAAGCTTCTGGTTTTAAGCTTGCTTCTATCGGAGAAGATGGATTTGTAAAACTAGACAGGAATGCTTTAAACAGGATATGGGAAAAGAGATATCCTGCCAATGTTGATTTGAGGGAGAAGCAAGCCCTGCAGGATCTCATGGATACACGGGCAGGTGGGGAAATCAAACGACCCAGTGTTGAATCACTGCTGCATGCTGTACTGCCTCAGAAATATGTCATCCATACCCATCCGACTATAGTTAATGGACTGACCTGCAGTAAAAACGGCCACCAGATAGCAGAACGGTTATTCCGTAGTCGGTGCATGTGGGTTCCTTTGGTAAATCCGGGATATATCCTGGCAAAATTAATTAAAACTCATCTAACAGTGCATAAAAAGAAGTACAGGTCACTACCGGATATTATCCTCCTTGCAAATCATGGTATGTTTGTAGGAGCTGAAACTATTGGAGAGATTAAAACCATTCATAATTTTGTAATAGATACCCTTAAAAAGCG
>Ga0307420_1001496_pt1 | contig 10327 bp, 8 predicted proteins | sample SalMarWE160240MG_2_FD_202167 | JGI IMG/M metagenome (GOLD analysis project Ga0307420, IMG submission 202167) | Salt marsh sediment microbial communities from the Plum Island Ecosystem LTER, Massachusetts, United States - WE1602-40 | ecosystem: Environmental > Aquatic > Marine > Intertidal zone >... | reverse complement strand
TGGGTTGAGAAGGAGCGCTGGATCGCGCTGCAGGCCCACTTTGACGGCGGCTCCTTCGGGGAGGGCTGGGTGCGCGTGCGCTCGTTCGAGTTCAACACCGGCCTGGATGACGCGCTGTTCCAGTTCGAGATCCCCGAGGGGGTGGAGGTGATCGATGTCGCGGATATGCAGCCTACTCCGCTCACGCTGGACGAGGCGGAGGCGCAGGCGGAGTTCGACCTGCTCGTTCCTGCCTACGAGCCGGATGGCACGACGCTGATCGAGGTGCTCCAGGTAGGCGAGGCCTTTGTCCTGCGATACGACCACGCGACGACGTCATTCACCATCGTGCAGGGCAACCTGCCAGAACCGATGCAACAGACTCCCGGCAGCGAGGCGGCGGAGGTTGACGTGCGCGGCCAGACAGCCACACTGTTCACTGACGACACAGGCAATAGCTTTCTATCCTGGACTGAGGATGGGGTGAGTATCGCCATCGCCGGGCACATCAGCGCGGACGAGATCGTCAAGGTCGCCGAATCGTTGCAGTAACCCGATAGAACGCTATAATAGGTGCGACGCGGCGCGACCCATGGTCGCGAGGCGTCGCATCCTGCTTTGGAGAGAATCGATGGACGATGTTGTCGTGCGCACGGTGGGGCTGGCCCGCCGCTACAAGATGGGGGATGCGTTTGTGGACGCGCTGCAGGGCGTGGATTTAGAGATCGCCCGTGGCGAGTTTGTGGCCCTGGTGGGACCCTCGGGCTCGGGCAAGTCGACCGTGCTCAACCTCATCGGCGGGCTGGACCGGCCTACTGCGGGCGAGATATGGATCGACGGGAAGGAGTTGAGCGCGAGCGACGAAAAGGCGCTGACGCACCATCGCCGCCAGCATGTGGGCTTTGTCTTTCAGAGTTTTAACCTGCTACCGCGTCTGACGGCCGAGGAGAACGTAGCCCTGCCGCTGATGTTCAGCGGCATACCGGAAAAGGAGCGGCGCGCGCGGGCGCGGGAGCTTTTGGAGCGGGTGGGGTTGGCGGAGCGTCTGACCCACCGCCCCACGCAGCTCAGCGGCGGCGAGCAACAGCGGGTGGCCATCGCCCGCGCCCTGGTGGGCCAGCCGGCTCTGCTCCTGGCCGACGAGCCGACGGGTAACCTGGATACGACCACCGGCGTGGAGATCATGCGCCTATTGAAAGAGCTGAACCAGGAGCACGGCCTGACGCTGCTCGTGGTCACCCACGACCCGGAGGTAGCCGCCTTTGCCGACCGGGTCGTGCGCTTGCGTGACGGGCAAGTCAACGGATTTAGGGGATGAAACGGATGAGTCAACGGATGGAACGGCTTTAGCGGATATGACGTTGAGGGATTTGGCCCAGACGGCCCTGGGGAACCTGGGGCGGCACAAGGTACACACGGGATTGAGCGCCGTCGGCGTGACGGTAGGCATCCTGACCATCGTCACCATGGTCTCGCTGGGCATCGGCGTGCAGCGCGAAATCGTGCAGGCGTTCACGAGCGTCGGATTGGAGACCATAGAAGTGCGTCCGGTGACCGAGGAGCGCACCGTGTTCAACCAGTTCACCGATCCCCAACGGCTGGTGATCATCACCCCTGATCTAGTCGAGGAGATGCGCGCGCGGGATGACGTGGTGTATGTGCGCCCGCGCGTCTTTTTGAGCGGCGGGGGCATGCGCGTCTACCTGAGGATCGGCAGCGAGACGGTAGAGGTGCGTGTGAGCGAGCCGGTCTGGTGGGATAGCGCGAACGATCCCTTTGCCAAGCCGCCGGAGATGGTTGCTGGCGAGAACCTTGCGGCCGACGCCCAGGGACAAATTATCGTCAACACAAGTACGCTGGAGAAATTGGGGTACGATGCGTTCGAGACCCTGATCGGGCAGGAGGTGGCGCTGGTGCTCGTCACCCCGCGCAGCGACCGGCAAGAGTTTCCCCTGCGGCTGGTGGGCGTGGTCGATACGCACACGGGCACCAATTACCCCGGCGCTTACATCGGCGTGGCCGACGCGGCGGCGCTAAAGGCCTGGTGGTACAACGATCCCGATCTTCTGGAGCGCAATGGCTACGACTCCCTCACCGTCAAGGCGGCCTCGCTGAATGACGCCGCCCAGATCGTCGCGTTGCTGGAGGAACGGGGATTCAGGGTCGAGTCGCTCAAGACGACGCTGGATATCGCGAACCGGACGCTGTCCATCATGCAGACGATGCTGGGCTCCATCGGCGGGCTGGCGCTGTTCGTGGCCGCCATCGGCATCGCCAACACGATGATTATGTCGGTCTACGAGCGCACGCGCGAGATCGGCATCCTCAAGGCGGTCGGCGCGTCGCCCGGCAACATCCGCCTGCTGTTCGTCGTAGAGGCGGCCCTCATCGGCCTGCTGGGTGGGATCGTGGGTATGATCGGCGGCTGGCTGTTGGGATTGGGGCTAAACGCGGGGATTTTGACTTACTTTGACTACATGGATGTGCCGTTGCGGGGCACGTTCTTCTTTGTGACCGGCTGGCTGGTGGCGCTGGCGCTGGGATTTGCCACGGTGGTGGGCCTGCTGGCGGGGCTGTATCCCGCGGCCCGGGCGGCGCGGCTCGATCCGCTGGAGGCGCTGCGGCACGAATAATCAACGGGGTCAACGGATGGGTCGACGGATTTAACGGATGAAACGGATTTTATGACGTTGAAGGACTTGGCCAAGACGGCTCTGAGCAACCTGAGCCGGCACAAGGTGCGCACGGTATTGAGCGCCGTGGGAGTGACGGTGGGCATTCTAACCCTGGTCACGATGGTCTCCCTGGGTGTGGGGGTGCACCAGGAGACGGTGCGCACATTCCAGAGCGCGGGTTTGGAGCAGGTGCGCGTATACCCGGCCACCGAGGAGCGAGATACGCTCGATGCCGTTGCATGGCGCAAGCGGACGGTGACCATCACGCCGGAGTTGGTTCAGGAGATGCGGGCGCGGGACGACGTGGTAGAGGCATACGGGCGCGAGCTCGCTCCCTGGGGGGCGAACATCTCGCTGCAGGTCGAGGGCAAAGCCATCAGCGTGCGCGTGGGCGACTTTCATTGGGGCCTGAGCGATCCCTTCTCCATCCAGCCCGAGATCGTGGCCGGCGAGGATTTGCAGCCGGATGCCCGTGGGGAGATCGTCGTCAGCGCCAAGGCGTTGCGGGAGTTGGGATACGAGGACGACGAGTTCGCCGACATCATCGGGCGAGAAGTGGTTCTGGTGCTCAAGGAGCCGCGCGGCGAGATGGCCGAGTTTCCCTTCCGCGTGGTCGGCGTGCAGGAGACCACCTATGGCATCGAGGCGGGCTTTTTCGGCACCAAGATCGGCATGCAGGACATGCTGGACTTGAACGGGTGGTGGTACAACGATCCCGACATCCTGGCGCACGAAGGGTACGACGAGATGATCGTCCGGGCGGCCTCCTTGGAGGATGTGGACAAGATTGTCGCGACGCTAGAGGCACGCGGGCATAGGGTCGAGTCGCTAAAGATGATGGTGAGCGTGGTGGACAAGGCCATGATCGTCATGGAGACCATGCTGGGCTCCATCGGCGGACTGGCGCTGTTCGTGGCCGCCATCGGCATCGCCAATACGATGATCATGGCTGTCTACGAGCGCACGCGCGAGATCGGCATCCTGAAAGCAGTCGGTGCGTCGCCCGGTGACATCCGCCGCCTGTTCGTGGCAGAGGCGTCTCTGATCGGACTGGTGGGCGGAGTGGCGGGGACGGTCGGGGGGTGGCTGCTGGGGCTGGGGCTCAACGCAGCCTTCCTGGCCTATCTGCGCTGGCAGGAGATGCCCGTGGAGGACACCTTCTTCGTGGTCACGGGCTGGTTGGTGGCACTGGCCATGGGATTCGCCACGGTGGTCGGGCTGCTGGCGGGGTTGTACCCGGCGGCGCGGGCGGCACGGCTCGATCCGCTGGAGGCGTTGCGGTACGAATAGTCGACGGGGTCAACGGATGGAGCGGATGGGCTATGGGGGAAGATTTCAAAGATCGTAGGGTAATCCTCGTCCTTATCGGCGGCTTTTTGCTCCTGAGCGGTGTGGTGATCGGTTTCTTTGGGCCGCTGGAGATGTATTGCTTCTACCTCTTTTCCGAGGGCGGGCGCTTTCACTACGAGGGGTTTGGGTTTGGCTCCTTTATGTTCGGCAACATCGCTGCCCAGATCATCGGTTACTATCTCATAGCCGCGGTGTGCGTGCCGCTGGGTTACGGCCATCTGACGGCGCGGCGCTGGGCCAGGAAGCTTACCCTGACCTTGCTGTGGTTCTGGGTCGTCTTTGGCATCCCTTTGATCGTCGTGTTCCTGTTCACCCTGTTTTCGTCCAAGGAGCTGTCGATAATCGCCGGGCTGGCCGCGCTTGTCATAGCTGGGCTGGCTTACTTTGTGGCCCCGTGGCTGCTGATGCGCTTTTACCGCAGCCGCGACGTCCGCTTGACCTTTGAGATGCGCGATCCCAAGCCATCCTGGATCGATGACCTCCCTCAACCCGTGCTCGTGTTGGGCACGTTGCTTCTATTCTTCATCGTCGTGCTGCACATCCCCATCTTTTTCAGCGGCATATTCCCGTTCTTTGGCCTCCTGCTGGTCGATCTGGCGGGCATCATGATGATCGACGTGTCGATCTTTTGCCTGGCGGGCCTCACGTGGGGCGTGCTGAAGCTCAAGCCGTGGGCGTGGTGGGGTTCCCTGGTCTATTTGAGCCTGCTGACCGTGTCCGTGGCCGTGACCTTCTCGCAGTACAGCTTGGCGGATATCCTATCGCGGATGCGTTTCCCTCCGACAGAGATCGGGTTTTTAGACGGCTTGCCCTTCCACGGCTTCCACCTCGCGCTGGCGCTAGGAGTGCCACTGCTCATCACGCTGGGACTGTTGGTCTTCTCCAAACGGTATTTTGGCCGTCCTTCCCTGAATTCCTCTGACAAAGCGTAACGTCAACTGAGACGGTAGTGTATCTTTTGATCAGGGAATTCCCCCTCCCCTTCGCGCGTACGCGCGCACCCGCCCCAACCCCCTTTCTCTAAAACCTTTTGTGCGAGGATTGTTCTGAATTTGCCAAGAGAAGAATACACCATCACCGAGACCTTCCATTTGCCCCAGTGGTGGGAATGTGCTAAGATTGCCCGGGTCGCGCCGGCGACGAAAGGGCACGGGCATCCTTCTTTAACGAAGCCGCAGAATGACTGCCGGGGAAAGTGACAATCTGATTTCCAGATGATTCGGAGGAGGTAGGCGTGAAAAGGAGGGTAGCATGGATAACACGCATTTGATCTTGCGGATGGGCTCTATTGGCGCAATGGTGGCCGCACTGGCGCTGATTGGCATCGTGTTGCTGGCGGGACTGTTTGACTTTGTCTATCTGAGCGAAGAGATTCTTGCGAAAAAGATCGAGCTTCCTCTGGTGGATCTCTCCCGCTACACGGTTATCTTTCAGGTCTATATGGTGACCGACACGGTTTTCGTGATCGGCGAGATGATTGCTTGGATGGGCATCGTAGCTTTGGTCCAAACGCGGGCTCACTCGTTGGGCCGAGTCGTGCTCGTGTTAGGGTTGTTGGGCGCGTCTCTTGACTTTGTGCAGAATGCGATTGATTGGTCCTTGATCCGAGGTCAACATCTGAGTGTATTGCCACAACCGAGTTGGTTTGTTGTGTGGATGATCGTCTCTCAATTCAGTTACCTATTGACCTATACCGCTGCCGTGCTGGCGGCGCTGGGCCTGTGGAGCAAACAGCCACTGGATCGGGTTCTGGGTGTCATCGGGGGCCCCCTTACTGTGCTCGCCGTAGTGGGGTTGTACGTGCCTGATTGGTACGCACTGGCTTTCCTATGGTTCTTTGCCTTTTTCCTTTGCACCGGCATACTTCTCTGGCGGCGAGCCGCAGAATGGCCGGCGAGCGAGCGGCATAGACAGGAGGCATCACATGGTTGAGAGCATACGCAAAGCTACCTTCGCCGACGCCGATCGCCTCGTCTTGTCCCTGGTGCGCGCGTTTGACGATGATCCTCTCATCAACTGGGTTCTCCGCCAGGACAGCAAACGATCTCAGGCTTTCAACCTCTACTTTCGCACGGCTTTGTGCGACATCGCGATGCCTTGCGGCGAGGTTTTCGTCACAGACGACTGCGTAGGCGGCGCGTTGTGGGTACCCTCCGACAAGGCGGAAATCGGGCTTGCTCAGCAGTTATCCTTGCTGCCGGATATGATTCGTGCTGTGAAGTTGCGCGGGGTGAAGCGCTTGATGGGCGTTCTCGACGCCATGAACAAAACCCACCCGCACGAGGGACACTACCATCTACAATTCATCGGTGTGGATCCGGCTCATCAGAGGAATGGGCTTGGCAGTGCATTGATGCGGCCAATGTTGGCGCGTTGCGACCGCGAAGCGTGTGGCGCCTACCTGGAGAATACCCGAGAGGAGAACATCGCTTTCTACAAGCGGTTTGGTTTTGCAGTGGTTGGCGAGCTTGATCTGGGCCGGGGAGCACCGTCCGTTTGGCGAATGTGGCGCGATCCGTGCTAACATAACCTTCTATGGGTTGGATGTAGAGCCGCTTTGGCAGGTTCCCGGCGTTAGCCGCGTGCGTATTTGAAGGAGGAGATATGACCGCGACTCGAATATTCCACAGCGTTGCCTTGTTCGATGGAATAAGCCCGCAGGTACGGCCCAATTGCTGGCTGGAAGTGGCCGATGGGTGCATCCAGCGCGTCGGCGGAGGGCCTCATCCCCAGTCTGGAGAGATGATAGACCTGGGCGGGCGGACGGTCATCCCCGGTCTGATCGACGCCCACGTACACCTGGCCTATCCTTTCACGACCAGGTTGGACCCGGTCAGCGTGCTTGCCGCCACCTCTCAGATGAAGCTCAATCTGGCGAACTGCATTCGCAGCGGCGTGACCACCGTGCGTGACGTGGCTTGCACGCCGGGGCTGATGCGAAAGCTGAAGGGCTGGGTCGAAAAGGGCGATGTCATCGGCCCGCGCATCGTGTGCACCAACGCGATGATCCTTCCGCCGGGAGGAATGCCAGAGATCGTCCCCACTTTTCCCTGGCCGATCAGCCTTCTCGTGGGCGGGCAGGCCGCCGAGCGGGTGCGCACGCCCGACCAGGTGCGGGATGCCGTGCGGCGGATGGTGGCCCAGGGCGCGGATTGGATCAAAACCACGCATACCGACAAATCGACCTGGATGAACCGGCCCGATCCGCCCGTGTTCGATGATACCTGCTTCGAGGCGCTGGTGGACGAGGCGCGAAGACAGAACCGTCCGGTGGCCATGCACCAGCTCTGGGTCAGCGGATTCCGCAAGGCAGTCGAACTGGGGGTGGATAGCATGGAGCACGCGCCTTTGGACGCCCTCGCCGACGAGGACATCGCTCGGATGGTGGATGCGGGCATCCCTATCGTGCCTACATTGGAGGTGTTTGCGAGCATCGTAAACCTGCCCGATTGGCTGGATACGGCGGAAGGTGAGGACTATCTTTGCCCGGAACCGCTGAAACAGACGCGGGGGATACTGGCGATTTACCGGGAAGGGATCACCCCGGAAATGGCAAAAAAGGGATACTATGACGATCTGTCAAAGCTACCTCGTTGGTTTTCGGTGATGATGGAAAACGTCGGCAGGCTTCACAGAGCCGGGGCGACTGTTGGCTGCGGGACGGATTCGGGCGGTGCAGCGTTCGCATTTTTTGGGCGGATTCATGCAGAGATCGACAATCTGGTAAAAGTCGGCATGACGCCGTTCGAGGCGCTGCGCAGCGCCACGGCGGTGAACGCGCGCATCCTGCGCCTGGACGACAAGTTGGGCACCATCGAGCCGGGCAAGCTGGCGGACTTTGTGGCGCTGGATGGAGATCCGCTGAAGGATACGACGGCCCTGCGGCGGGTGCGGGCGGTCGTCAAGGGTGGGGCCATTGTGCATCGAGAAGGGGTATAGAAACGCGCTCAAGAGGAGATAACCATGACGGCCACGACTGAGCAAAAGAAAGCGAAGATCCCTTTCTGGGTCAAACTGGGGTATGGAGGGTTTGAAGGGGCTTATGGCTTGATCTGGTCGATCTTTTACGTTTTCTTCATGTTCTTTGCCACAGACGTCGTCGGCATCAGACCCTCGTTGGCCGGGTTGATCATGATGATCTCGGCTCTAGGAGATGCCATCTCCGATCCGCTCACAGGCGTCATCAGCGACAAGCTCAACACCCGCTGGGGCCGGAGGCGTCCCATCCTGCTGGCGGTTGCCGTACCCTTTGGGCTCGTCACCTGGTTGCTGTTCACGAATCCGGGATGGAATGAGACGGCCACGGTGGTCTATTTCTCAGTTATAGTGATCGTCTTTTACACCATCATCGATCTGGTATGGACACCGGGTCTGGCGCTTGGGGCTGAAATGACCCTCGATTACGACGAGCGCACCTCTTTGGCGGGCTACCGGACGGCCTGGGATTTTGCAGGTGGCATCGTCGCTTCGGCAACCTGCCTGTTGGTGGTCGACTTCTTTACCGAGCGGTTGGGAAGTAAGCGGGCCGGTTGGTCTGCTATGGCGGCGGCTTACGGGCTCGCCGCTGCCTTTCCTGTTTTACTGACATGGCGCGCCACGCGGGGCTATGAACGGTATCGCGAGGAGGAGCCCAAGCTGAGCCCAAAAGAAATCTGGCGATCGGTCGTCGATAACAAGGTACTCCTTCCCATCATAGGCATTTATGCTTTTGCCGGCGCCGCATTTAACTGTCTCGGAGCTGTAGCCGTTTACTATTTCACGTATTACCTCAAGTATAGCAAAGAACAGATCAGCCTGCTGCTGGGCGTTTACGGCCTGATGTCGTTTGCCTGGGTGCCGGCGTTGTCCTGGCTGGGACGAAGGATCGGAAAGCGGCGGGCGATCATTTACGTCTACGTGGTGACCTCCGTCGTCTTTGCCAGCCTGTGGCTCTTGAGGCCGATGGAGGGCAGTGCAGAGATGGGACTGCTCGTCGTCGTGATGAGTTTGGCATCGAGCGTAGCGCCGGCGCTCTTTCTGCTTGCCGGCGCGATGATAGCGGACGCTGTAGAGGTCGATGAATTCAAGACCGGTCAACGCCGCGAGGGGGTGTATTTCTCGGTCGCCTCTTTTGTCCAAAAGTTGGCCATCGCCTTTGTCCTCTGGGGGTCTGGGTTCGTTCTGGAAAAAGTCGGTTACGTGGCCGGAGCCAAGCAGAGCGCCTCAGCCATCACTGCCATCAGAGCGTTGATGTCCTGGGTGCCGGCCGCCTTGATCGCTACCTCAACCGTTTTTGCCCTGCTCAACTCGATGACGAGGGAAAAGCACGTCGCACTGCTAAAAGCCCTCAATTCTAAAAAGGCGGGAGAGGAATACAATATAGAACCAATCAAGAATCTGGTGGCCTGAATTGTGTTTTTCCGTGTCCCAGAAATCTGGTTGCGGCAAGATGCCGCATTATGATGAGGAGGCAAGCTATGGAATTGGCGAAGGAAAATTGTGCGGTAAACACCTACAACGAATGGGATTTGTTGGAAGAGGTTGTAGTCGGGCGCATAGAGGATAGCGTATTCCCCCCACATCATCTCTACGTGCTTGGTTGCTATCCCGAGAGGCTGTATAACCTCCTGCTTTTTTTCGGCGGGCTCAAGCGACGACCTAAAAGATGGTTTGTTGAGGAAGCCCAAAGAGAATTGGACGAGTTTGTCCATATCTTGGAAGCCGAAGGGGTCAAGGTAAGGCGGCCGGAGAGGATCGATCACAGCAAGGCCTTTTCTACGCCAAATTGGAAATCGAAAGGACATACGACAGCATGTCCGCGAGATTGTTTTCTGGTAGTGGGAGACGAGATCATCGAAGCGCCCATGTCGTGGCGATGTAGGTATTTTGAGCGCCATGCCTATTACTCGCTGTTCAAGGAGTATTTCGACGAGGGGGCCAAGTGGACTTCGGCTCCTAAGCCTCCCCTGAGGGATTCCCTGTACAACCAGGATTACGTTGTACCGAAAAGCGCGCGTGAGATGCAATACGTGATCAACGAGTCCGAAGTCGTTTTTGATGCCGCCGACTTTACTCGCTGTGGGACAGACATCTTTGTGACGAGGAGCAACGTGACGAATAAAGCAGGGATCGAATGGATGAGACGGCATTTGGGCAAAGATTATCGTATCCACGTGATTCAAACCCTGAACACACAGCCGATGCACATCGATGTCACCATGGTGCCTCTTGCCCCCGGCAAAATGATGATCAATCCCAAGTATGTAGACAAAAAGACCCTTCCATCCATATTGAATTCCTGGGATATTCTGGAGGCTCCGGAACCGGTGATCGTTGAAGGGGGC
>Ga0307420_1001493_pt1 | contig 10332 bp, 9 predicted proteins | sample SalMarWE160240MG_2_FD_202167 | JGI IMG/M metagenome (GOLD analysis project Ga0307420, IMG submission 202167) | Salt marsh sediment microbial communities from the Plum Island Ecosystem LTER, Massachusetts, United States - WE1602-40 | ecosystem: Environmental > Aquatic > Marine > Intertidal zone >... | reverse complement strand
ATAACCTTCTGAAAATCCCATAGAGTCTGGTCTCCATCAAAAGAAACAGCTTTTATACCGGTAATTTTACTCATGTTCAATCAACTTCGTCTTTTTTATAACGATGGCTTCCGTTTGGTATTCGCGCGGGTCTGGCATAGTCTATTTTAGCGCGTTTTCGGTAAGCCAATCCAGCGGGGCGTCCTGTCCATGTAATCGCGATAGACGCTGCCGTAATTATCGAGGCAGGACCTTTCCTCTTTAGACATCTGGTAGCTTTGCAGGAAAAGGGTGGCAACGGTAATGACAAAAAACAGCCATGAGGCGGCGGCGACACTTACACCGAGGTAAACGAAAATCATGGAGAGGTACATCGGGTGGCGTGAGTAGCGATAGACGCCGGAGGTGAAGGGTTTTTCTTTGGGCGTACTGGCCACGGCAAGCGTCGCCTGTACGAGTGTCAACAGACCGATAATGAACAGGGCCAATCCTGTCCAGAGCCAGGGCGTGCCGATTTGAAAAGGCACGAAAATGGAATAAAGGGTGGCGATTATCCACAGCCCCTGCGTGAAAAACGCCATGATTCTGTCCTGCCGGGTCTTAATGATTTCCGAGGCGTGGCTGGTCCTCTCGGCGATGTGTTTGGGGACAACAATCACCGCCAGCCACTGCAGGGGGTAAATAATCATAAACAGCCAGGCGTTCCAGACGCCGATTTCAAAGGATGGTATCCAAGACATATTTCATCTCTTGAGTAAATTTCCGGGAGTCTAAAATTCCTGCCTTCCCTCTAAAGCGCGAGTAAGCGTCATGTCGTCGGCGTACTCAAGCTCCGTCCCGAAAGGCAGGCCGCGGGCGAGGCGGGTGACCTTAATGTCGAGGGGGGCGATAATGCGGGAGAGGTACATGGCGGTTTGCTCGCCTTCCATGTTAGTATTGGTGGCCAGGATGACCTCTTTAACGGTGTTGTTGTCGAGTCGGGCCAGTAGTTCCCGCGTGCGTATGTCATCGGCGCCGACACCCTCGGTGGGGGAAATCGCGCCGTGGAGGACGTGATAAAGTCCTTTATAAGCGCCCGTGTGCTCTATAGCCAGGATATCCTGCGGCTGCTCGACGATGCAGACCGTGGCGGTATCGCGCTGGCTGTTGCGACAGATAGGGCAGGGGTCGCTCTCGGTGACGTTGCAGCAGATGGAGCAGAGGTTGACCCGCTGCTTAAGAGAAGTAAGCGCCTCGGCGAGTTTTTTAGCCTTTTCTTCCGGGGAGCGGAGGAGGTGGAAGGTAATACGCTGGGCGCTCTTGGGCCCGATGCCGGGCAGTTTGGAAAACTCCTGCACGAGCTTTCCGATGGCGTCGGTGGCGGGGACGGCGGGTTCTTCTTTCGACACTGAATCTCCTTTTACATCAAGCCGGGTATTTTCAGTCCGCCGGTAAGGCCGCCCATCTTTTGCGCGGCGGCTTCCTGCGCCTTGGCCTGCGCCTCTTTTACGGCGGTCAGCACCAGGTCCTCCAGCATTTCCACTTCTTCCGGGTTGACCACTTCTATAGAGATTTTCACCGACTGTATCTGCATCTGGCCGTTCACGACCACGGTCACCATACCGCCGCCGGAACTTGCTTCCACATTAAGATTGGCCAGTTCTTCCTGCGCTTTTGCCAGCTGCGCCTGAAGTTTCTGTGCCTGCTGCATCATGAATTTATTCATGTGTTCCCTCCGATTCGATGACCTGCCCGCCCATTTTTAAGGCCGCTTTTACCAGGTGGTTGTTTTCGTGCTCGTAAACACAGCGCACCTTGCAGGGACGGCCCATGAAGCTGCTGACGATTTTTTCGGCCATCTTCTGATTTTCAAGAATATCCATCTTTTCTTTATGGTACTGGTGCTTGAAAGACACCACCAGCACGTCGTTTTCAATTGAAACAGGACGGGCGCTCCGCAGCAGGGCGGCCGCCGGGGTCCTGCCCATGCCGTCCGGCGACTCGGTAATCATCTTGCTCCACTGCCCCTGCAGCTGCTCGACGGGGCTGCCGTTCGTGATAGCGTCATTATCCGCTTTTGCCGGCTCGGTTTTGGTTTCGGGAGGCGTTTCGGCGTTGGGGGGACCGGATTCTGACGGAGGTTGTGTTTTGGCCACAGGGGGACTAGATTCTGGCGCAGGCTCTGTGACGGGGGTTTTTTTCTCCTCCGGTTGGGCTGGTTCCGGTTCGGATTTGGGAGGAGGTGGTGAGGCTTTAGGCGCCGCCGCCTTTTTAGCGGCCGGTTCGGGTGCTGCCTTGCGGACGGGCTCTGCCCGGACTTCTTCGTCCTGCAGGGTAGCATCGACGATTGCCAGCTCCAGCGGCAGGGTGGAATAATTATCCAAATTAAGCTCAAGCTGCCCAAAGCACTTGACGGCTTTCAAGATTTGCGAAAGGGAGGCTTTATTAGCCAGTTCCTTAAGCTCTTTAATATCTTCGGCGGTCAGTTCAAGCGACTCGCCGGAGCCGGTCTTGACCAGCAATAGCAGTCGCAAAAAGTCAACGACTTCCCTGTGGAACTGCCGCAGGTCAAGTCCGTCGTTATTGACATTGTTCAGGGTGTTAATTCCGGCGGTGGCGTCCTTGGCGATGATATGGCCGACCAGTTCCCGGGAACGCTGGTCGCCGGAAATGCCCAGTAGTGCCTGCGCATGCTGGAGCTTGATGTCATTGCCATAGGAAGTGTTTAGCTGCTGTAACAGGTTAAGCGCGTCCCGCAGGCTGCCCGTTGCCGCCCTGGAGATTAGCTTAAGCGCTTCCGGCTCGGCGGTAATGCCTTCACCCTCGCAGACGCGGGAAAGTACTTTTAACATATCGTCCAGCGAATAGCGATGAAAATCGAACCGCTGGCAGCGAGAGAGGATGGTCGGCAGGAGTTTATGCGCTTCGGTGGTCGCCAGTATAAAGATAGCGTGCGGCGGCGGCTCTTCCAGCGTTTTCAGCAGGGCATTGGAGGCGCTGGTGCTCAACATGTGGACTTCATCGATGATATAGACCTTTTTACGCGCCTGGTTAGGGGCATAGTTCACCTTTTCCCGCAGGTTGCGGATGTCATCCACGCCCGTATTGCTGGCGGCGTCCACTTCGATAACGTCGAGCGCCCTGCCCTCGGCGATGGACTGGCACATCTCGCAGGTGTTGCAGGAATCGCCCTTGCCATTGGTGAGGCAGTTAACCGCCTTGGCGAGTGCGCGGGCGGTGGTCGTTTTGCCGGTGCCACGCGGGCCGCAGAAGAGATAGGCATGGGATACTTTTTCATTCGCCAGGGCGTTCAACAGCGTCTTAGTGACGTGCTCCTGCCCGAGGATTTCTCCCAGAGATTGCGGACGCCATTTGCGGTAGAATACCTGTGAAGCCATTACGGATTCATTATACCCCAAAACGCCTTATTACCCAAGCGAAAAAGCCGAGTTTTTAAATAACATTTTGTTGTTATTAAAAAAGAAAAGGGGGGCTTTTTTAACCCCCCTTTAATGACGCTATCACAAACGATTTCTTAAAGCAGCGACGGTATATCCTTAGATACGTCATCCAGCGCTTTAAGCTTGTCCTCGGTTTCCTCCTGACGCTTCTTGAACTCGGGGATAAGGTCGGTGGAGCGCAGGTAGTAGTCGCGGACTTTTTCAACGTCGCTTAACTCGGAGAGCAGCACGGTGACATCCACCACGCCTCTTTCCCGCGGGTAGTCGCCGTTGCGGATGATGGCCTCCGGCGCGATGTCTCTCATGTAGTCGCCGATTTCCTTAATCATGTCCATGTTCATTTCCTTGGCCGGCCCGGAGACCAGGTATAAGGCCCGGCGCGAATCGGCGGGATTGCATTTCAATGATAATTCGCTGATAGCTTCATCCATCGCCTGGATGCCCTTCTGGATTTCAGCGCCCTTCTTACGGAAGTCGCTCCGAAGCTCCGGCAGTTTGAACAGCGGCGCGGTGGTCTTGCCGTAGCCGATAACCGTCCAGCCAACTACGGTCTGGATAATATCGCCGGCATCAAGGAGCTTGGCGCCGATGTACTTGGACTTTTTCTCTTCGCCGGCGCAGAGCATATTATAGAACGGGTCAGCTATCATGGCGTTTATCTTGGAAAGGTTGGAATGGAGAGAGGAGTCTTTCCTCACGTATCTCTGATTATCTACCAGGAAAACGGCATCGGCCACCGAATAGCAGGACTTGAGACAGGTGGCGACATTGAATACCGTACGCTCTTCGGTGGACTCTTCATGTTCAAAAGGCAGGACCAGCAGATTCCATACTGGCTTGTCAATATAACGTTCTTTAAGGTGCTGGGTAATCACGGAAATAGCGCCGGAACCGGTGCCGCCGGCCGTCCCGGCAATGAGCAGGAAGGCATCGGTCTCGAAGAATTTCTTGGTATTGCGGAGATTCTCGATAATTTTATCGGAATCTTCTTTGGCTATCTCTGCACCCAGTTCGTTGATTTTACCCACACCATGACCGCCGGTTTTGCGGGCGCCGATAAGGATGCGGTGGCGGTGGTCTTTACTGATGCTGGATAGTCCGCTTAAGTCGGCAGCATCTGTATTTACGGCAAAACAGCCGGTAATAATGGTCATGCCGCGCCGGGATTTGGCTTTACTATTAAGCCGGGCAAACTCATCAGCGATTCTACCGCCGCATTGTCCCAGGCCAAGAACTACTAATTTCATCTTTCACCTCTTTCAGTGGAGTTATGCTATTTTTAACACAATGACTTGAGAAAGTCAATCCTTATTTACGCAATTGCGTCACTTTTTTAATCACAAAAACAGTAAAATACAAATAAAACAAATATAAATATTTTGCGCTGATTGAAAAAGTGGCGCTTGGATAATATAATAGTCTATGCTGATTACTGGTAATATCTTGAGAAAGCAGGGTAATGTCTCCGGGATTACAGGAAGAAGTCGAAAATAATATAACCGACTTTGAAAAGGCGGTAGCCAGGGCTGAAGCTTTGAGCCGGGTTGCCAAGGAGGCGGCTGGGAAATCCACCAAGACCGCTATTGAGGCGGCTTTGCGCGCTGAGCAGATAGGTAAGGAAGCCAGAATGGCTGCCGAGGAAGCGGCAAGGGCTGCCCAGGATGCTATTGACCGGGCGGAACAAATAAATAAAGAGTCCAAGGAAGCCATGGCGGCAACCCTGCAGGCTGCCAATGAAGCTATCAAGAAAGCCGAAGAGGTGGCTAAACGACCCCAGCAGACCACCGAGGCTATGGAAAAAGCTTTCCGGGAGGCCATCGACCGGGCGGAGAAAATCAGCCGGGAAGCTATGCAGTCCGCCGAGTCCGCCATGATGCTGTCGCAAAACGGATTGACGCGTATCGATGAATTAGGCCGCGAAGCCAAGAAAACGGCGGAGTCCGCCAAAGAAACGTCTCAAGAAGCCATGAGTATGGCTGAAGCATCGGTAAAGGCGGTCAAGGAAGCGTCCGAAGATTCTGTAAAGGCTGCCAGGGAGGCAACATCAAGGGCAGAACGAATGGCTAAAGAAGCCAAGGATGCCGCCGAAGCCACAAATAAAGTCGCTAAAGAGACCAGTCTGAAAGCGGAAAAAGTCAGCAAGTCCACCCGGGAAAGCGCTGAAGTGGCCGCCCGGGCTTCGGAGGAAGCCGCCAAGCGCGCGGAGACCATCAGCACGGTTGCCCGCGAGGTGGCTGAATCATCGCAGCGGTCTTCGCAGGAAACGATGAATCGCGTTGAAGCTATCAGCAAGGAGACCAAGCAGGCGGTTGAAGCGGCGAAGCAGGCCTCGCAGGAAACGGTCAACAGGGTTGATGAAGTAGCTAAGGAAACAAAAGCAACTACAGAAGCTGCTATTAAGGCGGCACAGGAAGCTACTGCACGCACCGAGGCCATTAGTAAGGAAGCTAAACAAAACGCCGATGAAGCCGCCCGGAAATTCCAGGAGGCTATAACCAAAGCGGAAAAGGTCAGCGCCGATAGTACCAAAGCCGCTGATGAGTCCGTGAAGACGGTACAGGAAGCAGTTACTCAAGCACAGGAAGAGGGCAAGAAAACCTTAGCCGCCCTGGAGGCAGCAGCTCAGGCTGCCATTCAGGCTGCTCAAGAAGCGTCTGAAAAAACGTTGGCAGAATCGAAGGAAGCTATTGCTAAGGCTGAAACAATTGGTAAGGAATCCACAGAAAAGGCCGAAGCCGCCACCGGGGAGTTCCGTGAGATAATCAGTAGAATTGAAGAAATGATAACTACTTCACAGGCGTCCGTTGAAGAATCTGCCAGTAAGGCGCGTGAAGCTATTGAGACATTAAAATCGGAGTCTGAAAAAGCGGTGGAGACTGCAAATGAAACAAACAAATCCGCCCGCGAGACGTCCGAAGAGGCTTTGAACGCCGTCCATGAGGCGATGGATAATACCGTTGCCTCTATCAGAAATCTGGCCGAATCTACTGAAAAAGAAATCCAGGTAGCTATCACCCGGGCGGAACAGATCAGCCGCGAGACCAAAGAAACGGCCGAAGCGGCAGTAAAGGCGGCCCGTGAAGTTACAGATGCTCTAATCAGGGCGTCCAGGGAATCGGCGGAAAGGACCGTTAAAGCCGTCAAGGAGGCTACGGAGACATCGACTAGGGTTGCCAGTGAAGCCGCCGGCTTATCGCTTACCGCTTTACAGGATGCCGTAAGCCGAGCCGAGGCTGCCGTCGATAAGGTCGAGACGTCTATAGAAACCGAGGAAGAGGCTCCGAAGAAGAGTCGTAAAAAAGAGGCGCCTCCCGTAATTGGAGCACTGGAGAAGAAAACGACTGCTAAAGCGAAGGAAAAGATGGGCGAGGTCGGGGAATCCGGCGTCGAGGATACCATGGCTGCCATAGATACTCTCAAGGAAGCCGTAAAGAAGTCGGATAAAGCGGCTAAAATCAGTAAGGCGCAGAAAGAAAAAGCCAGAGAGCTGCCTGAAGAGACACCTAAAGAAACCAAGAAAAAGATAGCCGATCGCCTGGAACTGCTCTCCAGGATGTATGAGGCCAAGAAGTTGCAGCCTGATGAAGAAGAAGCAGAAGATGAGGGTGATTAAGACGGATTAGCCTTGATTGGCGGACATTTAAATCATGTAACGGGAAGGATATGAGTACCTGTTGCGGTGCGGAAAATTCGCTTGACTTTTTAAATAGTGCGCAATATACTTTGCACTGAATAGAATCTGAATAGTAAACCTATTTAAAAATACATGATTTTATAAGGAGGTGTCTGGTGCCTACCCAGAAGAAGAAAGCTAAAGATGTCGAAGTAACTCCTGCCGAGGTTGAAGAGCCGAAAGAAGAACGCACTGCTAACCCCCTTGACGAAGTAATGAGTCAGGCCGAGAGGGCTTATGCCGCTTACATGGACGCCGAGCGGCAGGTAGCCAAGGCTTATCATGAAAATGAAATGCAGGTAGCAAAGGCCTACCGCCGGGCGGAACAGCAGAGCAACCGCTCTTACTCCAACGCCGTTGCTAAAGCGTCGAAAGACCGGGAAGAAGCGATAGCCGCAGCCGCCGGCTCTCGTGAAATGGCTGTTCGACAGGCTGAAGAAGAATATAAAAAAGCCGAACAGGCAGCCAACAGATCTTATGAAGCCGCTATCGAAAGAGCCGCCAACACACGCGATAACTCTGTTGAGAAAGCCTGGCAGGTGCGCGACGAGACAATCGAGCAGGCCTGGCAGATTTATTCCAAGATAGCCAAAGGATAAATAAATCCGGCTTACGTTTTAATGCACCGGACTGATAGTGTTTACGGTGAAGAGCAGGATTGGGTATTCGGACGGTTAGGAATTAAAAAATTACCGACGAACCAGTAATCTTGTGGAATTATAAGTTAGATTATAACTGAATAATCGAGCTATAACAGCGAGGGAATATCCTTAATGGAAACATCAATCCCTCGCTGTGTGCTTACTATACCTTCCTGGCGTTTCTTAAGTTCCGCGATGAGATTGATTGCCTTGGTGAAGTAGCCCCTGACTTTCTCCACGTCGCTCATCTCCGAGAGAATCAGGGTTACATCGAGATTGCCTTTTTCACGCGGGTAATCACCGCTCCTGATGACAGCTTCCGGCGCCATGTTTTTGATATAGGTGCCCATGTCTTTGATAAGGTCCACGTTAATTTCCTTGGCCGGGGCAGAGACGAGATAAAGCGCCCGCTTGGATTCCAGTGGATTGCACTTGATGGACAGGCCGGTAATGGCTTCATCGAGGGCATGGATGCCGCGCTGGGTTTCCGAGGCTTTATCGCGAAAGTCTCGTGGGCCGCTGAAAAGGTTCTTGAATATACTGGTCTGCGAACGCCCGTAGCCGAGCGTTGTCCAGCCTACCAGTGTCTGTATAATATCTCCGGCGTCTAAAATTTTGGCACCGATATACCGCGTCCTTTTTTCCTCGCCGGCACAGAGGAGATTGAAGAACGGCTGGACAATCAACGTGTTTATCCTAGACAGATTATTCATTAGCGAGGCGTCTTTCATTACGTACCGCTGGTTGTCCACCAGGAATATAGCGTCCGCCACCAGATAGCTGGACTTCAAGCATGTGGCCACGTTATAGACTGTCCTTTCCTCGGTAGCGACCTCGTGCTCGAAGGGAAGGACAATGAGATTGTAGACCGGTTTATCAACGTAGCGCTCTTTAATCTGCTGTGTCAATACGGCTATCGCGCCGGAGCCGGTGCCCCCCGCCGCCCCGGCGATGAGCAGGAACGCATCTGTTTCTGAAAAGTGCTCGGTGGTCCTGATTGTCTCGATGATTTTATCGGCATCTTCGTGGGCGATTTCCGCACCGAGTTCGTTGATTTTCCCCACGCCGTGTCCCTGTGTCTTCTTGTTGCCGATAAGAATGCGGTGGTCGTAATTAGATTTTATGGTTGTTAGTCCACTAAGGTCGGCGATATCGGTATTGACCGCATAAGCGCCGGTGACGATGTTGAGCCTGCGCAATCCCATGGCTCTTTTATTCAAACGGGCGAATTCATCGGCGATTCTGCCGCCGCACTGACCGAAACCAACAACTACTAATTTCATTACTCACCTTTGCAGGTAGCCGATGTTACATTTTACGCAATTCCGCAATACAATGTCAATCGCTACTATGGTACATTTTTATTATATCATGGCATCATTTGTTTTAATATCGGCTTTAAATATCCTTCAATATCGTCAAACAGGGCGATTTCTTTAATACTGATATTTTTTTCCAGTTCTGTAATCATTTCATGCCCGAGGAAATATCCTGTTTCAATTTTGCCGTTTATATTAAACCAAGAACCGAAGAACGGAGCTACAGATTTTGCTTCTCCTATCCTTTTTAAAAATTCAGCCGCCAGCCAGCCTTTGTGGCGCTGACACCACTCAAGCCAGTCGCTGTCCATTAACTCATCTGACTGGTGCCAGGTATATTCGCTGCATATTTTACTCTCAATTCGCTGGGCAAAGCCTTCTTCATAAAGCTGCCACCAGGGGCCGGAACCTGCGGACTTGCCATTTTGTGACCGCCAGTACTGGTGAACAAGGTGTCCCGCTTCGTGGGCGATTAGTTCCTGTATATCAGATACGTTGCTCCAATCGCACTCGGCGATATTTTCCAGCCCGAACAGAATTGCCGGCGTATCGCGATAGGGTGTTACCCAACCAGCCCCGCATCCTATTCCCACATAGATTACGACGATAACATCACTGTTAAAATCGAATAAATGCTGCACTCTTTCATAAAGGGGCACACAGGATTCCAGCAGGTTTTTATGCGCTTCCCTCATGGCGGGTATTTGTTTTGAAAAGTGAGGGAAAACTTTTACGCGGGCAATTTTACGCCAGTCGAGTTTATCCGCTTCGTAATTATCTAACTGCTTGGCCAGAAGCTCCGGCCAGGGAGTCATATATACTTTTTCCCAGCCTTCTATTTGCTCGTCCAGTGATTGGTTTTGTGCTTTTTTCCAGTACTTCAAAAAGGCAGGAAAAGTATCAATAATCTCAAGCACTAAAGTCCCTTATTTGCCAGGAAAACAACTAGGTCGCCCAAGCGGCAGCTATAGCCCCACTCGTTATCGTACCAGGCCAGTATCTTTACCATGTTTTTGTCCATGACCATGGTGCTGGGGGCGTCGATGATGGAACTGTGCGGGTTGCCCTTGAAGTCCATACTGACCAGCTTTTCCTGACAGTATTCCAGGACGCCTTTCATAGGCCCTGCGGCGGCTTTCCCAAATGCCTCGTTGACCTGCTCGACGGTCACCTCTTTCTGTGTGTTGCAGACGAAGTCGATAACGGATACCGATGGTGTGGGTACTCGCATGGCAAGGCCGTGAATCTTGCCTTCCAGCCCCTCCACCAGTCTGCCCACT
>Ga0307420_1001489_pt1 | contig 10354 bp, 8 predicted proteins | sample SalMarWE160240MG_2_FD_202167 | JGI IMG/M metagenome (GOLD analysis project Ga0307420, IMG submission 202167) | Salt marsh sediment microbial communities from the Plum Island Ecosystem LTER, Massachusetts, United States - WE1602-40 | ecosystem: Environmental > Aquatic > Marine > Intertidal zone >... | reverse complement strand
GAATTCTCTTCCCGGTGAAGCATTAACGTAATTTATCGAAGCATTGAGTTGCTCAGGCCTCTCGCCATAAGGAGCCAGGTATGTCAAATTTATATCACGAGACGTCTTTGAAAGCGCGCGAAGCAACTGTATTGTGTAAGTCCCAACTCCACAAGGCACATCAGGTGAACCAGTTATTAAGGTAACGTTCATATATTCTTCTTGAATGCAATGCCCATAAAAGTATATTGTTTTCCATAGTAGTCAAGTGTTTTGTCCCGGCAGAGAGGAATTGAGGCGGCGGCATCTTTAAGTTCAAGCCCATGTTTATGTGCGGCATCAATCACCTGTTCGACTTTCCTGCGATCAAATATGGTCCACGGCAAACCGAATATTTTTATCTCCTCGGTAGGATTGTCACAAGCAGGTTCCCAATAATCAAATGTTACCCACATCTGGCCTCCCGGCTTAAGCAGACGAGATGCTTCTTTAACAAACGCCTCCACATCTACTCCGTGCTCGATTACAGAGATACAGGTAATAAAGTCGCAGCTATTAGAAGCAATCTTTGTGTTGCACAAATCACCGGCCTGAATTACTGAATAAGGAGAAAAAGTTTTTCTGAAAAGACTCTTTAAGCGTTCCAATCTCCACCGTGGAGAAAGTTCATAGTCTATTCCAGAAATATTTTCAAACCCTAAAGTATGGAGCAGTTTCAAAGTGAATCCATGTCCCGACCCCATATCTAAAATTCGTGCCGACTTAGGAAATACTTTTATTAATGAAATCAGTTCATAATGATCCCAGTTTTTTTGCATGGTATCATGTAAAGGAATTTTCTTGTCTCGCATCCAACAAGTAATTTCTTCTGCCTGCTTGATATCTTCCAAGAGCTTAATCATTGCATAAACTTCCGGCTTGAGATGTTTTATCTTTTTTACGCTCGAACAAGTCTCCGGTTAGGAGGTGTTCAATCAGTCCGTTTACGCAAACTCCCGTTCCTGCTGTAATGCCGGCCATCAAAGAGAAGCTTCCCCCTAACCATACAATCCGAATAAGTCTTGATGCTGAGCTGGGATAAGGAACCTGATGCCAGACCATTGCGGCTACAGATGCCAATCCTGCGATTGTCAGGACAGTTAAGACTAACCTGAGTGTCTGGTTCTTCAGAAATAGCCGGTGTGTTATGAAAAGGGAAACCATCATGGTCATCACATTTACGATTGCCTTTACTATCACCAATCCCAAAAGACCGTTTTCTTTTAATTGCCAATAATAACCTACTGCCGCTAACGGCAATAATGCGGTTGTACAGATAGCTGCTAATTTGGGTCGGCCATGAGATAACTGTACTGTATAGCCCGGAACCGCCAACGTATTAAGAATAGGACCGAGAACACACCAAAACAGAATCGGGCTGATTACATCCCGGATCCCGTTGGTATTATTTGGGAACCACGCCGCCAAAATATTGCTCTTAAAACTTCCTATAAACCAAAGAAAAGAAAACGCCAGCGATGCGACAATCGAAAGTAAGAAAAAGTAATGGTGAACAATACCGAAAAAGTTCTTTTTCTCGAACAAACGAGTCATGTTTGGATACGCGGCGTTAAAGACCGGTGTCGAAAAAAGGGCGCTAATCTGAGTGGACACGGCAATAGCAGGAACGTAGAATCCCAAAAGCGTTGTTGATTTTATACTGACAAAAAAACGGTCCATAAAAATAAAAACTGTACTTGCTATGGTAACCGCCGCCAATCCCAGAGCAAATCGCCAGGTTTCAATTATATATATAAAGCGAAATCTTCCACGGCAAAAGGAACGGAATCGACCTGGAACCATAAACCATGTCGCTGTAGCCGAAACAAACCCGAACAAAAAAGTGTTTATCAATATCCAAATCAGATATTGGGTAATATCAATATGCCGGAAATACAGCAGCGTTACACCTACTCCGTGCTGAAAACTTACTTCTATAATCCGCAGCCCGTTGCACAAAACCTGTTTTTCCATACCGAGAAGGCAGGATTGATATAGACATGATACCCAGCGAAGCAAGGCACAAATGGCAATCAAAATAAAAATAATATGGCTATTTCCTTCTGATTCGCCAATGTTTACCCAGGATGAAAGCCAAGGCGATGAAATCATGACCAGCAAGAACACAGTTCCACCCCATCCCAGGAAAATCAGTTCGAAAGTGCGCAGCAGGTCCGGGACCGAATCAATACCCGCAGATGAACAACTAAGTTGTGCAACTTTGCGGTTAACCGAGGCCGTCAATCCCAAGTCCATAATCGCAGTAAACCCCATCAAAATGGTTATTAGGCCGACGACTCCCAATCCGGTAGCTCCAAGGTAACGCAGATAAAATGGCATTAGTAAAAACGCCAGTGAGGCCGAAATGATAAGGTATCCAGTGCCGGAGAGCATATTTATAAATAGCCGACGACGATTAGCGATAACGACAATGGGAACCACAGAAGACATCAAATCTGCTCCTTATCCAGTCGATCAATCGCAGCTTGTGTGAGATGTCGAACTATTTCAGGAAACGTCATAGTCGGGCTCCAGCCCGTCGCCTTACATAATTTTCCTGGATCCCCAACTCGACAATTATCTTTCCGGAACAATTTTTCGGTATTACAGTGTATACAGACCTTTTGATCCAATCCAAGCATCTCGCAGGCGATTTGAATAAATTCACCCGTAGTATGCCCTTTACCGCTGGCAACAATAAAATCATCAGGACAATCAAGACTGATAATGCGTTTCATGGCATCAACAACATCTCCGGCATAGAGCCAGTCTACAACAAAATCGAGAGAGCCGACTTCCCAAGAACTTAATTTTCCACGGGCAATTAGCGCCAATGCATCGGTAATATCGCGTGTAAAAAACCCCTTAGGCCGATACTGTGATTCGTGGTTAAACAAAATCGCCACACTGGCAAATATCCCTGTTTGAACCCGGTACTGTTGACAGTAGCGTCCCACAAGGGCTTTTTCAAAAGCATAAGTTTCTTGTGGATTTTGGCCGGTACTTTCACTAATGCGTTCTTCCGGGTTGGATTTAGGGCCATATATTAACGAGCTACTGGCATAAATAAATCGGGATTCAGGCGAACATTTCTGGATTGCCTGTAAAAAATTCAACGGACCATGGACATTTACAGATAGACTTTCGTTAAAGAAATCCTCAATGTCTTCAGGGTGTTGCCCCGACCCAAGATGACAAGCGGCCAGATAGTAAATCTTTTCCGGACGGCACCAATCAACTAACTCGCGGACCTGTTCAGGTTGAGTAATATCCACCGATGTCGTAAAAGGAGAGCAAACACCATGCGATGTTTCCAAAATACCACGGTCGACCCCAATCCAAAGGTCTCCACTAGCATCGAGCTGCTCCTGAAGCAATGTTCCATCTTGGCCCCGATGTCCAATAATCATGTTCTGAGCTTGTTCTTTAGACAATTTCAGGCTCCGATAAAGGGAAGATAAATTTCCCACCTTCTCGAAGGAAATCATGCTCTCGCGAAAGTATGTCATTGCGGAAATGCCACGGTAAAACCAAAAAATAATCCGGCTTTATTGACCGTGCCTGTTCGTCGCTGATAATGGGAATTCTCGTTCCCGGTGTAGTATGCCCAAATTTATCAGGGTTAACTTCGGCGATGGCCTGTAATAAATCGCTGGTAATACCAGCATATTGCAAAATCACGTTTCCTTTAGTTGATGCTCCATAACCAAGGACAGTTTTACCCGCATTTGCCAATCGTTCAAGTAAATCCACCAGTAATTGGGCCTTAACCGGGATTCGTTTGGCAAAGTCCACAATCGGAGCCGACGTATTCATCTCTAATTGCTTTTCGGATTTTAAAACCCATTCCACTAATGGGGTGTTGGTTTGGCGGGAACTATTCTTACGACAAGCCGTAACCGCAAAACTGCCGCCGTTAATATCGTTAAACGTTACATCAAGAATTTTCATCTCCGCTCGTTCGAGAATTTCCCGAATACTGTGCAGGCTGTAGTATTCACTGTGTTCGTGACAAACGGTATCAAATGAATTCATTCGGAGCATGGTTGGTAGATAGCTCTGCTCAAAATGCCACACTCCGTTGTCGGTCAGAATCTCACAAACATCTCGGGCGAAATCAACCGGTGAGTCAAGGTCATAGAACATTGCGATGGAGGTCACCAGTGCTGCTTGTTTTTTACCCGCTATCTTACGGTAGTTCTCTATTGAGAAAAAATCTTCAACAAGATTAATATCTTCTTGATAATATTGTCGAAATTTCCCTGATGTCGGATCGATTCCCGTTTTGCAAAGTCCCTCAAGCGAATAAGCGCCCAACAGTGTGCCGTCATTGCTGCCAATGTCCAGAATCCTATCCCCTGATTTTAACGTAGCCAAACGTGTCAAATAGTCGGCCTTTAAACTAAGATGTCGCACCATGCTTTTGTTAAGCCCGGAACGATAACCGTAGTCCTGGCCGTACAGTTGCTCTGGATTATAAGTGTGTTTCATCTGAACAAGCGTACAGTCAGCACAAAATACTAATTCCAACGGACCTATCGGCATGGCCGGATCATTGGGTTTGGGAAAGATACCCGTTAACGCCTGTTGCCCAAGGTCAAGTACTAATTCAAGATTGCGATTTCCACAAACACGGCATTTTTTTATTTCCCTGTAAAGCATATCGCAGCCTCTCTATCTTTGGTGTCATGGTTTACTATTTGATGTTTTGCAAATAACCAAGCATGGGATCTGGTACGCCGACCGCCCCGTCTCGCAACCATTTCAAATCGGCTTCGACCATTATTTGCACTAAGTCGTGTAGTTTTGTTTGAGCCTTCCACCCGAATTGCTTCTCTGCTTTTGTAGAATCGCCCAAAAGCAGATCGACCTCGGAAGGTCGTTCGTATAAATCGTCATGCTCAACAACATCCTGCCACCGAATTCCAATACAAGAGAAGGCTTCTTCCAGAAATTCTCGAACCGACCAGGTCTCGCCTGTTGCCAGAACATAATCATCCGGTTGTTCCTGCTGAAGTATCTTCCACATACCTACCACATATTCCGGCGCATATCCCCAGTCTCGTTTGGCATTAATGTTCCCCAGAACCAGTTTCTTCTGCATACCAAGCTTTATTCGTGCCGCTGATAGAGTTATTTTCCGAGTCACAAAAGACTCTCCGCGACGAGGAGATTCGTGATTAAACAGAATACCGCAACTGGCGTGAAGCCCATAAGCCTGCCTGTAGTTGACGGTAAGATAGTGTGCATATGCTTTGGCGCAAGCATATGGGCTTCTTGGATTAAACTGAGTCGTCTCTAACTGGGGTGTTTCTATCGCTTGACCGAAAAGTTCTGACGTAGACGCCTGATAGAATTTTACATGCCGGTGAGCTTTGGCCTCAACGATAGCATCCAGCAAACGGGCCGTTCCTATCCCACAAATATCGCCTGTATATTCCGGAATGTCGAAACTGACCCTAACATGGCTTTGGGCGGCAAGGTTATATATCTCATCAGGTTCAATCCTGTATAATAGCTTTGCAATGGAAGATGAATCTCCCATATCTCCATAGTGCAAAAACAGTGGAAGGTCCTTTGCACGAAGATGATCAATCCGCTGGCGATTATATGTACTGGCACGTCGGACCAGTCCATGAACCTCATAGCCCTTGTTGATTAACAATTCTGTTAAGTACGAACCATCCTGTCCGGTAATACCTGTTACAAATGCTTTTTGCATGTTTTCACCTATTATCTTCTTAGTGGATTCAACTCACACGTGTATCCAAGCTTAATGCTTTCTTGTTATTTTCAATATAACTACCTATAAATACAGGGCATATCTGTGATAAACTAAATTTCATATACGACATATTAAGCTTCGTTTGCGACAACTCAAGCTTCATCTGTGGTAAAGCGGTGTAAGTTGAAGGGCATTACTTATGCCGAACTCGCAAGTAATGTCAGGGAGAAAGGGGCAGATCTTATTGTTATCAACGAGAACATCGATGCTGTTTGCCTCGATTTTCGGGATTCGATCGAGTCAGATGACTTGGAAATCTTCACAAATGAATTTGAAAAAAACCATAGAAGGATCCTTGTATATAAGCTGAACAAGTGAACCACGAACAAGAGGACAGACACATGGGTCGCAACTAATCTAAATACTACACGTCTATCAACAGCGGTTTTTATTTTGCCGTAACGGGCAATAGTCCGACAGCAATCTCTGCAGATTTGTCTAAGTAGACGGGAGACGACAGAAGGGTGATCATTAAGAATATTAATCATACGTCTTCGAGGAAGAAGGTATTGTGCTGTATATATAAAAGGCACCGTCTCAGAAAATTTTCTGCCAACAAATTTCAGGGTTGCTCTGCATATTAATTTGCATGATGTTCTAAACTTATGGGATTTGGTATGGGAGGGATTCCATAAAAATCATTTACTAAAATCTAACTTCAATCATGAGCTTGCGAAACTTTGTATTAGAATAATCATTCTAAGTTAATCAATTATAAAAGGTGTTCCGTCAAGTATACCCGAACATATCAAGTCGAGATATTTGTCCTTTCCCGGAAGCAACTGTTCAAGTCTATCGATTCTCAGCCCCAGAACATTGTTCCAGGTTCTATCGTTCGTGAAACCGAAAGGAATAAACCTTCTGAAGAAATAGTAGTGAGCGTATCTTCGTGCCCTTGCTATCGATTCCGGCGAATTCTTCTTGAACTCGGTAACTCTGTCCAGTAGTGAAATGTACTCGGGTTTGGAATTCGCATCATAGGTGAATCCCTTGTTCCTGTAGAATGCTTCACCGGCAACGATTACAGGTATACCTTTTACGGAAAACTCAAGCCCGACTTTGGTGGTGTAGACAGTTGCGGCATCCACCAAATCGCTCAGCGTATACGTACTAACATTACTGTTCGATGATATTATCTTGATATTATCGGGCAGTCCGGGGAATTTGTTTCGTATCATCGGATCAAGCTTTTGCCGAGTCTCCACAGCCCCTTTTACTTCCGCCGGATGTATCCGAACGATCAACTGTTGTTGTGGCTTTCTTATGAAGTACTCGATGGTCTCAGCAATCCATTCGAACATATTGCTAAACGCGGTATCATGAAAGACCACCTGACCATCCCAAGGAAGGTTTGTAAATAATCCAATGATCTTCTTCGACGGGTCTAATGTCAGTTCTCGCACAATTCTGTCCCTGTTCTCTAAAGGATTTGGATAGTAACTGATAAAATCCTGGGAACCCCACCGTCTTGAGTTAAGATAATCATCCAATATTCTGCTATCCTCATCTGAGAATGGCAGGTTCTCCCAGTTCTCCGTCGGCTCATCCTGTAATGTCTTGTGATAAGTATCGCCATGGCTGAAAAGGAATGTGTTCTTTCTGTACGCTGGCGTGAAGATCACAACGCGTACACCTCGACTTCGGGCATATTCAGAGAATATACCGGTAGTAAGATAGATACCATGATGCATAACTACACAATCTGGTTTCAGCTTCTCGATGACGGCCTTGCTGATATCAGCCATCATTATGGCGCTTATCATATGTTTTCGACTTATCGCTCTTGTAAAATCATCATTCTCTACAGAGCCTCTGAGAAGATATCTCAATACCGCGGCGTACACCTGTTTTCCTATGTCTATCCCAAGATATTCGAAACTAAAATAATCCTCAAAATCTATACTATCGGCTAATTTCTCCGCCTCGGCTATTTTTTCCTTATTCGTGAATTCACTGAAAAGGTGGAACGGCAGATTAAAACACTCACACAGCTCTTGAGCTGCCGAACCACAGGCTCTGCAAAGTAGTTTTCCATTGGTTGTCACGAAGGGCAAGTCGCACGCAGGCAAAAGCCTGTCGCAAATTACCATTTCCGGGGAGCCGTTTCTCAGGTTGATGCCGTGCGCCAAGATGCCCTCTTTGACGGCAAGCATATTGGGTCTTCCCTGCACGATAAAAAAGACTACTTTTTTGTGTTTATGGTCCGTATTGTGCGCCGGCAGATTACTACCATTGGAAACTACGGTACTTATTTGTTTGCAAAGAGCCGAGTCAATATATTTTGCAACATAGTATTTCGAGATTTCCTTGAGTTTTATTGAGTCAAGGAATCTCACAAGGTATCGTTGTAACTCGCTGTTCATGCTTGACTCTCTTGCCTCCTGCTCAAGATAAGTTCAGCAAATTCAAAATCAGTGGAATCATCAATGTCAACCGAATCAGCCTTACTCATCAAATATGGCCTGCAATCGTCCCCGTAGAGACTGTTTTTCTTAATCAGAGTTTCATATTTAAGGGCATAAATTGCCGCCCCATTTCTGGCGTAAACCACTGGTTTTAGTTGTCTCCGTGTATATGCTTCAGTACCCTTCATGAAAGACAGAAGTCTTCCCTGTTCGATTTTCATAATCGAACAGGGATTGTACTGATGAGGCACCTCTGTAACGCTGACCACGGAATCCGCACCTGTATCGATCAATATTTGAATCGCCTCGTCAATGTGTGTCTCCGTTCTTAACGGCGATGTCGGCTGTAGTATCACAACATAATCCGGCCTGTAATTCTCATTATCCTGCAAAAAAACAACTGCGTGTTGTATGACCGGCAACGTTGGACTGTCGTCTTTGGCCAAGCTTGCCGGCCTCAGAAACGGAACTTCTATTTTGTTTCTTCGCGCAATTCGAGCTATTTGCTCGTCATCGGTAGATACGAGGACACGTCCCAGCAGCCCGCTTGCCTTTGCCGCATCAAAGGTGTATTCAATAAGAGGCCTGCCACATAAATGTTTGATATTTTTCTTTGGGATAGTTTTCGAGCCGCCACGGGCAGGTATGACAGCCAAAAACTTTGCTGCAATATGTTTTTGCTTTAGCATTGAGAGTATTATGCGTTCTTATTAGCCTTTGTATACCTTTGGCATCAGCTTTTTTTAGCACAAGAAACAGGCAGAGTTAAAAGCTTTTTAATACCTCTCCAAGAAAATAACTCCGCAGAATAATATAGTATTCGTAGTGCTATTCTTATAAGTAACGCTTTTGCTTTCCTTTTAAAGTGATAACTGTCTGCTGAATCACCTTGCCAGTTATAAAAATTAGTATTTGGGACGTCTAAGTTAGTATTCAATTCTTCGGCTAGATTCAGAATTACATTTTTCGCTAAAACTAAGTTTATCGCGAAGTTCTTATTTTTAAACTCAATCCCCATAGGGGTATTGTAAGCTATGATCTTACGATAATTATATGCCCTTAACAACTTATAAAGTGCTTGGGCATTCAATCGTACAGAAATTCTCTCAAATACGGATTCGTCTTTAGGACTGAATACTAATCCTTTTCTATCAAGTTGAAACGGGCGCACTTGCATTTCTGCCAACGAAAACGGGGAAATCATATTAGCATATTTCATGTGGAATTGATGCGATAGTAAGACAAAACTTTCTTCCTTCTGATCAAGAAGATGTTCGATAATGTCAAATATTCCGACAGGATTCTTCAAATGGTATAGAAGTCCATGAAAGAAGATAATATTGAAATTACCCAAAGACAACATGAGGTTTTCGTCCAGCACATTTCCCTCGATTATAGTGGAGTTCTGATATTTCTTAAGCTCCTTAAGTAAAAAATTGGACCTGGCAACAAGCTTTTTGCTTAAATCTATAGAGACAACTTCCTTGAAACCATATGAACAGAATATATCAGAATAATGACCCTCCAAACAACCAATATCAAGAACACGGATATTCTGAGGTTTCTTACGCCCAACTATCTTTTCTATAATATGCATTAGTAGACTTTTCTCATATTGATCGTGGATTCTGGAAGATGTTGGGTTGTCGGCCTTAATCACAATATCTTCATGGGTGTGGTTGTAACGCCAAGGCCGCAATTCCTCAATTCTCTTTTCGTAATCCTCTTTTATCATCCAAGATATCTCCTGCATATTCCATATTTTCAAAGGAATCAATGAGTATTGACATGGACACTAATTACATAAGTATCTGCGAAGCATATTTTACCTATTCGCAGTTAATATGCCAATCTCTTTTGAATATTTACTTCACAAGTAGAAAGAATATCAGCAATTTTCCTCCCGGCATTTCCATTTCCATATATCTGTTCCGATTCATATTTACCATTGTTAATCTGTTTTCTTATTGCCCTGAGAATGTCATTGCGGTCATGGTCCGTATCGATAACATTCTTCCCTCTTTCTCTGCCGGTTTGCCTGGTTCCGATGTTCACGGCAGGGGTGCCCACAAAAGCCCCTTCCCGTATTGCGCTGCTGGAGTTCCCTACTATACATTTACAGGCGGCCATTAACCTTATGTAAACT
>Ga0307420_1001483_pt1 | contig 10367 bp, 15 predicted proteins | sample SalMarWE160240MG_2_FD_202167 | JGI IMG/M metagenome (GOLD analysis project Ga0307420, IMG submission 202167) | Salt marsh sediment microbial communities from the Plum Island Ecosystem LTER, Massachusetts, United States - WE1602-40 | ecosystem: Environmental > Aquatic > Marine > Intertidal zone >... | reverse complement strand
TCTTACAATAACCCTTGTCAGTAATTGTTACAACAACTTCTTTTTCCTGAATCAAATCTTTTTCACGAATTTCCTTAATAGATTTCAAAACAGTTGTCCGACGAGAATCACCATAATTCCTTTTCAGTTCATTAACTTCTTTAACAATAATTTTCAAAACCTCTTGAATATTTCCAAGAATCTTTTCAAGTTCTGAAATTTTCTCTTTAAGTTCCTTTGCTTCTTTTTTCAATTTATCAACTTCCAAAGAAGTCAGTTGATGCAACTTAGTTTCTAAAACAGCATCAGCCTGCTTTTTAGTCAGCTTATATTTTTTAATCAAACCTTCTATTGCCTCTATCTTGCTCTTAGATTTTTTAATTAAATTAACAACACTATCAATATCTTTCAAAGCAATCAATAATCCCTCAACAATCTCCCGTCTTTCTTTTGCCTTTTTCAACTCAAAATTCGTTCTTTTAGTAATAATTAATCTCCTGTAACCAACATATGCTTCAAGGACTTCTTTCAGATTCAAAATCTTAGGTTGTCCATTTAATAAAGCCAGAAAATTAACATTAAAACTATCCTGCAACCGAGTATATTTATAAAGAGCATTAATAATAAACTTTGGATTAGCTTCTTTTCTCAATTCCAAAACAACTCGCGTCTTTCCTTTTGAAGATTCATCACGCAAATCAGAAATATCTTTAATCTTTTTATCAGAAACCAGTTTTGCAATCTGCTCAATCAACAAAGACTTATTTAACATATAAGGAATCTCTGTAATTACAACAACTTCTTTTTTTCTAACTATTTCAGTTGTAACTTTCCCACGCATAACCATTCTTCCTCTTCCTGTCTTGTACAACTCAAGCATGTCACCCTGAACACTTCCACCTGTTGGAAAATCAGGTCCTGTAATAATTTCACAAAGTTCTTCAAAAGTAATTTTTGGTTTTTTAACATAAGAAATAATTGCATTACAAACTTCAGTTAGATTATGCGGAGGAATATTTGTAGCCATTCCAACTGCAATACCTGTTGCACCATTCAACATCAGCGTCGGTAACTTACCTGGAAGCAACTCAGGTTCTTTCAAGGAATTATCATAGTTCGGAACAAAATTAACAGTTTCTTTATCAAGGTCCTGCATTAAATCAAAAGAAATTGGCATTAGCTTTGCTTCAGTATATCTCATAGCAGCCGCACTATCTCCATCAACACTCCCAAAATTACCTTGTCCAAAAACCAGAGGATATCTCAAAGAAAAATCTTGCGCCATCCTAACCATTGCCTCATAAACAGCAGTATCTCCGTGAGGATGATATTTACCAATAACATCCCCCACAATTCTCGCTGATTTCTTTGTCTGAGTATTTGGCTTCAAACCAAGCTGTTGCATTGCATACAAAATCCTTCGCTGAACAGGCTTCAGACCATCCTCAACAGCAGGCAAAGCCCTTGAAACAATAACAGACATAGAATAGTCAAGATAGGATTTTTTCATCTCTCCTGAAATCTCTGTATTAAGAACGTTTTCATTAACAATGTTCTTAGTTTTCTCTGGTTCTTTTATCTTAGTTGATTTTTTTGGTATCATTTTATATCATATTTCTTCAAATCTTCTTTTAATTTTTCAGCATTTGTAAAATGAATAACATTCAATCCAGTTTCTTTTGCCAAATCAACAATTCTCTTTTTGTTGTCAATGAATAAAACTTCTTCTGGAGGAAGTTTTAAATTTTCAATTAAATGTTCAAAAATTTTTCTATCATCCTTCCTTAATCCAAGCTCAGGAGAGAAATAATTCTTTTTGGATTGATTAAATATAGAAGCATAATTTTTCTTTATGAATTCTAAATACAATGGATTTGTATCAGATAAGATATATTTATCATTTTTCATGTTGTCATAAATCTCCAAAACTTCCTGTATTGGCTCAATAGAGAAATAAGCCTTTTTGTAAGAATCAAGAAAATCTTTTTCATTCATTCCAAGCAATTTAGAGCCCTCAGATATAAAGTCATCAATTGAAATCTTATTAGAACCAAATTTTTTTCTTAATTCCTTAGAGCCTTCTTTTTTCTTCCAAAAGTCTCCTACTTTTGGATCTGTTAGTATAACTCCTCCAATATCCCATATAACTGCTTTTATCATCTTCACGCAACCTCCTCTCCTTTTTCATCGAGATATTTCATAAATTCGTCCTCGTTTAATTCTAATTTTCCAACTTCTTTTCCTTTCCATCCGCATTTCTTGCACTCCCATCCCTTAGAGCCTTTTCCTTCTCCTCCTCCCAAGACAATACTAACCTCTTTGCTTCCGCATTTCGGGCAAACCTTGATGCTAAAACTTTTCCCTTTTTTCTTACCTTTAATCCCCTTTGCTTTCTCCCAGTCAGCTTTTGAGTCATATCCCCCCAATATCCATTCAGGTGTTGAAAGTTTTGCTTTTTTTGCCATTTTAATTAAACGTCTAATGTGGCCTCCTTTGCATTTTCTGCGATAAATTCTTTTCTTCCCTGAACATCACTGCCCATAAGCATTGAAAAGGTGCTATCTGCTTCAACAGCGTCCTCAATAAATATTTTCTTGATTTTTCTTGTCTTCGGATTCATTGTTGTCTCCCAAAGCTGCTGTGGAGACATCTCTCCAAGACCTTTGAACCTTGTAACACTAGCTGAGCTAGAACCAAGTTTCTCAGAAAGTTTCTTAAGCTCTTCGTTGGAATATGTGTAATGATCTTTTTGTCCTTTTCTTATTCTATATAGTGGAGGCAGAGCAACATAAACATTCCCGTTCTCTATAAGCTCTGGCATATATCTGAAAAAGAAAGTCAAAAGCAAAGTTTTGATATGCTCTCCGTCAACATCAGCATCAGTCATGATTACTATCTTCTTATATCTTAATTTATTGATATTAAAATGTTCACCAACACCTGTACCAATTACTGTAATCATATTTACGATTTCCTCGCTTGAGAGAGATTTAACAGGATTAGATTTCTCAACATTCAGAATTTTTCCTCTTAAAGGAAGGATTGCCTGAATCTCTTTGCTTCTTGCCATCTTTGCAGAACCACCTGCAGACTCTCCTTCAACAATGTAAAGTTCTGTATTATCTGCTTTTTTGTTAGAACAATCTGCAAGTTTACCAGGCAAGCCAGAAAGTGAAAAAGCATTTTTCCTTCTAACAAGATCCTTAGCTTTTTTTGCCGCAAGTCTTGCTTTGGCAGAATCAAGAGCTTTCTGCGCTACTTTTTTTGCAACAGCAGGATTCTCTTCGAAAAACTCGCTTAATGCTCTGCTAACAATTGAGTCAACAAATCCTTTTATCTCAGAATTACCCAGCTTTGTTTTTGTTTGCCCTTCAAACTGAGGTTCTGGCATTTTTATGCTTATTATCGCTGTAAGTCCTTCACGAACATCTTCTCCTGAAAGAGATTCGCTTTTCTTACCATTATTTTTCAAAAGACCTTTCTTTTTCGCATAATCATTAATTACCCGCGTTAAAGCTGTCTTTAATCCAGAGACATGAGTCCCTCCTTCAACAGTATTGATTGTATTAACAAATCCAAATATACTCTCCCGATAGCCATTGTTATACTGGATTGCAACATCGAGAACTATATCATCTGCTTCTTTTTTGAAATAAATCGGCTCTCTGTGAAGAACTTCTTTTGACTTGTTAATCTGTTTAACAAATTCAATTAATCCTCCTGAAGAGAAAAATACTTCTTTCTTACCTTTTTTTTCATCAATAAGAATTATCTTTAGACCTGGATTAAGAAAAGTTATTTCTCTGAATCTTGTTTCCAAAACTTTATAGTCAAATTCAATTGTTGAAAAAATTTCAGGGTCTGGCCAGAATTTTATTTCTGTTCCGCTCTCTCCGGTACCAGCTTTTCCAACAACTTTAAGCTTTGTCAAAGTCTTTCCTTTTGAATATCCCTGTCTGTAAATTTTTCCATCTCTTTTAACTTCGATTATCATTTCTTTTGACAGAGCATTAACAACACTTATTCCAACCCCATGAAGTCCTCCAGAGATTTTGTAAGATTTCTTGTCAAACTTCCCGCCAGCATGCAGTCTTGTTAGAGCAACTTCAACAGCAGGTATTTTCAACACAGGATGTTTGTCAACAGGGATCCCCCTTCCATCATCACTGATTATTGCAGAACCGTCCTTGCTAAGGGTAACCTCTATTTTTTTGCAATATCCCATAAGAGCCTCATCAACAGAATTATCAACAGCCTCATAAACTAAGTGATGCAAACCATCCTTTCCTGTTCCCCCAATATACATTGCAGGCCTTCTTCTAACTCCTTCAAGACCTTCAAGAACCTGTATCTGCTTCCCTGTATACTCTGATTTTTTAGTCATTTTAATTTTCCTATATTAGATAGCATTGGCTAATTTTTAATTATTTTTTGTAAGTCTTAATTTAGAAAATCTCTTCAATTTTTTTTGATTTTCTGTATAAAAAACACATTTTTCCTTTATAAAGCTTTCTGCCAAAAAGATAAATTTACCGTCGATAAAACTGAAGATACTCAAAATGCCCTAAAAACTTCTTAAATGGGATTATCTTTCTAAAGTAACAAAGAAAAAGGGACTAATTATAGTTAAATTATGTTGATTTTTTATGAAAAAAAGTTTAGGAAAAGGTTTAGAAATGATACTCTTATTAGCAGGTTTTCTGCTTCCTTCATTTGGAGGAAATGTAAAGGCAGAGGAGACAAGGAAAAATGGAGAAATTGAAAATACAGGATATATAGAAGAATTTTTAAAAGATGATAGAATAAAAGATCTTAAAAATCCTAAATAGAAAACAATCTTTTTTATAGGGTTTTATTGGTAAGTCTAAACCACTTTATTTCCATTATTCTTTTTCTCTTTCTCTTTTGTCTTTTTAGAAATCCATCTCACCTTTCTTCTTTTCATTTTCATATTTTTCCTGCATTTTGAAGAACATAGACAATTTATTGTTCCATCGTTCATCACAAGAGTGGTTCCTCTAGGAAATTCATAATCTTTACCGCAATAGACGCATTTAGGCATTTTTATTTTTCCTGAATCTTAATTTATAATTAGTAGTATTTAATTTAACAGACATAACAGGTATAATCAAAGAGTTATAACCAATATACCTCTCCTTAGCACACCTCTCTTGAAGAGATATAGCATCACTTAGAGAAAGGTCTACAAATTCTATTTCTTCCTTATTTGAAATAAGAATGTGATCTAAAAAATCTTCAAATAATTTATCAAGACATTTTTCTCCCATCTTAAGTATAAGCTCCCTTTGTCACTTTAGATTTAATTCTTCTGGCTTCAATTTCTGTTTCTCTTAGCATCAGGTAATCTCCTATTCTAATCGGGCCCCTAACATTTCTTCTCATTGCCCTTCCTTTATCCCTTCCTTCAGTAACCAAGCATTTAGTCTGAGTAACTTCACCACGAAAACCTGTCCTTCCAATAATTTCCTGAACAAGTGCAGGAACTGCTTCAGCTGTAGCAATCCTTTCATTGCTTCTCTTTTGTCTTCGTTTTTTTTCCATTTTTAATTAAAGAGATAATTTATTTTTAAGAAGGAACGTCTTTTTCTTTTTTGGTTTTACTTGAAAGTACCTCAAGAGCTTTAATATCTTGCTCAGCCTCTCCTGTTTTAATCACTACAACAGAAGATGCAGATACAGGAATTCCAACAGCAATACCAATCTTTTGTTTGCTGTCAGCTTCTTTACAAGGAATATTTTTCTCTTTACATAAAAGAGGTATATGCTGAACAATCTCTTTTGGTTCAACATCAGCCGCATAAACAACAAATTTTGCTGTTCCACGTTCTATTGCCTTTGTGACTTCATTTGTTCCTTTTTCTACCTTTCCTGTTCTTCTTGCTTTTTCAATTATGGCGTATACGTCTGTCATTTTTTGTTTAATTTTATCTATTAGTTAAGTTTAATCTAGAACGATCTTCTCCTCCCGAAAATTCGTTCATTGGATAAATGATTGAGAAAATTTGAGTTTAAAAAACTTTGGTTGAAAGAGATATAAAAAAAACATTAGTTAAACTCTTCATTTTAACTTTGCTATTGCTATTGGAAATTCTCCACCACCATACTGAAGAGGCATATTAGATTCTGGCCCATAAAGAGGCCACTCTCTAACAATAAAGGGAATAGAAGGAATCTCCATTTCGTGTTTTTTTGGGAAATAAACCCTAGGTAATCCTAAAGAATAAATCTCGTCTCGAAGATTTTCAAAAGTTTCAAATTCCCTTCCAAAAAAAGACTCTAATCCTTTCTTAATATTATCCCAAGTTTTATTGAACCCTTCAATCTTTTCTAAAATAACCTTAGGCATATCCAGATAATCCTAAAGTATTATTTAAATATTTATATAAAAAAGAATATCATTTCCATCTCACATTAACATCATCTGTTCTCTGCTTAGGTTTAATATCAATCTTATCCAAATTCTCTCCATAAATCTTTTTCTTAAACATAATTTCTCCAAGAAAAGCAATCATAGCTCCGTTATCGACGAGCAATAGCCTATCTGGACAAAAAAACTTTGCCCCGCGCTCTTTGCACATAATCTTGCACATTTCCTGCAAGCGAGAATTACAGGCAACACCTCCGCCCAAGAGCAGTTCTTTTTTTCCTGTGTGAGCCAGAGCTCTTTCAGCAGTCTCAACTAGCATTGCAAAAACAGTTTCCTGCATTGAATAAGCCAGATCCTGAATCCCATATTTTCCTGATTCTAACTTCTGTTTAAGATTTGTTAAAATTCCTGACAAGGCAATATCCATCCCTTTGACAGTATAGGGCAACTCAATTAATTTTTTTTCAGGACCACCAGAACTTTTCTTCGCAAGCTTTTCTATTTCAGGTCCGCCTGGAAATCCAATTCCAGCATACCTGGCAAAATTATCAATAAAATTTCCAACCCCTAAGTCAAGGGTTTCACCAAAAATCCTGAACTTCCCAGAAGCATAGGCAATTATCTGTGTATTAGCTCCTGAAGCATAGAGCATAACAGGGTCTTTTGCGCCAGTAATTCTGCCAACTTCAACATGAGCAATACAATGATTCACAGGAACAATTGGTTTTCTTAACCGTTCTGCTAAATCCTTTGCAAATTTAATTCCTTCCAAAAGACAAGGAGATAATCCAGGTCCCTGGGAAAAAGCAATAGCGTCAATTTCCTCTTCACTTACTCCAGAAACCTCAAGTGCCTGAGAATAAATCTTTTCCTTGGATTCACTATGATGCTTCGCAGCTTCCATAGGAATTATGCCTCCTTTTTCTGTGACATAAGTACTTTTAACATTTGCCAGGATCTTCCTATTCCTAACAATTCCAATTCCAAAAGTATGCGCTGTAGATTCAATTCCTAAGATTGTTGTCATAAAAATAAAATACAGAATTAGTATATAAAATTAATTAAATAAAAAAATAAAAAAAGCAATTGAAGAATTATCTTTTCTTCTTTTTTTTCTTTACGGTTTTCTTCTTAGCCTTTTTAGCTTTCTTTTTCTTTTTACCACCTCTAGCCATTTTTGCTTCACATACATTTCCTTTTCCATCAACGTAGTAGAGATGTCCTGGCTTTCTTTTAATAACCTGTTTAACAACTATTTTTCCCATCTTTGATCCTCCTTTTTAATATTATAATAAGCTAAATAATAAAAACTATTTAAATCTTTCTCTCCCGACGAGAAATGTTACAATTCCTGAGTATTTACTGTTCAAGGGTATTTCAATTAATCTTTCAAAGTTTTTGTTTTCAGGCACACTGACAGAAATTCTGAATGGTTTTACTTTTTTAACGCCGATAACTTTTCCTTTTTCATCGATCCAGACAGCAACAAACGGAAAAAAGACAAAAAAAGAATGTATTTTTATATTGCTTGGATTCTTAAATTCAAACAAAAGCGCTTCTGCATTTTGCCTTCTTTTAAACATAAGACCTGAAAACTTTTCAAAAAAACTGCAAATCCTGACATCAAGACTGATCTTTTTCTTTTTGTAATTAAAAAAAATTTTCTTTTGTTTTTTCTTCATTTTAATAGCTCTCTTCTCTCCTGTTCCTCCTTGTTTTTCTTTCTTAATTTATATGCGCGGTAATTTTTTTCAATGTTTCTCTCGCAGACGCGGTCATGATGCCTGAACCCTCCGCCAAATGTTGCAGGAATATGCATCAGCTCGTGGATTATAACTTTTATTTTTTCTTCTTCAGGGAGCTTGTCAAATCTCTCTGAAAGAAATTCAAGAACATAAAAAGCATCTGTTCCCATTGCTTTCTGAATAAGCTTTCCAATTGTATGACATCTAGCAACTGTTCTCCTAGAAGAAGTTCCAAAACTCCTAAAGCATTTAACCCTCTCAATCTTCACATGCGGGAACAAGAAAGTGGAAATCTCTTCTGCAATTTTCTGAATTTCTGGAGCAAATTCGTATTTCATTTCAATCCTCCACCTCAATAACTTTTTTCCGAGAAGACAGCCCTGATTTTATTTTCACCGGCCTGCCAAAATATTTTTTTAATAATTTAACAAGTTCTGTATTTGCCTTATTATTCTCTGGAAGCGATTTTAAATAAACTAAATACCCATCCCTTTTTTTGATAACTTCCTGCTTTCCTGAATTTGGCTTGACTTTGACTTTTATTTTCATAGGTATTTATTTCATCTGGTAACAATCTCCAAAGCATCACGATGCTTTAATTTATGTTCTTTTCCCCAGGCCATTTTTGTCCTTGCGTCAATTGCTTTAATAAAATTGTTCCCAAAGTCAGTATGCAAATAATAAGCAAAATCCAGAGCAGTTGTTCCTGGAGGCATTAAAAAACAATCAGGCAAAATTTTTCCTTTGCTGTCCTGCAGCTTATTCGCGCTTGCAGGAAAAACAGCAATATATTCTAAGAGGTTAAAAATAGCATAATCCAGCACAGCCTGAACACCAGTTCCTGTCTCAAATTTATCAAGAACAGTTTCTTTTATTTTTTTCAAAGCACTTTCCTGCTTTTCGCTTAAATTTCCTTTAACAGAAAAATCCCTTTCACCCGGGATGTAATCAATCAACCCTTCTTTTGAAGCTTCCCTCAAAGCCAGCTCAGAATCAGCAGAACACGGGACAACAATCATGTCTGGAAATTTCTGCTTAATCTTTTCATAATTCTCAGGGCTTTTTTCCAAATCCATTTTATTTGCAGCAATTATAACCGGCTTGCTTTCTTTTCTTAATGCAGAAGCAAATCTCATCATATTATCATCATTCCACAAACCAGGCCTCTCTGGAAAAGAATTTTTAATCAAAACATTTTTCACATTATTTTCACTAACCTTCAAACCTGAAAACTGCTTGGCAACTATCTGTGAAAAATTCCCCTTGCCACTGTCTTTTGACTCTGTTTCCACTTTCTTGATAAATGTTTTCCAGGCTTTAACAAGGATATTAAAAAACCATTTATCCAGCTCCTTCTCCAGGAATTCAATATCTTTTGATATATCATAATTTTCTGTTGGTTTCCCTTCACTATCTGTCTTCCCAGAGACATCTAAAATATGAATAAAAACATCTGCTGTTCTTAAATCGTCTAGAAACTGGTTCCCAAGTCCTTTTCCCTCGCTTGCTCCTGGAACAAGACCTGCCACGTCCATAATCTCAACAGGAACAAATCTTTTTCCTTTAATGCAAAATCCATGATTTGGGTTACATTCTGCCCCAAACTCTTTGTCAATGCAATCTACTTTCACATACCCTACTCCATGATTTGACTTTATTGTTGTAAAAGGATATGAAGCAATAGCAACTTCTGCTAGAGTCGCTGCTTTGAAAAAAGTTGACTTTCCTGCAGACGGCTTTCCCACAAGACCTATTAACATGATTCAGGGAAAAATGTGTTTTTTATAAAACTTTGTTAACCAGAAAAGGATTTGCCTCCTTGGTTTATCTGACTCTGCTTCCTTCTTTCCCTCAGTTTTTTTACAATTAAGATTATGATTATAGCTATTGCAACCAAAAATATCAGGATTATCAAAAACAAAACGATTTTCCCGAGGATAATCACCGGAGGTCGCTCAATAACCTTGAAATGCGCGCTTGAAGGTGCGACTCCATTGGGATAAATAAGCTCAAGTGCAACAACATATTCCCCAAGAGGAAGATTCCCTATATCAAAATTTCTCTTTAACTCCATTTTTTCTTCAATTAAAAGAGTCTCGCTCTTAGTAAGGAAAACTTCACCAGCGTAATCTTTTATTGTGAATTCCAAAGTAATATCAAGCCTTGCAGGATCTCCGGTCGGAATCAGAGTTACAAGTGTTCTAAGTATTTCCTCCTGCGGAACCTCAAAATTCTCGTTAAGAACAGCTATGTTT
>Ga0307420_1001480_pt1 | contig 10372 bp, 7 predicted proteins | sample SalMarWE160240MG_2_FD_202167 | JGI IMG/M metagenome (GOLD analysis project Ga0307420, IMG submission 202167) | Salt marsh sediment microbial communities from the Plum Island Ecosystem LTER, Massachusetts, United States - WE1602-40 | ecosystem: Environmental > Aquatic > Marine > Intertidal zone >... | reverse complement strand
TTTCTTGAGGAAAGGAAGACCCCGCCAGTTAAAGAACCAAAAAGTAACCAGATAGCAATAAGGGCAAATATCAGCGTATAAGCCCTAACGTCAATCTTAATTTCCTTAATCTTACGAATAAAATTTAATTGTTTCATTGATTATACCTATCATTTCTTTTAAGATTTGTAGCCAAAGCCATTATCCTTTCTTGTGTAGCATCTTTACGGTTTAAGGTTCCAGCGCATTCTCCTTCGCGCATAATCGCGATCCGGTCACTCATTCCCAGTACTTCTTCTAACTCAGAAGAAATCATAATGATACCTACACCATTTTCAGCAAGTTTGTTTATGAGGTTATATATCTCATATTTAGTCCCTACATCAATCCCTCTGGTCGGATCATCGAGAATAAGAATTTTCGGTTTTGACATTAACCACTTTGCTATAACTACCTTCTGTTGATTACCTCCGCTTAAAGATTCTGTAATGGTGAAAAGAGAAGGAGTCTTAATACTAAGATCGTCAGCATATTTTTTACACTCCTGTAATTCTTTAAACTGATCAATACTCCATGTGTTAGAGAATTTTTCAAGGTTTGGCAACGAGATATTTTTAAATACTTCCTGAATTAATACTAGCCCCATCTTTTTCCTATCTTCCGGAACAAGGCTTATTCCATAATTAATCGCATCCTCTGCTGATCGAATCTTAATCGGTTTTCCTTCCAAAAATATTTCTCCGGCAATCTGATGCCCATACTCTCCAAATAGTGCAGTAACAAGCTCGGTTTTTCCGGAACCCATAAGTCCGGCTATCCCCAATATTTCCCCTTTTCTTAAATCGAATGAAACCTTTTTGATTATCGTTTTACTCTGAGCTGATACCGATAAGTTCTTCACTTCCAAAATCTTTTCCCCGGGCCTGGAATGTCTGACAGGAAACCTTTTTTTCATTTCGCGTCCTACCATCATGGTAATAACCTTCTCTTCGGTGGTATCCGCTGTTCTTACTGTATCAACGACCAGACCATCTCTAAGAACGGTAATATTATCCGCGATTCTAAAAAATTCCTCCAGCCTGTGAGAAATATAGATACAGGTCACTCCATTCTCTTTCAGGTTCTTGAGTATTTCCATTAAATAATTAACTTCAGCCTCGGTAAGGGCAGAAGTGGGCTCGTCCAAAATTAGAAGCTTAATCTCCTGTGATAGAGCTTTAGCAATTTCAACCATCTGTTGCTGTCCAACGCTCAGCGTGGATAATTTTGCAAAAAAAGGAATATTTAATTTATATTTTGTAAGAATTTCTTTCGTGTCAGAAAATAATTTACTCCAATTGATAATACCTTTATCTTCCGGTTCTCTTCCCAGAAAAATATTTTCCCCTACTGTCATTTGAGGAACAAGAACAGGTTCCTGATAAACGGTGGCAATTCCTTCCCTTATTGCCTCTTCAATCGAAGAAGAAGTTAACTTTAGCTCTTTTTCATTAAAATAAATTGTCCCCTGGTAGGTATTATGAGGATAAACTCCAGCCAAAATCTTCACTAAAGTAGATTTCCCGGCACCATTTTCTCCGCACAAACCATGAATATCCCCTTTTTTTACTTTAAATGAAACATTGGATAGTGCTCTGATACCTGGAAAGTCTTTTGTTACATTCTCAATTTGTAAAATGGTTTCATCTTTCAAAATAGGATTACCCCCCATAAAGGGATGACTTTTTTTGTATTCACTTATGAAAGAAAGTGCACCACAGATAGTAAAAATCTGTGATGCACTTTCTTCGTCATTAGATTTTTGGTGGTCTATCTCCTTCGGGCACTCCTTTATAAACATCATCGTATGATTGATAACCACTCTTCACAATGACATCATAGAGGTTGTCTTTGGTTGCCCCTACAACTTCCAGGAACTTACAAGGCACGGATCCCTTTAGGTTTGCATCTCCGGTAAGTTCGGCTAGTGAGAAATCTTGTAATCCTTCCACCGCTTCACCTTTTGCTAACTTGACAGCGATCTCAATGGACAATGGAACAAGTAGTCTAATATCTTTGTATACCGTGACTGTAAGATCTCCCTTAGCTACAGCATTACAACCGGCTGCTGTAGCGTCTTGTGCGGAGATTGGGACCTTTCCAGCCAGACCTTGAGCCCTCAAAGCTTCGATTGCACCAAGTGCTGTTGAATCATTGGAAGCGACTACCGCATCAATCTGATTATTTGTGGCAGTAAGCATATTTTCCATAATCTTCAGTGCTTCAGTCGTATCCCAATTCGGTACCCACTGATCAGCAACAACCTCGATTTGACCACTATCAATGTAAGGTTTAAGAACTTCCATCTGTCCCTTTCTAACTAGTGTAGCATTATTGTCCGTTGGGCTTCCACCAAGAAGTGCAAATTTTCCCCTATCCTTCACCGCTATTACTCCTCTTGCTTCAGCTCGCCCAACCTCAACATTATCAAATGAAATATAAACTGAAGCATTCGGTGATTTAATTAATCTATCATAGGCTATGCATTTAACTCCTGCTTGTGATGCTGCGTCTACTGCTGTTGCTGCCGCTGCACCGTCCTCTGCAACAATAATAATAACATCTACCCCTTGAAGAACCATATTCTCAATCTGGTCATTCTGAATCTTCGGATCATGATTGGCTTCTTGGACAATAACCTCGGCACCAGCATTATTCGCTAGCTTAGTCATTTCTTCTGCTTCTCTCACCCATCTTTCAAGAGTAAAATCAGAAAATGATAAACCAATTTTAGGCTTATCTGCGGCAAAACCCGAGAACCCTAATACAACGAAGAATACAATGGTTAATAAAATGATAGTATATTTTTTCATAATAAAAATCTCCTTTAAAAAAATAAAATTTTTAATACTTGTACCCTAAGCAAGAACTAAATTTTATGTATCGTAATAATCGTGTTAGCCAGGTTTATGTTTGAGAAATTTGCATCCCCCCTTCCCTCTGTTTTTTGATGTTTACTAAAGACATTTGCGGAATGATGTAGTCTGGTATATTTTTCGAAAAGTACTTATTATATTACTTAAATTAAGTATTATATTAATCATTTTTTAAATAATATACTAATTTTTAAATTTAGTCAAGACCCCTCCATTTCGCTTTTTACGCTTTGTTATTATTTTATAGATTTGTATAGATTTCCCTGTGTTGATTTGCTTAATATGTAAAAGTACCTATGTGAAATAAAAACTTATTTTGATGAAATAGCATGTTGCTTTTTTCTAAATTGTAGCTCGTAAACACTGCTTCCTATCAAACGATTTTCTCTATACAAAGATGTTTTATATTGACTAAATTTAAATAATTTGTCTAAAAAATATTTTAGTGGTGTTGTGGTGGCTCCACCCCCTTCCTCCTTTCTGAAACATTCTTAATCTTTTTTTGAATTCTAAAACAAGTTAAAAATTTCTTGTTTTAAACCATCTATAGTCAATTCATTAGAGAGGATAAATGGGAACAGAACTCCGTCCCCTGTTCCTTATTGGTTTACAGTCGAAAGATGATTGGAATTTTAAGAATTGATAGTATCAATAAAGAGTTGAATTACTTTTGCTCCGCCGATAAATGTTCCTGCCATACTTCCCAGATTAGCAAAGGCCACTACCAGTAAAATTTTAGTAACCCGATTATAAAAAAAGTCTTTAAGGGTAGTTATATTCCCCAGCTGTTCGAAATCTTCTACCCGGGGACGTCTGATCAGGGCTTCCGCAATACCGGCAAACCATCCGGCAGCTAAAAGAGGATTTAAGGAACTAAAAGGAGCTGCCACAAAGGCAGTAAGAATAGAGAGAGGGTGCGCCATGGCTATTAATGCTCCCAGTGCAGATAGAGAGCCATTCCATAAGAACCATTGAGTAATTTGCTCAAAGCCGGCAGGGTGAGAATAGGTAAAAGTAGAGGCAATAATAGCTATTATTGCTAAGGGGATACCCCAAACTAATACTTTTAAGTAGTTAGAGGTAGAGGGTATTTTAATTAGGGCAATTAAATCATGCTCTTTATCTATTTCCTTTTTAATTCCCGGGATATGCCCGGCACCAACAATGGCGATGACTTTATTGCCTGGAGCCAGTTTTATTTTTTCAGCCAGGTATTGATCTCTTTCATCTATTAAAGTATTTTTCAATCGGGGGAATGAACGAGCTAATTCGCTTAAGGCAGCGGTCAGAATATCTTCTGATTTTAGCTTTTCAATTTCTTCTTCCGAAATTTTTTCTTTACCGAACATACTGAGGATTAACATAAAAAGTATGCGTATTTTTCCCCAAAGACTGAGCTTTTTCCAGACACGGGTAAACGTGACCTGGATATCTCTATCGGCAAGAACCAGATGGGCATTTATCTCTTTTGCTGAGGAAATAGCCTGAATCATTTCCTGACCCGGATTAATTCCCAATTGCTGAGCTAATCGTTTCTGAAAAGAGGATAAAATCAAATTAGCCAGGAGGAGAAGAGCCTTTTTTTGTTTGATGATGGTAATAATATCCATATTTTTCCATTTGTTCGGATCATTTATACTATTATAGCGGGCAAGGCATAATTCTACACAGACACTATCCGGCTTTTCTTGTTCAATTAATTCTTTTACTTCCCGGGCACTGTCTTTAGAGACATGGGCAGTGCCTACTAATAAAATTTCTTTTCCATCTTTTTTTAACATATGGATATTTTTATTATTTTGTAACAATTGTTTATCCCCTCCAGTAAAAATAGTGTGAATGTGTTTATGTCTATGAAATTGAAATAATATTATACCATAAAGAAATTATGAAAAATAATGTTGGCGGGATATTTTAAGAAAAAAAGCACATAAAAACCTACCAAAGGAATATCCCCTGGTAGGTTTTTTTATCATTTTATTAACTGCTCGGCAATTTGGACAGCATTTAATGCTGCACCTTTTCGCAGATTGTCAGAAACCACCCATATCACCAAGCCGTTTTCGGTAGAGATATCTTCTCTGATTCTGCCCACAAAGACTTCGTCTTTCCCTTCGGCAAATAAAGGTAAGGGATATTCTAATTTTTCCGGATTGTCAATTACTTTAATCCCGGGGAAAGCACTCAATATTTCTCGGGTTCTCTGAAGAGAAATTTTCTTTTTGGTTTCTATATGGATTACTTCCGAATGAGCCCGATAGACCGGGACCCTCACTGTGGTAGCAACAACTCTAATTTTTTTATCCCCCAATATCTTTCTGGTTTCGTTTAACATCTTCATCTCTTCTGTAGTATAGCCGTTTTCCATAAAAGAGCCGATATGAGGGATTGCATTATAAGCTATCTGATAAGGATAGACCTTTATTTCAAATTCTTCATCTTTGGCGATAGAAACAGCTTGATTCTTTAGTTCTGCTATGGCTTCTTTTCCGGTTCCGGAGACGCTTTGATAAGTAGCTACAAGCACTCTTTCTATCCCCACTTCATCATAGATGGGTTTTAAAGCCAATACCATCTGGATGGTAGAACAGTTGGGGTTGGCAATTAAACCCTTGTGCCATTTTAAGTCACCGGGATTCACTTCCGGTACTACCAGGGGAACGTTGGGGTCCATACGGAAGTACTTACAATTATCTATTACTATCGTCCCTTGCTGGACGGCCAGGGGGGCAAAGTGAGCGCTTACTTCATCGCCAGCCGAAAAAAGGGCGATATCAATTCCAGAAAAGGAATCTTCCTTTAACTCCTGGACTAGAATTTTTTCTTCGTTAAACTGATACGCTCTACCAGCTGAACGACCAGAGGCGAAGAGACTTAATTTTTCCACCGGAAATTTTCTTTCTTCAATAACTAACCTCATCTCTTCTCCAACCGCTCCAGTAGCCCCTACTACGGCAACATTATATTTTTTCATTTTTCTTCACCTACTTAATCTAAATTAAATTCTTTATGGACTGCTCTTACTGCATCTTTTATACGGGAAGAGCTGATTAGACAGGATATTCTGATACCGGCAGTGCTGATCATATCTATATTTATTTCTTCTTTGGCTAAGGCACCGAACATTCTGGCGGCTATAGACGGGTCACTGGTAATGCCTGCTCCCACGATGGAAACCTTGGCTGCTTCCTGCTCGGATATTACTCCTTTAGCCCCAATTTTATCTGCTATTTGTTTGGTAATTTGGATCGCCTTATTAAAATCGTTCAAAGCAACGGTAAAGGCTATATCGTTAACCTGATTATGATGAGCACTTTGAATAATCATATCTACAATTATCTCTTTTTCGGCTAGGGCTTTAAACAATTTATAAGCTACGCCGGGAACATCCGGAACCCCCTGGACTACGATTTTGCCTACATTGGTCTCCTGGGTTACTCCTCTTACAATTACTTTTTCTAACATCTGGTTTGCCTCCTTTATAAGTGTACCTTCTCCTTCAGTAAAAGACGATTTGACTAAAATTTTTACTTTATAATTTCTGGCCAGGTCTATTGCCCTGTAATGCATTACTTTAGCTCCTAAGCTAGCCATCTCAGCCATCTCGTCATAGGAGATTACCGGAATTCGACAAGCAGAAGGGACAATTCGAGGGTCGGCAGTATAAACTCCATCGACATCAGTATAGACTTCACACCTGTCCGCCTTTAGTTGGGCAGCCAGGGCGATAGCGGTAGTATCCGACCCTCCTCTGCCTAAAGTAGTAATATCACCATTTGCGTCAATACCTTGAAAACCGGCTACGATCACTATTTTGCCTTTTTTTAAAGCTAACTCTATTTTTTTATGTTTTATAGCGGCAACCTTGGCCTTGGTATGAACGGCATTGGTAATAATCCCTGCTTGCATCCCGGTAAAAGAGATAGCATCCCATCCAAGAACATGAATGGCCATAGTTAACAGGGCTATAGAAACCTGTTCGCCGGTAGAAATTAGCATATCTAGCTCTCGCTCATTTGGAGAGGAGGTAATTTTGCCGGCCATCTTGATTAGTTCATCAGTAGTCTTTCCCATCGCCGAAACTACTACCACTACTTTACTCCCTTCTTTTGCTTTTTCTACTATTTTCTCGGCTACCTTTTTTATCCGCTCGATATCTGCTACCGAGCTTCCTCCGTATTTTTGCACTATAATTTTTTGCATTAATAAAAACCTGCCCATTAAACATTTAACAGTTAGCCGGTGTATCAGCTGGTGTCAATTCAACAATTTACCGATTCACCTATTCATTCAATTATCCAGTTAACCGATTTATTTATAAATTGCGTAATGTGTAACTTGTAATAAGAAACCTGTTTTTATCAATTCAAGAAACGTGATCTTGTTAATCATTAAAAATTACTTATTACAGTATTTCTATACGCTTTACGCTAAACGCTATCCGCTATTTTCCGAGATACGATTCACGAGATACGAAATACGAGTTTAGTTCCCTCTAAATCTGCTTCCAACACTAAGACCCGACAAGTTATTCCTGCATCTAAAAAAGAGTCTTTCATTATCTTGCTTATTGCTTCCTCTGAATCTTTTTTAGTTAAGGAGATAATCGAGGGTCCCGATCCGCTTAAGGCAACACCTGCTAAACCCGTTTTTTTTATTTTTAAAAACATATCTTCAATCCCCGGAATAAAGGGCGCCCTATAAGGCTGGTGAAGCCTATCCTCCATAGCCTCAGCCAACACTTCCCAATCTGAATTTTGTAGGGCATTCACTAAAAGCGCGGAACGGCTTAAATTAAATATCGCCTCAGATAAAGCAATTTCCCGAGGTAAAACTTTCCTCATCTCACCTGTGTTTAAAGTAAAATCAGGTATCGCCACCACAATTTTTAAATCATGCGGCGTTTTAATCTTGGCCCACCTTATCTCCTCTTGGCCTGTATTATAAGCCAAGGTAAACCCCCCAATTAGAGCAGGAACAATATTGTCCATGTGTCCTTCTAAAGAGAGAGCCAGCTCAAGTATCTCCCGATTGGTTAAATTAACATTATAGTGTTTAGCTGTTCCCACTATTCCCCCTATTATGGCAGATGCACTGCTGCCCAACCCCCGGGTAATCGGAATTTGGTTAAAAGCCTTGATCTTTAATCCTTTTTTAGATTTATCCTGACCTATCTTTTTTAAAACTAGTTCAACTGATTTGCCGATTAAAGTATCCTTTTTAACCGAAAACTTTTCCGCTCCTTCTCCCTGGTATTCAATAACCAAACCTTTTTCTATCTCTTCTATCTCCAGATTTAAATATAATTTTAAAGCCAAGCCCAGGCAATCAAAACCCGGTCCTAAGTTAGCGGTAGTCGCCGGAACTCTAATTTTTATCATAGATTCTCTCCTTTAAATTCGTTAGCTAGTTAATTGGTTAATTAGTTAGCTAGTTTAATACTAAATCCTCAACTAACCGACTAACCTTGTAATTCTTTTCTTTTTACTCATTACTTTATTCTATACGCGATACTAATTTATCTTCTAGCTCCTGGATTCTGGCTTCTTCCTTCTTCACTATACGCTAAACGCTGCGCGCTCTATGCTAATTTAAATTTCCACCACTCTAATGGTACTGCATATTTTTTCTACGCATTCTAAGTGAGCAACTTCCTTTAAAGCCTCCTGTACATTGCCTTCTTTGGCCTGATGGGTTAAGAAAACAATATCTGCTACTTCTCCGGCCTCTCCCTTTTGTATAACCGAAAGAAAGCTGACTTTTTTCCGGGCGAAAACGCCGGCAATCTCTGCTAGCACCCCAGGCCTATCTTTTACCCTGATCCTCAAATAATAAGGAGAATTAGTTTCGCTGAAATCCTTAATCTTTTTCTTTTCAAAATAATTATAATGGTTATTGTAATTATCGTAATTTTTAATTATCTCTACTATATCACTGACAATCATGCTTCCCGCAGGTAAAGCCCCGGCCCCCAGACCGGAAAAGGTTAAGTCTCCAAACTCCCCTCCCCGAAGCAGAATCCCATTGTAGGCACCGCCAATATTAGCCAAAGTATGCTTTTTAGATATTAATGCCGGATGAACCCTTATATCTAAATCCAAACCAGTATCTCGGGCCAAAGCCAAAAGTTTAATGGTATAGCCTAACTCTCGGGCATATCCGATATCCAGCTTAGAAATATTTCTTATCCCTTCATAATAGATATTATCCGAATCGATCTTCGCCCTGAAGGCAATGGCGGAAAGAATAAATATCTTGTTAAAGGCATCAAAACCATCAATGTCTTTGCTGGGGTCGGCCTCGGCATATCCCTTTTCCTGAGCCTCTTTTAAGGCCTCTTTGTAATCTTTATCCTCTTCACTCATCTTGGTGAGAATATAATTGGTAGTGCCGTTTAGAATTCCTATGATCTCTTTTAATTTATAGGAAGTAAGGGAATGAGAAAGTGCCCCGATTATAGGTATGGCACTGGCGACACTTGCCTCAAAAAGAAAATTCACTTTATTTTCCCGAGCTAAATCTAAAATCTCATATCCCGCTTTGGCTATCACTTCTTTGTTGGCAGTAACCACGTGTTTTCCTGAGTTGAGCGCTTGCATAATCAAGCTTTTTGCCGGCTCAAAACCGCCTATGGTCTCTACTATGATATCAATTCCGGGGTCAGTAACTACCTCTTGGGCAGAGCTGGTAAAAATTTTATAAAGATTTTTGTCGAGAAGAATTTTATCCTTGTCTTTATCTGCTAATTTTTTTAATACTATTTTTTTTGGATATATCTTTTGCTCGATAAATTCTTTATTTTCCTGCAAAATCTTAATAGTGCCCTGACCTACCGTACCCAATCCTAATATACCGATATTTATGGTTTCTTCTTTCATAATTATCTACCACCCTTTCAATTATAAAAAAATCTTTCGCCTTATTATGTTAAATATAAAGACGAAAGATTTTCGTGGTTCCACTTTATTTCCCCGAAGACAACGTGTTTTCAGGGCTCTCTTAATAGCTGTATGGGTCCTCTCCCGAAAGATTTACTCTTTTTATAAGATTCATCTTAGCCTCCGGGCTGGTCTTCGGTTAAAAAATTTCTACAGTAAAAAATGTTTAACTTACTCTTCCCGTCATCGGCCTATTATTAAATTTTCATAATTTTAGCACTCGAATTTAATTTTGTCAAAATTTTCCTGGGTTTGTTTTTGTTTTTCTAAACTTGTTAGCTTAAATCAACGTCTTCACTCGATACCAGGGCAACGCTGGCCACCTTGTCTTCCGGCGCAAGGCTCTTTACCCTTACCCCTTGCGTGCATCTCCCGGTATGACGAATCTCTTTAACCTGAACCCTACTAACAATTCCCTGTTGGCTGATTAATACTATCTGGTCTTCTTCGCTCACCACGATAACATCTATCACCAAGCCCCTTTCTTCGGTGAGTTTAATCGATCTCAGCCCTTGACTACCTCGTCTCTTAAATTCTCTA
>Ga0307420_1001477_pt1 | contig 10380 bp, 9 predicted proteins | sample SalMarWE160240MG_2_FD_202167 | JGI IMG/M metagenome (GOLD analysis project Ga0307420, IMG submission 202167) | Salt marsh sediment microbial communities from the Plum Island Ecosystem LTER, Massachusetts, United States - WE1602-40 | ecosystem: Environmental > Aquatic > Marine > Intertidal zone >... | reverse complement strand
AAGATGGGACCGGAGAGGATGCAGTGGCAGGCACGGAAATAACCGGTAATATAAATATATTAAGCGGTCTTGAAATTTCCGATACGGTAAAAAGCAGCAGGCCCATTGCAATAATGGTTGAAAATACTCCTGACGCTAGACCGCAGTCAGGACTTATTTATGCTGATATCATATTTGAAGTAGTTGATGAATACGGCGTCACCAGATATGTAGTTATATATTCTTCTTATGAAGCAGAAATTGTCGGCCCGGTCAGAAGTGCCAGAATTTATTATGCAGAGATAGCCAGAGGGTTTGATCCGGTATATGTTTTTTGGGGCACATATGTAGAATGTTTTGATGTAATAAAAAAACTGGATATGGATGTTCTGGATGGAAATCAAATGGGTTATGTTGCAAGTACCAATTCGGGATGGAGAGATTACAACAGAAGTAATATTACCGAACATACTGCTTTCATGTCTACTATAAAATTAAAAGAAGATGTGCTAGTTAATGAATATTCCCTGGAAGGCGGACAATCTCCTCTGAGGTTTAAAATAGATGCAGCTGAAGCTGATAGAGGCAGTATAGATGATATAGCCATTAATTTTTCGGATCAAAGTGCTTATGAAGCTAATTTTGAATATAATAAAGAAGAAAATGTTTATTACAAATACCAGGCAGGCCTCCCTCATACTGATTATGAGACAGGAGAGCAGATCTCGGTAAATAATGTAATTGTTATGATTACGGATATCGAAGGGCCGATAGACGAGTCCAATCATATGGCAGTTAGAACAACCGGAACCAGTGACATTGGAAAAGCATTTTACTTTATGGATGGAACAGTAAAAGAAGGGACCTGGGAGAGAACGTCTGCTTTTGATCCTTTTATTTACAGGAACAGTAATGGGGAAATCATACTATTCAACAGGGGATCGACCTGGGTAGCTATGATACAGGATACTGGAAGATTAACATATTAAAATAAATAGATTATCTATATTTTGAATGATAAAACTGAAAAAGAATTAATAAAAAGTAATATTTTGGGAAAAGTATTATTCTCCGAATGTGATATTAGAAAAAGAATTTCCGAGCTGGGAAAAGAAATTACAAAGGATTATAAGCAGAAAAATCTACTCTTGGTCAGCATACTAAGGGGCGGAGTTATTTTTTTATCGGACCTTATAAAACAGATTGACCTTCCTCTGAGTATTGATTTTATGAGCATTTCATCTTACGGTATTGATGGAACTTCAACGGGAGTGGTTAGAATTACAAAAGATCTTGATGAATCCATAGAAGGCAAAGATGTGCTTATTGTAGAGGATATTATTGATACGGGACTTACCATAAGTTATCTGCTTAGAAATCTTAGATCAAGATTTCCTGAAAGCCTGAGAATATGTACCTTGCTGGACAGGGATGTGAGAAGAATTGCAGATATTGATATAAAATATATTGGCTTTAAAATAGGGGAGAAATATATAGTGGGATATGGCCTGGACTATAAACAGAAATTCAGGAACCTCCAATCAATTTATGAATTGAAACTGGATGCGGTAACCAGAGACGTCGAGTCTTTGAAAAACAGTTCCAGTGTTTAAGAATTAAAACAAATCCTTGGTTCATCGATTTATATACCCATGTGTTATATAATTGGCTTGATTTTAACATATAATTCCATTGATAATGAAAAATAGAAAAGATTGCAGTTTAATTAAAATGACCCTGGAAGGTGTTAGAATAGAAATACCTTCAAATAAGCCTATTTTGCTTTTAAAGGAAGAAAAGGGCAACAGGTACCTTCCAATATGGATAGGGCCTTTTGAAGCGTCTGCAATAGCTCTTGAATTGTCTAACATAAAGACTCCAAGACCCATGACTCATGACTTAATTATTAACATTATAAAAAATTTGAATATAATTATTAATAATATCGAGATAACAGATATTAAGGATAATACATTCTATGCCATTATAAATATTAAAAATACTGATAAAAAAATTATCAGGATAGATTCAAGACCGTCTGATGCTATTGCTGCTGCAGTCAGGACCAAATGTGATATATATGTGGCAGAGCATGTCCTTAAATCAAGTGGATTAAAGATACAATCTATCGACGAAGAAATTGAAAAATTTAAGGATTTCCTCAATAATGTGAGCCCCGAAGATTTCAAGAGTAAATAGAACCACTTTTTACAAGAATTTCTTTTAAAATCATACAGTAAGCAAATCAAAACTTTAAATTTAATAAAATATATTATTATTTTTATAGCAGACAGTGCTATTGACTTTAATATGTTTAAATTTTAAAATTACATTGATGTAATTACATTGATGTAATTAAGGTGTCATTATGATAAACAACATAATAAAGAAGTTTTACGGCTCCGTTGATGTGTGCAATATAATCGGTATAACTTATAAACAGCTGGATTATTATGACAGGACCGATTTTATAAAGCCTTCTATAGGTGTAGCAGGTGGTTATGGGACAAGGAGAATGTACAGTTTTAATGATTTAATGAAATTAAAAGTTGTTAAAAAATTACTTGAGGCTGGTATAAGCCTGCAGAAGTTAAGAAAAACAAAAAAATATTTAGACGACTGTGACGACGGCAAAAACGGATTTTTAAAAGTAACCCTTTTATCAGACGGAAATACTGTTTATGCCTGTGATTCCGATAGAGCAATCATAGACACTTTAAAAAGCGGCCAGGGTGTTTTTGGTATTGCTCTGGGAAAGGTGTATCTGGATCTTAATGGTGATATAGAAAAATTTCTAAATAGTAATGGTATTGAAGAAAATAGTAGGAATAATATTAAAACAATTATAAATAAATAATTAAAGATTTTTGGGCTTTATGGCAAATAAATTGCTAAAAATAAGAAAAAATTTAAACAAGAATAACAGGCTCGATAACAAGTTTAAAAATGCCGAAAATATAATATTTGCACATAAAAGTGAAAAGGAATTTTCAAAAATTCTGGATTTCTATAGAATAAGATGGGAATATGAACCCAGGACCTTTGTTATCAGCTTTGATAAAGAAGAAAATCCTGAGCTAAGTTTTACTCCTGATTTTTATCTTCCTGATATTGATTTGTATATAGAGCTTACAACCCTGAATCAAAAATTGGTTACCAAGAAAAATTATAAGATAAAAAAACTTAGGAAATTATATCCTGAGATTAATATAAAATTATTTTACAAGAAAGATTATAACAGTTTGTTATTTAAATATTTAAATAAATAATCTTTTTGGTATTAAATAATTAATGAAATATTTTTATTATTTAGAAATTTTTAATTAGAATCACTTTATTTTTACTGCTTAAGTTTCTTTTATCTTAATAAAATGAAAAGCGAAAAAAATAATAAGGAAGGTAATTTAAAAGGCGATATAAGGACTCTTTTTAGTAAATATGGTACCCTTAAGGGGAAACCTGGCATATGGGGCGCATTCAGAATACTTGTGGTTAAACCAGGAGTTCAGGCTTTAATTTTCTACAGGTTCTATCATAGGATTTATAAATTAAAATTGGTTCTTCTCGCAGAATTCTTGAGTAGATTAAATTTATTTTTTAACGGTGCAGAGATTGATCCGGGAGCTAATATTGATTCAGGGTGCAGGATATGGCACACTTCCGGTGTTGTTATCGGCAGGGGAGTAAGAATCGGTAAAAATGTAAGCATCTTTTCAAATGTCACTCTTGGAGGTCTGGGTCACTCTATTTTTCATCACGGTATACCAGGATATCCTGTTATTGGGGATAATGTAATATTATATACAAATGTTACGATACTTGGCCCTGTAAAAATTGGAGACAATACAGTTGTGGGTGCTCATTCATTAGTTTTAAAATCACTGCCGCCTAATTGTGTTGCGGCAGGGAGCCCTGCTGTAATAATCAGATCATGAATAAATAAAATAAATAAAAAAAGAAAGAAATAACAAAAACAGTTCAAGTTTACATAATATATATTATCGGAAGTTAGATTGTTTTTTAAATTATACCTTTATTTCTTAAAAAAATATTAATTGAAATAAAAATTATTAAATGCCTTAAATTTGATTTAACCACTCCCCTTTTCAATCTAAAATCTTTCTTTATTAAAGAGATTACTATCCTTTAATAGAACCTGCTGTAAGACCTGAAACAATATGACGCTGGGCAAATATATAGAACACAACAGCAGGTATAGCTGCTAATATAAGGAATGCTGACACCAGAGATAAATCCTGCCCATATTGGCCCTGAAATTGCATTGTTCCAAGCTGCAGTGTCCATAATTTTTCATTATCTATCAGAACCAGTGCTACCAATAAATCGTTCCAAGTGTTAACAACAGCTAATGCTGCCACTGCAGCCAGCGAAGGACGAGCAAGAGGTATTAAAATACGCCAGAAAAATCCAATTGTATTGCAGCCATCTATACAGGCAGCATCCTGAAGTTCTGAAGGAATATTCATAAAAAAATTGCGAAGAATTACAGTTGACATAGAAATCTGAAATGTTGTTAGTACCAGTATTACCCCTATCAGATTATTTTGTAAACCTATCTGCCTTACTATAATGAATATTGGTAAAATGGCTACTGTGGCTGGGAACATAAGTCCTAGGGTAAAAAATTGAAATAGAACAGCTTTACCTTTGAAATTCATACGTGAAAATACAAAAGCCGACATAGAAGAAACAACTACTATTCCAACCGTAGCTGATATTGTTACAACCAAACTATTGCGCATCATATACCAGAAATCCTGCATACTTAAAATTCTTAAAATATTTTGCAATCTTGGTGGTATGGGGGGAATGTAAGGAATTGTCATAAACTCACCGCGTGTCTTTAATCCCCCAAATACAATAATTACAATCGGTGTAAGAATGAGAATTAAAGCTATTGTAAGAATGGCATATTTTAAAACTCCCGTAATGCGTTCCTTTAATCTCGTTCTTTTTTTAGCACTGTCATCTGACATAAATCAATCCTTTCTATGCTATATATTCTGTTCTGCGCATAAAACCCCTGTAGATTATCGAAAAAATAAGTGCAATAATCAACATCATTATTGCTATAGCTGCACCATATCCAAGTTGAAATCGTACAAAACTAAAACGATACATATAAGTTGATAAGATCTCACTGGCATTGACCGGGCCACCTTTAGTCATAATCCATACAATCGCAAAGACCTGCAGCGAACCAAGAACTGACAAATATACTGATGTTCTTACCGTGCCCATTACTAAAGGTAAAGTTATATGTGTTATCATCTGGCGTTTTGTTACACCATCGATTAAAGCAGCTTCTTCAATATCTCTTGGAATATTTTGCAGTCCTGTTATATATAAAAGCATGTGGAACCCTATATATTTCCAGGTCAGTACCATAAATATTGAAAATAGGACCAGTTTTGTATTGCCCAACCAGGCTTGAGTCTCCAGCCCAAGCGCTTGAAATACTGCATTTATAAATCCTCTACTTGCTTCAGGATTGTAAAGAATTCTAAACATAACAGCTGTAATAGCCTCAGACAGAACATAGGGCATAAAAAACACTGTCCTATAGAATCCACGGCCGCGTATTTTACGTCCGACCATAAGAGCAAGAACCATAGCCAGGGGGAGTTGTATTGCTAAAGAAAGTGCAACAATAATAAAACTGTTACCTACAGCTTTCAAAAAAACTTTATCCGCAAATATTTTTAAAAAATTTCCCATTCCTATAAAATCTTCGGCAGGACCCATGCCATTCCAGTCAAATGTGCTGAAATAACCGCACCGTATTATGGGATATACCAGGAAAATCGATATAAGAGCTGCAGCAGGGATCAAGAATAAAAAAACTTTTATTCTTTCTATTGAAATACTACGAGGTTTGATTCTTTTAAATGATTTTATAATAAACCTCCTACTATGTACATTTTATCTTTTATTTTAATTTTTTTGTACTGTTAATTATTACGGGGATTGGGTCTTTAGATCCAATCCCCGTCCATAGAAAACTTGAATAATTATTATTACAAGTTCTCAGCTGCTGAATCTTCAACCATTTGAGCAGCTTCCTCCGGTGTCATTGTTTTAGCAAAAATTGCCTGAACGGCATCATTTACTACAGAGCCCATTGCCGGTGGAAGATACTGATCGTAGTACAGCTGGAAATACCCAGCAGCTGCTGCACCCTCCTGAACCAATACAAGTGTCGGATCAGTAAGTCCAACTTCAGCACCTGCTACAACAGGAACAGACATACCTATTTCAGCCTGTGCTGTCTGTGACTCCACACTGCTTATATATTTCAGAAAATCTACAGCTGCATCCGGGGCGTTTGCACCAACTACAAATCCATTGCCTCCGCCTAATCCATCGGCTGCGCCGCCTGCTCCACCTTCAACCATTGGGAATGCGAACCATCCTATTTTACCATCCAGTCCAGTACCATCAGCACTGTTTTCTCTGAATGAACCAGGAGCCCATTGTCCCATAAGGTCCATAGCGGCTTCTCCGTTACCCATCAGAGTACCTTCATCTCCCCAGGTTGAACCAAGGAAACCATCCTGGAATGCGTTTAAATCAACCAGTTCCAGAATTTTTTCACCTGCTTCTACAAATGGAGCATCAGTGAAGGAACCTTCTCTTGACTCAGCTGCAAGAAAAGCTGCCTGGCCGCCTATACGTACGCAAAGATATTCCCACCAGAAAGCAGCCGGCCATTTATCTCCTGCACCAACGGCAATCGGAGTAATACCGGCATCTTTTAGTGTCTGAACATCTTCAAGAAGCTCAGCCCAGGTTGTAGGTGCACTATCAATTCCTGCCTCGGCAAATAATTCCGTATTATACCAGAAACCAACCATTCCCATGTCTCTCGGCACACCATAGTTTACTCCGTCATAGGCATAAACACCCAGAGCACCTGGTGAGAATGTATCGCCCCAGCCGTCTGTGGCAAGTTCTGCTGTAATATCTCTAAGTAGACCTGCTACAGCTTGATCATTCATTGTACCGCCACCCCAGCTCTGGAAAATATCCGGTACTTCGCCAGTCTGCATAACTGTTGACATTTTTGCTTTGAAGTTTTCATTTTCCAAAACTGTAATCTCAATGGTAACATTTGGATTTTCAGCCATATACTGGTCAGCTAAATCTTGCCACAAAGCTTTCTGAGTTTCTTCTGTCTGGATATGCCACCATGTAACGGTAACCGGCTCCGCTGATACTACTTCTTCTTCTGCTTCTGCTACTGGTTCTTCGGTTTCTTCCGCTTCTACTACAGCTTCTTCTTCTACAGCTTCTTCCTTACAGGAAGTCCCAATAAATAGAATTGAAACCATAAAAATTGCGGTTAACCCAAGAATTAATATTTTTTTCACTTTACTCATCTCCTTTTAACTAGATTTTATTTTTGATAAAATGTAGCAGAGATTTGTTTAATATAGGTCTTTCGCGAAAATTAAACAAATCTCTTTTTTTTACTCATATATACTCCCCTCCTTTGATTTTTTATATTTTTATGTTAAAAATAAGAAATTATTTAAAATAATTTGACAGCACATAACATGCAGCTCCCAGTACCCCGGCTTTATCACCGAGTTCGGAATATTTAATTTCAGTCTCCCTTTTTATGGAAAATAATGAAATTTCATTAATCTTTTTTCTTATGCTATCAAGGAAATGTTTTCCTGCTTTTGTAAAAATTCCCTGAATGATTATGATTTGTGGGTCATACATAAGAATAATATTAGAAATGCCAATTCCGAACCAGTTAATTATTTCATCCATCAGAATTAATGCGAGTTTATCCCCTTTATTTGATGCATAAAATATATCGTAGATATCCACTTTTTCAGGCATACCGCCATTAAAAATAATAGAATCCGGATATTCTTTATAATTTTCTTTAGACAGCTTTAGTATTCTATCTGTTGATACCATTACTTCGAAACAGCCTTTTCCGCCGCATGCACATATTTCCGTTGATTCAGGATCTACTATCATATGTCCTATTTCACCAATCAAGGAGTTATTGCCTCTTTTAATTTCATTTTCTATTATTATTCCCGCAACCAGTCCTTTACCTGCCTGAATGGCAACAACATTGTCTAATTCTCTGGCCAGCCCTAAATTTTTTTCAGCAAAAACCTGGTATCTGATATGGTTATCAATAAAAACGGGTATTCTATCGGGTATTTTTTCTTCAATTTCCTTCTTCAATTCCAGATTTTTCCCCCATGACGGAAAGTGAGGAGAAAAAATAACTTTTCCTTTCGAGAAATCGGTAATCCCGTAAGCCCCTATTGCCAGACCAGTAATTTTTTTTCTGTTTATTTTATTATTTTCAATAAGATAATTATATGAATCAATTATTTTCTTTAAAACACTGCTGAAATTCTCATCTGTTTTCAATTCTATGGATATTTTATCCAGAATTTCACTTTTTAAATTAGTAATCACCGCAAGCAGCTTATTGGCTGATATAGTTATTCCTACAGCGTACCCTCCATTTCCATTGAATTTATAGATATTAGGCTTCTTACCGCCTTCATCAGTTGAACTGCCCTTACCTGCAATAATAACAAGCCCTTTTTTTATATAGTAATTCATTATTTTCATTAAAGTCGGTTTACTAAGATTTACCTTTTTTGAAAGTTCGGATATGGACAATTCTCCTGAATTGCGCAGAAGATTTAATATGATTTTTCTGTTTATTTGTTTGATTGTTTTTTGCTTTCTTACAGATGTCATCATGTTAAATTATTAAGAATTAACTGATATGATATGTAGATTATTATAAAATAAAAATATTAGTTAGTCAAGCCAATTATATAACTAATTTATATAACTAAAATAATAAAATAATTTTTATTTACTATACTTTAAAGGCATGTGTGTGGCAGTACGGACAAATTAATAGAAAACGAAGTGCTAACAAACACTCCAATATTCTCAAACATGGTAGTATATGATTAGTTAAGGGAGGCTAATCCAACCACTCGCCTACCACATACATGCCTTTAAAGTATATAATTACTTAATCTTTTTTAATATACGGAAAATCTACTTATTCTACCAGTCCCCTACTGCTGCAATCTGCTTAATTCTTTAAAACTGTCTTTCAGGTCCGTATACAATGACTTATAAATTGAATAAATTTTATTATACATTTCCACATTTTCAGCTACCGGATTATTTTCCTTTTCCTTATATATCATCCTGCCGACCGCTTCTTCAATGCTTGGAAATATACCGCAGCCCACACCGGCTATAATTGCCGCACCGAAAGCAGGACCTTCTTCCACATTTAAAGTGACGATATTAGAATTCAGGATGTCTGATATAATCTGCCTCCAGGTACCGCTTTTTGCACCGCCTCCGAATAAAATTATCTTTTCCGAATTTATGTTAAGTCCTCTCATAAGGGAAAGGCAGTCCAGCTGGCTGAAAGCCACTCCTTCCATAATTGACCTCACAAAATGATCGGGCCCGTGCAGGTAGGATATTCCAAAAAATACTCCCCTTGCATAAGGATCGGCATAAGGTGTTCTTTCACCTGACAGATACGGCAGGAATATGAGGCCGTCCGAACCCGCAGGCACTCTCTCTGCCTGCCTGTCCAGTAAGTCGTATCCATCTATATCCGGAAAGTCTTTTCTTATATCTCCGGTCGGTCCGAACTTGTTAAAATACCATCTGAGTGATCCTGCAGCTGATAGCGTTACCCCCGTAAGGTGCCACTTCCCTGAAACGGCATGACAGAAAGAATGGACCCTTCCCTCCGGATCATACAAGGGCCTGTCACTGCTGGCAAATACCACGCCCGACGTTCCTATTGAATCAGATATAAGGCCATTTTTCACAATGCCGGATCCAACTGCTCCTGCCGCATTGTCACTGCCGCCTCCGACTATGGGAGTACCTTCGGTCAGCCCGGTAATAGCAGACGCTTCACTGCTGACTTTTGCAGTTACTACGCTGGATTCAAAAACTTGGGGCAGAAGGTTTTTTTCAATCTTCAGCCCTTCCAGGATTTCATCGGACCAGTTTCTGGAAGGTATATCCATGAGAACCGTGCCTGATGCATCCGATACCTCGGTTGCATAAGTATTTGACAGCTTATATCTTATGAAATCTTTGGGCAGAAGTATTTTTGATACTTTTTTATAGTTTTCCGGCTCATTTTCGGCCAGCCACAGTATCTTGGGTGCGGTAAATCCGGGGAGGGCCCTGTTATATGATAGTTTTATGAAACCGCTGTAGCCAAATATTTTATATATGGTCTCACACTGCCTGTAAGTTCTCTGGTCGCACCAGAGTATGGCAGGTCTTATTACATCCCCGCTGCTGTTAAGAAAAACACTTCCATGCATCTGTCCTGACAGGCCG
>Ga0307420_1001476_pt1 | contig 10387 bp, 12 predicted proteins | sample SalMarWE160240MG_2_FD_202167 | JGI IMG/M metagenome (GOLD analysis project Ga0307420, IMG submission 202167) | Salt marsh sediment microbial communities from the Plum Island Ecosystem LTER, Massachusetts, United States - WE1602-40 | ecosystem: Environmental > Aquatic > Marine > Intertidal zone >... | reverse complement strand
CAACCCCGAACATCCATCAAATGGCCAATCTTTATAGATGTCCGGATTCGCGTTAATTCGATCAACCAGATAATCCAAACCGAAATGTGCACACAGTTCTAATGCTTTTTGTGTGGTAATGGTATCGCCGATTTCAGGTAATTTCATGTTCCCTCGTTTCTTAGCACGGAATCTCCTTCCAGTGTTCAATGTCTCAAGACCGGCGTCAAATGAAAAGCTCTGCGACGGGAGTTTAAGAGCACCCGCTTTCATTGGCCCGTTCCGACTCGAACATATATATCGATAGATTATCGATAGAGCAATTATTCTGCATTCTGCCTACGACAATAGCCGCAATAAAACCGCCAAATCATGTACTGTACATACTTCCCTATCTGGTTAGATTTCCAGCCGATTTTACAAAACACCATTGAGAATCGTTTACTATGAAACTAATTTAAAATGAACAAGTGCCTCCCACAACAGAAGCACTGCAAATCCGAATAGGATTACCCCAAGGGCTCGCATCAGATACAGGTATACCTTTCCCTCTAAAAATGTCTTAAATCTTCCAACAATTAGTGCAGTGAAAACCTTCGAACCCACAAGAAAGCAATAAAATGAAAAGATAAATACCCACGGCGCGATAGAGTTGTTCTGATGGGCCTTAAGGATGAAAGGGACTCCTACAGTGGTCCAGAATAGGTATGGATGAGGATTTAAGGCGTTGACCAGTACACCCTTTCTGAGGGAGCGGGGCTGAATCAGAGATGTCTCTACTATTACTGGCTTTGTTATAATTGTCTCGTATGACAAGTAGAGAACATAACAACCACCTACTGATGCAATAAGCCCAAGCACAGGTTCAAGGGTGGATAGCTCATTGAGGACGAAAAATGAGATCAGTATTATTGGTGCATCTGTTAAAATGGGCGCGGCTGACACTAACACTCCTTCCCTGGCGTTGTGTAGGAGCGTTTGAGTGATAACTAATGTCATAAGGGGGCCAGGTGAAAAACCAGCTGAAAGACCAAACATTCCCCCCACTAATAATGCCGTATACAAGTGTGCTGCCTCGCTTTTTGAGGAAATCCAAGGGTAGAGGCCATTACCTGACTCTATAGAGCTGAAAGTCCTGAGATTGTCGAAGGGTGCCAGCGGAATAGAGCTTAGGTACATTGATGGATGAGCTGGTATTTTTTTCTGTACTGGAGCATAGATGGCACATCCGTCAATATGACATAGCACCTCTAATGCCAGGTAACGCCGATACCCATCGTTAATGCATTATGCTTTTGGTCGTCAGCCTCCTCAGATCCCTTCTCGGTTAATGTTTTCTTCGGCGAAGGCATTGTAAGTAATGAGAAATAATCCTATCAAACCAATGCATATTGATTTACCAAAATGCATAATTCCCCCCAGCATGACGAGTGCTGCTGATTTATATCTAACAATGTAGCTACTATCATGCGTCAGCTGTTCCTGAAGAGGCGCAGAATATGTTCGTGGTATGCTTCTTGAGCCGGCTGTACGCACTGTTTGCAGACGAATATTATTCGTCTACGGCTACCATAACGTTGGAAGCCTTGATGACTGCGGATACCGACTTTCCAACTTCGAGGCCGAGCTTGTCGCTGGATGTCTGGGTGATGACAGAGGTGATTTCATCGCCTCCAGGAAGTTGAATGACGACCTCATTGTTAACGATCCCAATCTTGATCTCTTTAATAATTCCCTTTAAAACATTGCGTGCGCTTAGTTTCATGGCTATCCTCCTTTTTTATATGTTTTTTCCTGCTTCAATAAACATATTACCCAGCTAGCAAAAGTTGCAGGCTCAGGCTAGTCGGGTTGAATGGCATATGTGATATCTCTCTTTATTCATGGAAAACACGGACACTCGGGGCCCCCTCTATGAAATCTAGGATTGGTTCCGTCCCTGCTCGAAGTCACCTCGGATGTCTGGATTACCGGATTCATTATGGAAGTTTGAAAGCACTGCCGCAATGATAAGAACACAGGGGCCGTTCTGATTAATCCATTGAGGGACAGCACTGATTGTATTGCCAAACTGTAGTTCAATCGGTTGAGCGATGTCTTTGTACATTATTCCACACGTGGGCCTATTACGTGAGTAACCGAGATCAATCGCAAGATGCGGATAATGCGTTAACCGGATATCTGTCGTATAAAAAATCATATCATTCGTCGAACATTTAATAGATAAATTTTACATTTGACCTTGAACTTTTTTCTCTATGATATTCTTTAAATAGCTTGAGAGTGGTTTCGGTCCCTTCCCGCTGGATCTGGTTCCCTGTGGAATCTTAGAGAGATTGACTGGTTTATAGGTGAAAAAATGTATCCAATGAAATACGCAGCCTATTTAACTGGGACCTGATAATCATATAAAGGGCCAAATATCCTCACGCAGTGCAATAGGTACTCGTCAAGCGTGACATTTCCCTTTGGGACGCTCAAGCGAAATGTCACTTGAGCCTGAGGAGGTAGAAAAGACACCCCCCTTCCCATAGTAAAAATTGCTATGGTGCCACTTTAACCTTTTGGACTAAGGAGGTGTCTTATGAAAGCATACGCGGGAATAGATTTATATTCAAGCACTAATTATACTGCAGTGATCGATGATCAGGATCAAATGCTCTACGGCAGAGATTACCCAACACAATGGATGCCAAATAGAGGATCAAGACCATAGAAAAGGCAGGAAAGTCTTACATCAAGCTCCGTAAGGAAATAAACTACCTCGCAGCCCCACTCAGGCGGGATCTCCGCTACGCTCTGACAAGCTGCGAGGTATAGAAAACCAGGCCCAGCATTAACTCAGCAAGCAACGTGGAATGAAGATCTCCCGCCTCTGGTGGTCGTCGCCATCGATAGGTTGAAGTGAATTTAGGTCTCAATTGAGAATCCTTAGCATCGATCTTACGACATAGACCTGCTTCTGAAGATAACAGGCCACATTTCATTGTGACTCCCCATGATAGGGATTAAATGTTGCCAATAAATTCCAGGCATTCTTGAATCTTGAGTATTTACCATTGGTATTATTTGATGAGATCGCTATCATCGCCCCCGCTTTTGGCATATACGCATTAGGGATGATATAGTAGTTACTGTCACCGTTATTGAAATAAGATAGAATGAAAAAATCACAACCCCGTCTTTGCTTATTAATTATGTTGACATAGAAGTATTTCCTGTTTTGGATCTGCCGGAGTTTCGAGCTATGCAGGACTGTTACTCTTAAGTTATTGTTGGTCAACAGAAAATGTGATTTTGCTTCAATCAGAATTTTAGGATCGAGCCCCATGTTTGTGATTTTATCCTTCACCCTTTTTAGATACCTAAGCCGACCGGAAGAGAATTTTATCGAATCAGCTTTCAATCTTCTAAGAAGTATCTTTTTTTTATAGATTTCAGTATAAGGGAACCTATAGATCTTTTTGAAAATCTGGCGCACATATTCCCTGCTGAATCCAAAATGTCTCCCAACATCTGCTAAGGATGAAGAGGGATCTTCAATTATACTCTTAAATCTAATCACAAAACCTGGGCCATGCCTTCTTTCAATCCGCATTAAAGTAGAATCAGCCCTTTTTGTTCTATATTGCTTTCTTACCTTGCAAATAGTGGGTATATTCACATCAGGTATATTGGTAATTTCTCTATCAATGAGAAGACCATTGATTTCGATCACCTGCTGCATAAGATCTTGTATAGGCATATCAAATAACTTTTTCTTATAGAGTTCGAGATAATTTTGTTAAAAATGTTTCATCCGTTGTTTCGGCTGCCACCGCTTTCATCTATGGCACGTAAAAAACCTAATGAAATTCTTATATTTACGGTATAGCATGCCATAGGCTCTGCAAAAATCAAGCATAGATTTTTGGGGGCTAAATGGGGGGGCTTATTACCTATTATTGGATAGACAACAGATGGGTTCTAAGGTTGGCCTTTTTATTTTTTATCCCGATTTTGCGTCTGATATTTTTTCTGTGAAAATCTATCGTTTGACTAGATAGATTTAAAAACTCCGCTATCTCCTTAGTGGTTTTGCCATGCTTTACAAGATTTGCTACCTTAATCTCTGTGGGAGTGAGTTCCAAATACCAAGAAGAAAGCCTTTTTGGAAACGGGGAGATAATATCGTTGAGATTTGATTCGAGGACACTTACACAAGTACGTTGTATTTCATTCAATCCGCTCGTCTTCATTTTCTCTAAATAGGGCGCAACTAGCTCCTTCACGTTGAACAACACACTCGCTTCAAACTCTTCCTTGTCTTCATCCCTTTTTTTTAGCAATACTCTTAATGCTGTATTGACATCTTCAAGATTATTGGTCTTGATCTCCAATTCCTTCCTTCTTTCTTGCAGTGACTGCTCAGCTCGTCTGCGTTCAATAATCTCTGCCTGACATTTTTCGTTTGCCTTTGCGAGTTCTGTTGTTCGTTCCTCAACGCGTCTTTCTAAATCGTGGTGAGACTTTTGTAGCGCTTTCTCCGCATGTTTGCGCTCAGTGATGTTTGAGGTAATAATTCCAAGCTCATCGCCTACTTTGAAGGCCTTTATAGCGAGGTGCATGTCTCCAAATTTGGGGTGAGGAATAACGTCATCGATAATAAAAGGCTCTCCTGTTTTTATGACTTTCGGAAACGTATTATATTTACCTGTTTCCTTAGCATTGGGTGCTATATCTGAAATATTCTTTCCGACAATCTCATTTTTGGAGATTCCAAAATTTATCGCTGCTGCCTTATTTATATTGACAACGTTCAGGTGTGAATTAAAGAGAATGAAACCATCAGCCGCTGAATCTATAAATTTTAATAGCCTTTGCTGGCTTTCCCGCAGCGCCTCCTCTGCCTGCTTTAATATGGTGATGTCTCGAAGCACACCCCTCACCCCCACCACCTCATCTCCCTTGTAGATGGGGCCTGAGTGGATCTCTCCGGTAAATTGGGTCCCGTCCTTGCGGGCAAAGGTCCTTTCCCACACGGTGATATTCCCCTTGAAGATTTCATCGATGACTCTCTGTGGTATAGCCTTGTCCTCTTCGGCGATGATATCTTTTACCCGGAGGCCCTCGAGGATCTCCCTCTTGGAGTAGCCAAACATGTGGGTAGCTGCTTCATTCACATAGGTAATTCTACCCTCCCGGTCAAACTCACACACTGCATCGAGGATGGATTCGATGAGGTGTCGGTACTTTTGCTCGCTCTCCTTTAATGCCTTCTCTGCCCGCTTGTGCTCAACGGATTCCTTTTCTAAATCCTTAATCCTTTCCTCTAACTCTTTATAGGTTGGTTTCTCGGTCATTTACGAGTCCTCTGATTGGCTTATAAATACAAATCTCAACGGAATGAACTAATTCATCCTGATGAGGGATTAATTCGAATGTTAATTCCATATTCTTTTCTCACGTTAGGTATCAGAGAGATCAGGAAGTATGCTCAAAATCATCTAAGAATATCCCACCGTTAATTCACACAGGAAAGAGGGAATTGTCAAGGTTATCTTTCTGTGATGTCAGCTAAGAATTAAAAGTGGACTATTTTTGAATAAATCCTATTTCCAATCAGTTGAGGCCAAAACCTCCACAAGGAATTTTTGAGATCAGGTTGGCTCATTGATGCTGTCTTACACGTGGTTTCGCAGCTGGAGCTCTGTAGGATGGGGGTGCAGGTACATTTGCCTGCCCAAATAGGGCTGGTTGTATTTGCGCACATAGTGGTTGATCAGAGTAATCGGCACAATAAGGGGGATGTAGCCATCATGATACTGGCGAATGATTTCAAGCAATTCTTGCTTTTCATCTGATGCAAGCTGCTTTTTGAAATACCCCATCATGTGCATGAGGACATTGCTGTTTTTCTTGGGGGTGGTTTTCAGCCGCAAGGCCTCCATCAGCAGGGCTTCGTATCGTGCATACAGCTCTTTGAGGGGCATCTCCTTTCCAGTTGCCACCAGTTTCCCCATGGTTCTGTGATGCTTTTCGCTGTGAGAGAGGATCAGAAGCTTGTGAAGGGTGTGAAACTCCACCAGATCTGCCATCGCAAACTTTTTTGAAAGGGTCTCGCGCCAACGCTTTAAGGAAAAGATCCGCTCGACGAAATTCTCCCTTAATATGGGATCATGGAGGCGGCCTTCGTCTTCGACAGGGACAAGCGGAAAGTATTCTATGAATATGCGTGCAAAGATTCCCCGCCCTTTCTTCACGGGCATTCCTTTTTCGCCATAAACCTTTACCCTTTCCATGCCACTACTGGGGGAATTGCTTTTGAAAATGAAGCCGCAGAGCCTCTCGCTTTCCAGTTCGATTACTCGCTTCCTGGCCCACTTCATCATCCGTTCCGTGTAATCCTTGTGGGTACGGGATGTGATGAAACGTGGCGATTCCGGATCACCTACCAGGCGGAAGGCCTCCCGTGGGGTGCCGAACCCGCATTCAACCTCAGGACAGACAGGGACATACTCCACATACTGTCCAAGGATATCGGTTAAAAACCGATCCAGCTTATGCCCGCCGTCATATCGAACATTCTGTCCGAGCAAGCATGTACTGATTCCCAGTCTTATACGGTGCTCCATAGTAATTCCTTAAATCCTTGCTTCCCAGAGAACATGAAAGTACTATAGCAAGTGCCGAAAGCCCCAGCAATGAAAAAAACAGGCGCATGAAAACAACCTGTTCCTGCAGATACATCCAGAGCACTTGAAAAAAGGGAGAACTGCCACAAATTCATTTCCAATGGTACGGTGAATATGGTAGGAGAGGTGATATGAATTCCATGAATTTGTGGGGGAAATGAAGTATGCTCGAAGAAATGAAGGCGCTGGCAAAACAAAAGGATACATGTGTATTGGCAACGGTCTCGGGTGGCAATCCCCATTGTTCCCTCATGGCCTATGCCACTGATGACGACTGCCGAGAAATCTATATGGTCACCCAGAAAGGGACGAAAAAGTACAAAAACCTCATTAAAAACCCATCGGTAAGCCTCCTGATCGACACGAGAGTGGAACAGGACGCCTCCCGACCTCTACAAGCCAAAGCCCTAACAATAGCCGGCATGTTTCAAGAAATTGATGACGAGCACAAGAAGAGGCTCGCACGGGCGAGACTTTTGGAGAGGCATCCCTATTTAGCCGAGTTTATTGATCAGACTGATACAGAACTCATTTGCATTAAGGTGACATCCTTTCTCGTGCTAAACGGCCTGAAAGAGGCCCATTTTGAGGCAGTGTAACAGTCCATAAATCATTTATTACCCGCTTTATGTATACCCTCATGTAGGATTCAGGGCCGATGAGAAGTGTTTTCATGAAGGCAGAAGTGGGGCGAACTAATCAGGACTACCCTTATTACTTTCTCGTTGATTTACGTCTATTCGAAAGATACGCCACAATTTCCTCTTTGTGCAAGTCAACATAGGCACAACTGGGGGTGGCACCACAGCTTCGACAGGCAAGATGATAGGCTGAATTGATCGTATTACACTGGGGACACGAATAGTGTTCTAACATCTCCTCAAACCATTTCTTATACCCGACTTCCTTGATGCGAGCCTGAGACTGCCATAACTCAATTCGATGCGGCATGGCGGCTTGAAACTCCTTGAGCGGCGTACAAGGGTACTCCTCACACTCTACACAATAGTCTAATCCCTTCTCCTCTGCACATGCTGACATCTTACAGGTATCACAGTAGGCGAGCCGATTTTTTGCTCGACATCCATCACATTTAAGGGCTTCAAAAGGTATCTGAAGGTCTTCGGCCATCTTTTTGCGTTTTTCCGGGCTTTCTCTCTGAGCAATGAATATCCCGCACGCTGGACAAAACAATCCGCAAACCGCTGCCAGCTTTTTATCTGGCTGATAAGCATCTTTCTTCATCTACATCAAACCTTTCTCATATTCATGTTGAAAATCAATTCTTCCTGCGGCTAACGCTGCCGCTAAGGAGCCAGGCGGGGCAAACCGAAACCGGCGCTAAAAGGCTGACACGTTATAATAATAAAGCTATTGAACAAAGACGCATGTAAAGCCCGGTCTCTCTTCAGCAGTCTTGTTAGCAATTTATTACTTCGAATACTTAATTGTTAAAGAAGTGACAATTCCCCAAATCCAATTAAATACAAAGACTAACACCGGTGTAAAAACCCCAAGTTCTATGCCTGCGATACCCTTTTTCGCTTTATAGGGAAAAACTATAAACAGTTGAACTATTGTTGGAAACAGGCTTAATATAGTGCCTTTAGAAAAGGGTTTAGAATTGAACAGGGGCAAGAAAAATAACAAGCCCCAAATACCACCCCAGACTATGCGTGGATATAACCAGCTTGAGGTTAATGCGGGTGAAATTGATACACCGAAAGATTTGGTTATTCCTAAATCACCGAATAACCATACAACCAAGCTGTTTGCAAAAGCACCTAAGCAGCCAGCCGCAAAGAAAATTAATACTCTTTTCATTGTTCTATTTCCTGATATTATCTTTCAATAATGTGGCGAACATATATATAATATTGCTTAAAAGTCGTAATATATTATGCCCTTAAATGAGACAAAGCCTATAAAAGAAAATCGATTCAAGGTATTAATGCTATCTTTGTAAAAAGGTAAAGAAAAGCACGCCTCATTGACCTTAATTGATCAGCCTAAAACTGGGATATGACCCTGCTTTTTTTCTCAATAATATTTTATACATGAGTTAAAAGCAGATCTGACCATCTTTTTTTTGTGTTAAGGTCAACGGAGAAAAGGGGTAATTTCTACGTTTCCTCTCCAGTGAGATGTTTTATGCTTCTTGCAGTACCTTTAGAGAGGTATCCTCTACAATGCCCTTGACCTTTTCCCTATAGGCCAACATATGAGGAGTAGCAAGATGATCGCGTAGAGCGTCCAGACTCTCCCAATGCTCAATAACTGTCACAACATCTTCGTCCAAAATCTGTGGTGGCAAGTCGGCGTTGATATCTACCGCCGGGAAATACTGGATACATCCTCTCTCTTTCCTAACGGTAGGCACATTGGAATTAAATACCTCAATGAAATCCTGAAGCCTTCCTTTTTTTACATGTATCGATGCAATTACATAAATCATACTATTTTCCTTTCATTTTATAGATTTAGTTTCTCAGCTAAAAATGAGTGATCGGAATTAATTCCACTATTTTGAGCAATTATATAAAAAATTAAAAAATATAACATGAACCATGATTTCAATTTTATACCGTGTTTATTGAGAAATAAAACCCATATCAACAGAGAATCTGGTGTTTAAACCTAAACTTTTTTCTCAATGATATTCTTTCAATATGCTAAGAGGAGGCTTGATCCCTTTATCACCATTAACTCGATAGGTTAAGCTAAGATGTAAAGAATGAGGATGGATTAAATCACAGATCACAATGTGACACCAATTCACCTTGATGTCCACTCAAGCAAATTGTTAGAAGTTTTTCTCTTTATTTCTTTCTTTTGTCTTTTAAATAAACTGCCTTTGAGGGGCCATCACCCACTGTTCTTTCTTCGATCTGGAATAGCTTTGTTGCTGCCACAAGTTCACCTAACTTTTTGTATCCATAGTTTCGCGGGTCAAACTCTGGGGCCTGCTTGGCAATGGTGCTTCCCATTGGTGCAAGATGAGCCCACCCACTATCATCTGATGATGCCTCGACAGCATTCCTTAATAGATTGACCAGCTTTGTATCCTGCTTTAGCGCATTAGCAGATTTTCGTTTTATGGATAGAGTGTCATCTTCTTTGGATGTCAAAACCTCTGTATATATAAATTTGTCACAAGCGGAAACAAAAGGTTCTGGCGTTTTTTTCTCTCCAAACCCATACACGACAAGACCCGATTCTCTTATTCTTGAGGCCAATTTGGTAAAATCGCTATCGCTTGAAACAATACAAAAACCATCAAATTTATTTGTATAGAGCAAATCCATTGCATCAATTATCATGGCGGCATCTGTAGCATTTTTCCCTACTGTATAACGAAATTGTTGTATTGGCTGAATTGAAAGAAGCAGCAAAACTTCTTTCCAGCTCCTTAAGTGAGTTCCGGTCCAGTCTCCATAGATCCTCTTGACGTTTGCGGTTCCATATTTTGCTATTTCTGCCAACAATCCCTCTACGATTGAGGGTTGGGCATTGTCTGCATCAATCAATACTGCTAATTTTTGTGCCGGTCCGTTATCCATAATCTCTCCTTATTCTTTTAACATAATACTAAACGGCTTAAAAGATGTAATATATTACGCCTTTAAATGAGACAAAGACTATAAAAGAAAATCAATTTAATATATTAGTGCTATCTAAGCAAAAAAAGCAAAGAAAAGTACGCCTCAAATACTTGATGTATCAACTTAAAACTT
>Ga0307420_1001475_pt1 | contig 10397 bp, 10 predicted proteins | sample SalMarWE160240MG_2_FD_202167 | JGI IMG/M metagenome (GOLD analysis project Ga0307420, IMG submission 202167) | Salt marsh sediment microbial communities from the Plum Island Ecosystem LTER, Massachusetts, United States - WE1602-40 | ecosystem: Environmental > Aquatic > Marine > Intertidal zone >... | reverse complement strand
TGAAACGCCACACGGCCAAGCCATTCAACACCAAGCCAAAGGCCAACAAGAAAAGCCCATCGGGCAGCAGGACACGCACACCCACGCCCTTCAGGAAAATCCCCCGTGTGATCGTGACGTAGTGGGTGGCCGGCCAAAGCAAGGCCTGCATCCGCGCGTCGGGCGGCATGGCATAGAGGGGATGAAACAGCCCGGACTCGTTGATGACGGGCAACGTGAGAACAAAGCCGGCGATGACCAGAGCGGCCATCTGGGTGCGAACGAGCGTTGAGATCAGCAGGCTGATGCCCAGGTTGGCCAACAAAAACAGGCCGGAGAAGAGAATCAAATCCGCCAAGCGACCCCGAAACGGCACACCGTAGGCCACCAATCCGATCCCGACAAACAGCAGCACGTCCAGCAGCCCGACCAGCAGATAGGGAATCACCTTACCGATCAACAACTGATAACGCCGGATCGGCGTGGCCATCAGGCTCTCCAGCGTACCCTCCTCCTTCTCCCGCGCCAGGGATAGAGCAGCAGAAATCGTCGGCATGGATAGAGAGAGGGCCATCAGACCCGGCAGAATGGTATTGATTTCCTCAAGATTGGGGTTATAGAGCGCTTGCATACGAAACTCGAGTGTCTGCGTCTCGTGGTTTGACGCAAGCCCAGCCCGATCCAAGTGTCGTTCCAAGAGCTCTATCGAGTAGTTCGCCGAGAGCGCCTTGGCGTTCCCCAGGACCTGTGCGGCGACGTTGGGCTCGGTGCCGTCCACGATGATCTGTACGACGGCTTTTTCCCCACGGAGTAGTGTGTCGGCGAATCCAGCCGGAACGATGATCGCTCCGTGGGCGTCGCCCAGCCGCACGCGCTCGAAGGCCTCTTCGGAATTCTGTGACCAGTACGTCAGGTCGAAAAAGTCGTCGCTGATGAAACTTTGCAAGTAAGCCCGAGATTGAGCGCTGCGGTCGCTATCCACCACGGCAATCGGGACGTGCTCGACGTCGGCAGAGAGCGTATAGGACATCAACACAATCAGCAGCACGGCCCCGACGGTGATGGTGGTCAGCAGCCAGGGGTCGCGCAGCATGTGGCGGAACTCTTTGCGCATCACGGATAGGATGCTGTTCATCCCGCCTCCTCCGCCCCCGGCCAATAGAAGCCAACGTCGCCTTCGAAGCTGGCGCGAAAAACCTCCAACACCTCCATCCCCTGGATTAGGTGGAACAAGTACTCATAACGTTCAGAAACGTGCTCCAGTCGATCAATGGCAGCGGTAACCGCGTGGGCCAGCTCGTGCGTACGTTGGCCGGGCCAGTCAGAGGGTAACAGCTCGGGCGGCAAACAGGGATCCTCCGTCAAGATCATCTCCAGCATTTCGTTTTGCAGATCCATCGCTGTAAAGAAGACGGCCTCGGCATCGATCTCCCCGCCCTGCCCCACCTGCTCCAGAAACGCCATAAACGCCTCGACGCGGCGATTTATATCGCGGTAGTGCTCCGCCAGCGGCTCCAGATCCCACACGCTGCGCGCCAGCTCGCGGACGCTCGCCAAGCCCGGCATCTGGATGTGATCGCAATGCAGGATCGCCACCATGCGGTCGAGACCCAACTCCTCGACCAGTGCCTCCACATCCGCCTGCTGGTCGAAGGGCGAGATCCACACGCTGGACGAGAGCAGGCCAAAGCCCATCTCGATCAGCCGGTCGCGAAAGACATCCCGTTTGACGCGCTGCTCCTCGGGAACACCGAAGGCGACCACCAGCCACGTGCCGTCCCACGCCTGCTGGCCTTCCAGCGCCAAGTGCCAGTGCATGAGCTTGACGATGAACTGATTGACGATGGCCTGGCCAGCGGGGCCAACCCTGTAGCGCACGTTGCCCCGGCCTCGCCCCTCCTTGGCCAGCACACCCGCTCGTGCCATGCGGTTGGCCGCCGCTCGCACGGCGTCCGAGGACAGCCCGAACTTTTGCGCCACCCCTGCCAGCTCGGCGCTGCCGATCTCGCCCCGCTGGGCGACGATGCGCAGAATCAGGTTCTGTGTCTGGGCCATAGACCTACTCCTTACTGTCGGTTATATACACGAGCGTTATTTGAAACGACCGTTCATATTATAGCCCAAAGCGCAGTTGCTGTCAAGGGGTATAATATTCAATTGTTAAAGTACCCGGAAAATCAGGCTGTGACCGCCGAGATAAAGACGTCCTCCAACGTCGGGGCAATCCATACGACGTCGTTCACCCGGATGCCCTCCCCGACCAAAAAATCCCAAACCGGTTGCTTGAACAACTCGGCATCGGGCACGACGGCGTGGATCTGCGCGCCATAGAGCGCAACCTCGTCGAGGGGAAGCGCCCCCGCCTCCTTGGCCGCCAGCAAGATGCGCATCGCAGCCTCGCTGTCATCACAGCCGATCTCTAGCACGTGGCCCCGCATTTGCGTCTGCTTGAGCCGGCCCGGTGTATCGAGCGCCACCAATTTCCCCCGGCTGATAAATCCAACCCGCTGGCACAGCTCCGCCTCGTCCATATAGTGGGTGGTGACCATCACCGTCACGCCCTTTTTGGCCATCGCATAGATGAGGCCCCAGAACTCGCGGCGGCTGATGGGGTCCACGCCGGCCGTGGGCTCATCGAGAAAGACAACCTGGGGCCGGTGGACAATGGCACACCCCAACGCCAGCCGCTGTTTCCAGCCACCGGAGAGATTGGCCGTAAGCTCGTTCTCGCGCCCTTGCAGCCCGGCCATCTCGATAATCTCAGCTTGACGGCGCGCTAGCTCCGACCGCGACAGCCCGTACGCCTGGCCGTAAAAACGAATGTTCTCGTAAGCGGTTAGATCATTGTAAAGGGTGAAAAGCTGCGACATGTACCCGACGCGGGCATGCAGCGTCTTGGCCTGCGTGGTGGGATCGTATCCCAGCACCTGCGCACTGCCCTCGGTGATCTTGAGCAGGCCCAGCAGCATGCGGATCGTGGTCGTCTTGCCGGCGCCGTTCGGCCCCAACCAGCCATAGATCTCACCCCGCCTCACGCTAAAGTTGATCCGGTCAACGGCGGTGAAATCGCCGAAACGTTTGGTCAGATCGTGCACCTCGATGGTATACTCGCTCATACCGCGTCCCTTGTTTCCTCCATCTGCCGCCCTGACTGCCTCTCAATGAGCGAGATAAACGCCTCTTCCATGCGCGGCTCGATCTCGCGCATCCCTTCGCAGGTGATCCCTTGTGCAGCCAGCGCATGCTCGATCTCGTTCCGGCGACCATCGGGATCGTCCACAAAGACATGGAGCATCGCCCCATAGGTCTGCACCTCTAGCACGCCATCCAGACCAGGTATCAGCCTCCAAGCAGGCACAAAGTTCGAAGGGGTGAACTCGAGCAGGCGACCCGGCACCATCTTTTTGACCGTCTCTGGCGAGTCGTGGGCCACCAGTTTCCCTTGGTACATCAGCCCCACCCAGTTGCAGCGCTCCGCCTCGTCCATGTAGGGAGTGCATACAAAGATCGTCAACCCCTTCTCCGCGCGCAAATTGCCCAGCAGGTTCCAGAACTCGCGGCGGCTGACCGGGTCGACCCCCAGCGTGGGCTCATCCAAAAGCACCACCTGCGGCTCGTGGACCAAGCTACACGCCAGGGCCAACTTTTTCTTCATCCCGCCAGAGAGCTGGCTCCCCAACCGATTGGTGAAATCGCTCAAACCGGCAAAATCGAGCAGCTCTGGAATGCGCCGACGCTGCTCATCACGGCTCACACCCTGCACGTCGGCAAAAAAGCGCATATTCTCCATCACCGTCAAGTCGCCGGGCAGGGCAAACTGCTGAGCGATATAACCTACACGCTCGCGAATTTCGTACGTATCATGCATCGAATCATAGCCCAAGATGGAACTCTTACCGGCGGTGCGCTTGAGCAACCCAAGGATGACGCGCGTGGTCGTGGTCTTGCCCGCCCCGTCCGGCCCGATGAGACCATAGGTTTCTCCACGCCGCACCTGCAGCGTGACACCATTCACGGCATCTACCGCACCACTCCTTGTCTTGAATCTCTTGACCAAATCCTTGGCAAAAATCGCTACTTGATCATTCATCTCTACTCAGCAATGAGAACTAAATAACTCGACCAGATCGAGCTGGAAGCGTGGCTGAAACAGACAACCACCTGACAAGTCATTTAGCTTTCAGCCCTCAGTCCAGTCGCCTTCTAAACGTCAGCGACGCCAACACGATCACCACGATCGCATAGATCACCAGGATAACCACATCGCGCCACAAGAAGGAAAGCCCAACCCCCTTGGTGATGATCCCCCGCGCGATGCGGATAAAGTATGTCACCGGGATCAAGTCACCGACCGCCCGCACCACCGGGGGCATCGTCAAGCGCGGGTAAAAGAGGCCGGTCAGCATCGTCGTCAACACCATCAACACAGCCGTGATTTGTTGAGCCTGCTTTTGCGTCTGAGACACCGTCGAGACCAGCAACCCAAGCCCCAACCCGGAGACGATGAACAACAGCGACAGCCAGGCAAAAAGCCAAATGCTGCCCCGAAAAGGCACGTCGAACCAGACGACGCCGATCAAGACAATGAGCACCGTATCGGCGATGGTGATAATGATATTGGGCATCACCTTACTGATAATGAGTTCCAACGGACGAACCGGCGTGATCAAGAGCTGCTCCAGGGTGCCCAACTCACGCTCGCGCACCACGACCATCGACACTTGGCCGATGGTCAGCAACTGTAGCAGAATGGCCGCGATTCCCGGCACCATAAAGACCAGCCCATCCATATCGGGATTGTAGAGTACACGGATGGATGTGTCGATTGGCAGCGCCCCGCCTCCTAACGCCCCCAAAGCCGCCCCCATCTGCCCCGCTTTGCTCATCAGCAACTCGACCGAGTGGGTTTGAGCAATGGCGCTCGCCGCGCTATAGCCGGTCTGGACGGCGAGCGATTCAGAGCCATCGAAAACGATCAGCACCTGTGCATCGCCCCGCTCGACCCGTGCTGCAAAGTCGGGCGGAATCACGACGCCGGCCTTGGCCCGTTCCTCATCGATCATGCGGATAACATCTTCCTCGCTCTCCACATACATTTTGGCGTCAAAATACCCCGATATCTCGAGTGCCTCGATAAAAGCCCGGCTCTCGTCGTCCCTGCTCATATCGGCCACAGCGGTAGGCATGTGGTCCACCAGCAAGTTGACGGCGTAGGCAAAAAAGAACATCATGATGACAGGCATCGCCAGAATCATCAGCAGCGTGCGCCAATCCCGCAAGGATTGGATCATCTCTTTCCGGATAAAAGCGAAGGTGCGTCTCAATGATTTCTGCATGAGCGCTCACTCCAGTCCCCGCCTGAACGCACGCGTGGCAGCGAGCATAATCACGATGCCGTAAATGCACATCGCAATCAACTGTTCCCACAAGAACTCGATCCCGATCCCCTTGCTGATGATACCCCGCGCAATGGGGATAAAGTAAGTGAGTGGGAACAAATTGCCGGCTAAGCGAATAAACACGCTCATCTTGTCGCGTGGGAACATGAACCCGGAAAGAATTACCGCGAGCAACATGACCATCATGATCATTTGCTCAACCTGTTTCTGGTTTTGAGAAATGGTCGAGATCAATATCCCGAGCCCCAGTCCGGAGAAAACATACATAAAGGCCAGCCAGAGAAAAAGCCAAAAGTTGCCCTGAAAAGGCACCCCGAAAACCCAGATCCCCAGCACGAGGATCGTCAGCAAATTGGCCATAGCGATCAAGACATTGGGTGCGATCTTGCCCAACATCAATTCGAGGGGGCGAATGGGCGTGACCAGAATCTGTTCGATGGTTCCGACCTCCCGTTCGCGCACCACAGCAGCGGCGGTCAGGGCGACGCTTTGAGTCTGCAAGATCATCGCACACACCCCCGGCACCACGAACCAGATGGCCTCCAAGTTGGGATTGTAGAGAATGCGCACGAGCGCTTCGAGCGGCAAAAGGCTCCGGCCGTCGTCCAACAATCCCGTACGCGCCACATTTTCCATCAACACCTCCGTCGCGTGCGCCTCAGCGATGATCGTGGCCATGTTGTACGCCGATTGAGAGACAAGCAAATTAGAACCATCTACCAGAACAAGCACTTGCGCATCGTTGCGCTCCACTTGAGTCACAAAGTTGTGGGGGATCACGACCCCTGCCTGAGCACCCCCTCCGTCAATGGTTTGAACCACCTCGGTCTCATCAGAGACGTACGCGACGACATCAAAATACCCCGAAGCCTCCAAGGCATTCACATACGCCTGACTGGCACTATCCCGGCTCTGATCGGCCACGACCAGCGGAATGTGATTCACGTTCGTGTCCATCCCATACCCCATCAAGAGCAACTGGATGACGGGCATGCTGAGCTGGAGAAGCAACGTGCGCCGATCTCGAAACGTCTGAACAAATTCTTTCTGAATTACGGTCCAAATTCGTTGCAGCATTCAACAACCTCAGCTTTTGCGGACTCGAATCCCATCCAAGAGCAGATCAACCACCAACGTCTTCCCGTCGCGCACAATGTGGATCAATTCCTTCCGTGCGATCGTGAGCGTCCGACCGATCATGCCTCCACCTCCCCAGGGCCCAACTTGAGCCCGTAAGAATAGAGCCGCGTTAGCTCGTCCACGATCTCGTCATCGGAGAAATCGGACAGGAAATGATCCGAAGCCAAGGCGCGCAACAGCGATATAGCGATAAGGGAACCCGCGATCGTCGCAACGACGATCTCGACCTGGCAAGGGCGTGCCTCGCCATCCGCGATCTGAACCTGAAGTTGTTGAACGCCGGCGGTAAAGATCGGGGTGAGGACCTGGGCGAAGAATCGCCGCTGAAGCTCATCATCCGTCCATATCTCTGTCGCCAGCGCCTGGAGAAAAGCCCGATTCTCACGAGTGAACCGAACGGTGTTGCGCAGCACGGCGTCCACGTAGGCCTCCGCATCGCGCGAGCTCAGTTCAGAGATCGTCTGATCCATCGCCTCCCTTATCAGCCGGTCGGCGATTTCAAACAAAAGGTCGCGCTTGCCCTCAAAGTAGTTGTAGATCGTGCCATCCGCTACGTCGGCCTCGTAGGCAATCTCCTTGATCGTCGCATTGGCATAGCCCTTTTCGGCGAACACGCGCGCGGCGGCAGTCAGAATCTCATCCCGCCGCCGGGCGATGCGCCGCTGGCGGCGACCGGCAAGCTGTGTACGCTTTTCCTCTCCCATCGTCACACCCCTAAATATGAATAGATGTTCATTTTATGAATAGATGTTCATTTTCGACTCAATGATACACCAAATGCGCGGAGATGTCAACAAGGTCGTGGAAAGTCAACCAACCAAAGGGGTGGCCCAACCCGATCTACGGGGAAAAGCCAGAGAACGTCCAACCGCTTCGCGGTTGGCTGCTGCTTGCGGTGGGGAGAACGGCAAAGGGGGAGATTGGGGGGAGACAGGCCCCTGCGCAAGCATAGCTTGCGTGCAAGCGAAGCTCGCACAGGCTTCTTCCCCTAGGCAGTTTATCTGCACGGAAGCTCCCCGAAGGGGAGACTTTCCGGAAGCGCCGGGGAGCTTCACTCCAGCCGCTTGCGGAAGCGCCGGGCGGCAAAGGCCATGATCACCACGCCAAAGATCAGCAGCGCCCCCACCTGCCCAGCCAATACGTCCAACCCCACGCCCTTCACGATGATGCCCCGCATGATGATCACCATATACCGCAGCGGAATAAAGTAGCTGATCGTCTGCAAGAAACTCGGCATCGCCTCCAGCGGAAAGATATAGCCCGCCAGAAAGATAGAGGGCAGAAGCGTGAAAAAGACCAGCAGCATCGCCTCCTGCTGCGTGTTGGAGACGCTCGACACGAAAATACCGACGCCCAGACACGTCATCAAAAAAACGGCCGAAAGAATCAGCAGCAAGGCCACACTGCCGTGGATCGGCACACCGAACCAAAAGACACCAAGCGCCAACACCTCCAAGACGTTGAAAAAGGCCACGGCCACATAAGGCAGCACCTTCCCTATCACCAGCTCGACGGAGCGAATGGGCGTGACCATCAATTGCTCGACCGTGCCCGTCTCCCGTTCGCGCACGATGGAGAGCGCAGTCAGCAGCGAGGTGAGAAAATACAGGATCACGGCCATCATCCCCGGGATCATAAAGTTGGCGCTCTTCATCTCCGGGTTGTACCAAACCCGCGAGCGCACCTCCACGGCCATCATGTCCTCCGGCGAGATCCCCAGCCGCTGCTCGACGATGCGCGCGCTCTGCGCCTGCCCCACCGATTGAGCGGAGGAGAGCACCGCGTTAGCAATCGTGGGGTCGGAGCCGTCGACGACGAAGGCCACGCTCCCCGTCTCGCCGGCGACCACGGCGGCTCCATACCCGGCGGGAATGATCAACCCCGCCCGAATCGCCCCTCGATCGATCAAGCGGGCCAGGTCCTCCTCGCTATCGACGTAGGACACGATGTCAAAGTAGTTGGAAGCCTTGTAAGCCTCCACCAATTCGCGGCTCTGAACCGTCCGGTCGGCGTCAACGACCGCCGTGAGCAAATGCTCAATGTCCGTGGTAGCAGCGTAGCCGAGCAGAAAAAGCTGCACAATCGGAATGAGAAACATGACCGCCAATGTGCGCCGGTCGCGCACGATGTGGAACAGCTCTTTGCGAGCGACGGTCAACGTGCGCAGGATCGACACCTCACTCACCTCCCTCGGCCCGCAACCCATCAAAGATGATGGTGGCCAGTAGCTCGGGCAAAGCCCCCCATTTAGCCACGACCGTCTCATCACCAAAGATGCGCAGGATAAGCAAGCCGACGAACATCGCCTGCACAGCGCGCGTCGCCAGCGCCGCATCTACAGGGCGGATGTGGCCCAGATCGACCCGGGACTGCACGTATTGCTCTATCAACCCCGCCACTCGAAGCACAAACCGCTGATAATAGTGCTCGCGCAATTCGGCGTTGGCCATCACCTCCGGCAAAACGGCCCGCAGTATATCCTGCGCCCGCTCAAGGCTTTCAACGCGGTGACGGAACATGGCGACGAAAAAGTCTCGCACGTCACCCTGCAACGCCTCCGTCAGCTCATCGCCCAACGTCTCCAACTCGGCCAGCCGGGACATCATGCCGATCAGCAGGTCATCCTTGCTGTCAAAGTAATTGTAGATGGTGCCCTCGGCTATCCCTGCCCTACCGGCAATGTCTTTGGTAGTGGTGCGATGAAAGCCCTTCTCGGCAAACACCGCCGCAGCCGCATCGAGAATCTGATTGCGCCGCGCCTCGATCAGTTGCTGGCGAATAGGGTCTTGATTGGTAGGCATAATCATCCTCCCGAATTGAGTTTCCACTCACAGAAATGAGTTTTCAATCAGAAAAATGAGCGTTCACTCATCGCTATTATACAACTCGGGACAAGACCTGTCAAGGCGGCACAAAAAACGACCGCGCTCTCAGGAGGAGCGCGGTCGTCGAGTAAGCACAATGACCGGCTACGGTTCAGGGTAGAAACAGATGCCAACGGTGCCCGGCCCGGCGTGTGTACCGATGGCAGGGCTAACTTGAGTTTGATAGACGACGGAGAGTCCAAATCGCTCTTTCATCACCTCGGCGACAGCAGCACCCTCCTCCGGGCAGTCCACATCTAGAACAGCTGCTTCAGCCATACGTTTCCCACCCAGGCGCTCCTCGGTCACATCCAACATCCGCGCGACCGCCTTGCGCTTGGTGCGCACTGAGGCCAACGCCTCAATACGCCCGTCAACCAGGTGCAGCAGCGGCTTGAGGTTCAGTGCGGTCCCCAGCAGCCGCTTGGCTCCACCGATACGCCCACCCCGATGCAGGTATTCCAACGTATCCACGGCGAAAAGGAGGTTCATCTCTTCTCGCACCTGCTCGGCAGCAGCGACGACGTCATCGACGGGCTTGCCGGCAGCCGCCGCCCGGGCGGCGGCCAGCACGCAGAATCCCTGTCCCATCGACGTCGAAAGCGAATCCACGACGCGAATGTCCAGATCGGGCAACTGGATCTTGGCTGCCAGAGCACTGGCAACCGTGCCGCTTAACTTCGAGGAGATAAACACGCCGACGATAGCCTCAGCCCCCTGCCCCGCTTGCTGGAAGAAATCGACAAACTCACCGGCCGAGGGCTGAGAAGTCGTAGGAAAAACCTTGGAGTCGGGCAGGCGGCTGTAAAACGTCGGCGGGTCGATGTCCACCCCATCCCGAAAGCGCTCGTCTCCCCAGATGAGCCACAGCGGGATCACGGGGATGTCAAAGCCACCCAAGGCCTCTGCAGGAATGTACGCCGTACTATCGGTCACGACCGCGATTTTGCCACTCATCTTTCCACCTCCTATATCTTATGCGGGTATCATCTCACAGTCTGGGAGGCGGGGGTGG
>Ga0307420_1001473_pt1 | contig 10400 bp, 9 predicted proteins | sample SalMarWE160240MG_2_FD_202167 | JGI IMG/M metagenome (GOLD analysis project Ga0307420, IMG submission 202167) | Salt marsh sediment microbial communities from the Plum Island Ecosystem LTER, Massachusetts, United States - WE1602-40 | ecosystem: Environmental > Aquatic > Marine > Intertidal zone >... | reverse complement strand
CCGCGTCCGGGTAGCACCGCTTCGGACGATGGGCGGGGCGCTTGCTTTTTCGTTTCATCTATCTCCTCAGCTCTTGGATTCGCCCCATCATACCACAGTTTGAAGTGACGAAAAGCCAGCCAGGGGGCGCAGCGGCAAGGCGCTGGGCGCGCGCCAGGTGTCGCTGATGGGTGTCCTGGCCGCCTTTATCTTTGCCGCGCAGATGCTCAATTTCACCGTCGCCGGAGGCACTTCGGGCCACCTGATCGGCGGGGCGCTGGCGGCGATCCTGCTGGGGCCGTGGGCCGCCATTCTGACGATGACGACCGTCGTCGGCATCCAGGCGCTTGTGTTCCAAGACGGGGGCTTGTTGGTGATGGGGGCGAACATCCTCAACATGGGCATCATTTCTGTCCTGGTGGGCTACGGCGTGTACCGTGGCGTGATGGCGCTGGCGGGTGAGCGGCGTTGGGGGCTTTTTCTCGGCGGCTTTGCGGCGGCGTGGCTCTCGGTGGTGATCTCCGCTGTGGCGACGGCGGTCGAACTGGCCTTCTCCGGCGCCTCGCCGCTGGGCGTGGCGCTCCCGGCGATGGCGTGTGTGCACGTCCTCATCGGCATCGGCGAGGGGTTGATCACCGTGGGAGCGTTGGCCTTTGTCGCCGCCGCGCGGCGCGATCTGTTGCAGCCACAGGGTAAGGCGATCAAGGGATTCGGCTGGGCCGCTGTCGGGCTGGTCATCGCCCTGGCGGTGACGCTGTTTGCCCCGCTGGCCTCGGAGCATCCCGACGGCCTGGAGCGCGTGGCCGAGGACCTGGGGTTCATCGACCTAGCGCTGGACGCGCCCTACGAGATCGTCCCCGATTACGCGCTGCCCGGCATCGCGGAAGGATCGCCCATGGCGACGATCCTGGCCGGCATCGTGGGCGTGCTGATCGTGGCGCTCGTCGGCCTGGGCGTCGCCTTCGTCGTGACGCGGCTGCGGCAGCGGGCAGCGCTGCAAGAGGCTGAATGATTCGTAACGCGTAATGCGCAAGACGTAAGGCGTGATTTTACGCATTACGTTTTAGTTTTTCGAAATGCACATCCACGCCCTCGACGCCTATCGCTCCAAGGAGAGCCTCGTCCATCGGCTCGACGCGCGGGTCAAGCTGGTTTTGGCCGTGCTCTTCATCGTCGCCACGGCTCTCACGCCCGATGAGGCCTGGCTGGCCTACGTGTTGCTGGCCGGCTTGCTCCTGGGTGTGGTCGTGGCGTCGCGGTTGGGCGTGGGGTTTGTGCTGCGGCGGTCGCTGGTGGCGCTCCCCTTTGCCCTGGCGGCGGTGACGGCGACCTTTTCCACGCCGGGGCAAGCGCTGTTGACAGTGCACGTTTTCGGCGGCGATATATCCGTCACCGACGCTGGACTGGTACGCTTTGTCGGCATCCTGCTCAAGTCGTGGCTGTCGGTACAGATGGCAGTGGTGCTGACTGCCTCCACGCCTTTCCCCGCTTTGCTCCGCGCGATGCGCAGCCTGCGCGTGCCCAAGGTGCTGGTCGCTATCACCGGGTTTGCCTACCGCTATCTCTTTGTGATCAGTGACGAGGCGCTGCGCATGATGCGCGCGCGGGCGGCTCGCAGCGGAGCGCACAGTGGCAAGGGTGGGGGGAGCGTCTTTTGGCGGGCGCGGGTGACCGGCGGAATGGCGGGCAGTCTTTTCCTGCGATCCATCGAGCGCAGCGAACGTATCTACGACGCGATGGTGGCGTGGGGCTACGATGGTGATGTGCGCATCCTGCGTGCGCAGGCGCTGCACTTGGGCGACGTCATCATCGCCCTGATCTTTACACTGTTGTTGGTGGTGATTCAATGGGTGGCAAGATTGTCGTGGTGAATGTCAACCCTTCGATTCTACCAAACCTGACGAAATGTGGTAAACTGATGTGGGAAAAGCTCCGATAGTTAGAAATAGTGAACGAGGAGATTTGTATGACCGCAAGGCCCAAGCCGCATCACCCTTTAGCAGAAGTTTTTGGTTTTCCCTATGACAGCTTTTCGGATAAGGCGAGGCGTTACCGCAGAAACAAGCTTTGTCCGTTTCACAACAAGGTGCCCTCGTGCACCAAAGATAAAGCCAACGCTCCGCTTGGGGTATGCAGCATTCATACAGGTGATGGTCTGGCGATCACCTGTCCTATCCGTTTCCGTCAAGACTGGCTCATCGCGGAGGATGCAGCAGCATTCTTCTTTCCCGAGTCCGTGCAGTGGACATCGCTTACTGAAGTGCGCCTAAATGATGCGGATGGGAGAAGCGCAGGCAATATCGATCTTGTATTGGTTGCCTATGATGATCATGGGCATGTGCTGGACTTTGGTTCTTTGGAAGTACAGGCCGTCTACATCTCTGGGAACATTCGGCGGCCCTTCGAGTTCTATATGGAAGACCCCAAAGAGTGCTATGCTATGGATTGGTCGAAGCATCGCTATTACCCGCGACCGGATTATCTGTCATCGTCACGCAAGCGGTTGGCTCCCCAATTGATCTACAAGGGTGGGATTCTGGATGCCTGGAACAAAAAGATGGCAGTGGCCCTTCATCGGGGGTTCTATGATACGATGCCAAAGCTGCCTGAGGTGTCTCAGGAATCGGCTAATCTGGCTTGGCTCGTATATGATCTTGTCTATGATGATACTCATGATGTGTATCAACTCACTCCTTGGCGAACAGTCTATACCAGGTTTCAGCCGGCATTGGAAACCATAACAACGCCATCCCCTGGACCAGTTGAAGAATTCCTGGATCATCTACAAAGCAAGCTCGACGAACGTTTAGAGAACAATAATCCTCCGGATGCGCCTGCCTTGACGGATATTTTGGAAGTATAGGATCATGATATGAGACAGTTGAGCTTTTTGCCAACAAATACACATCAAGCCGTCAATGTCGCATCTGTCAAACACAGAAGTCCATTCCGTTACCCAGGCGGCAAGACCTGGCTGGTACCTCGGGTGCAGCATTGGTTGCTCAGTTTGCCTCAGCGTCCATGCGAGTTCTTTGAACCATTTGCGGGTGGGGCAATCGTCAGTCTTACGGTTGCAGCCGAAGGCCTGGCAGAGCACGTCACTTTTGTAGAGTTGGATGAACAAGTGGCTTTTGTCTGGCAAGCTATTCTGGAAGGAGATGCAGAATGGTTGGCAAACAAGATAGTTTCGTTTGAGTTGACATCTGAAAATGCCGACACTGTTTTGTCAAGTCCACCAAACTCATTGGAGGAATCCGCTTTTCAGACCATTCTTAAAAATCGAATCAATCACGGCGGTATTCTTGCGCCGGGCGCAGGGCGCATTAAGCACGGCGAGAACGGCAAAGGGATTCGGTCACGGTGGTATCCTAGTACGATCAGTAAACGTATTCTTGGCATTGCAGCTATACGAGATAGACTCACTTTTATCCATGGCGATGGGCTTGGCGTACTGCGCAAGCATGCTCATCGTGATGATGCAGTTTATTTCATCGATCCTCCGTATACTGCTGCTGGCAAGCGGGCCGGGGCGCGCTTGTATGCGCATCACGAATTGGATCACCAAGAGCTTTTTAGCTTGGCGAGTGAACTAGTTGGTGGCTTTTTAATGACTTATGATAACTGTACTGGCGTGCGCCAACTTGCGCAACAACATGGATTCGATATGGAAGCCATCGCTATGAAGAACACCCATCATGCGAAAATGACAGAATTGCTCATCGGGAAGAACCTCGATTGGATCAGAAGAAACGACATCTAGCGGGCACGCGCTAGCAGGCATTGTTGGAAACACATTGTTCCCCCTATATATCCCTCTGCCATGAAAACTTGCATTGAAATCCACGATCTTTCGTACGCCTACCACGACGGGCACCAGGCTCTGCGGGATGCGAGCCTCGACGTCCGGCAGGGCGAGAAGGTGGCCCTGGTCGGGCCCAACGGCGCGGGCAAGTCAACACTGCTGCTGCACCTCAACGGCATCCTGCAGGGGGATGGCGCGGTGCGCGTGATGGGGCGGGAGGTGGCGGAGCCGCATCTGGCGCACATCCGGGCGCAGGTGGGGCTGGTGTTCCAGGACCCCGACGACCAGCTTTTCTCCCCCACCGTCTTTGAGGACGTGGCCTTTGGGCCACTCTACGCCGGGCTGCCGGAGGAAGAGATCCGTCGCCGGGTGGGGTGGGCGCTGGCGCAGGTGGGGGCGCAGGCGTACGCGGAGCGGGTCTCCCATCACCTGAGCCTGGGGGAGAAGAAGCGCATCGCCATCGCCAGCGTGCTTTCGATGCAGCCGGATATATTGGTGCTGGACGAGCCCACCGCCGGGCTCGATCCACGCACGCGGCGTCGGCTGATCGGTCTGCTGCAAGAGCTGCCGCAGACGATGATCGTTGCCACTCACGATATCAATATGGTCGCAGAGATACTGCCCCGCACGATCATCCTGGATGAGGGAAAGATGGTCGCCGATGGGCCGACGGATGAGCTGCTGCGGGATACAGCGCTGATGGCAGCCCATGGCCTTGAGGTGCCTCATTGTTACACGCCGCACGCGGAGCAGCACCACAGGTGGTAGATGGAGCGCTACGGATCAACCACAGATTTCACAGAAATGTAAAGGTCAGTAGGGTGGATTTGTTATCCGCCGCCCATGGGTCGGGTAGCAAACCCGACCTACAATGCTAAATGTTCCCCTCCCCTGGGTGGGAGGGGGCGCGCGAGTACGCGCGGAGGGGGAGGGGGGAGGATGTTTGCTTTTAGGCCAGTTTGGTTTCTTGGCCCTATTACGTAGGAGGTTGTCATGTCCAAGGAAACTGGTTTCACCGCCATGGCCGGCCCCAGGGCCGATAGAGAGGCACCGCAGGTCGGCGTCGGCATACTGGGCTATGCTTTCATGGGCAAGGCGCACACCAATGCCTACAAAAAGATCCCCTACATGATGTATCCACCGCCGGCGATCCCCCGGCTGGTGGCCATCTGCGGGCGGGATGAGGAGGCGGTGGCCGAGGCGGCGCGCCGGTACGGCTACGAGCGCGCCTACACCGACTGGCGCGAGATGCTGGCAGACGACCGGGTGCAGCTCTTTGACAACGGCGGCCCCAACAACGTGCACGCCGAACCGTGCATCGCCGCCGCACAGGCGGGCAAGCACGTCCTGTGCGAAAAGCCGCTGGCGCGCTCGGCCCAGGAGGCCAAGGGCATGCGCGATGCCGTCGAGAAGGCGGGCGTCAAGCACATGGTGGCCTTCAACTATCGCTTCGTGCCCGCCCTCCGCCAGACGCGTGAGCTGATCGAAAGCGGCGCGCTGGGGCGCATCTACCACTTCCGCGCGACGTACCAGCAGGAGTGGGTCATGCCCCACTACGACCTGCCCAGGATCTGGCGGCTGGACAAGGCGGTAGCCGGTAGCGGCGCGCTGGGCGACCTGGGCGCGCACATTATCGACCTGGCCCGCTACCTGGTGGGCGAGGTGGTGAGCGTGGGCGCCCTGACGCGCACCTTCGTCGACGAGCGCCCTCTGCCGGACGACAGCGGCACCGGCAAGGTGGACGTGGATGACGCCTTCGTGTCGGTGGTCGCGTTCGAGAATGGGGCCATCGGCACGCTGGAGGCGACCCGCTTTGCCGCCGGGTCCAAGAACCGCCAGGTGATCGAGATTAACGCGGAGAAGGCCAGCATCCGCTTCAACATGGAGCGCATGAATGAGTTGCGGGTGTTCTGGGTGGGGGAGGAGCCCCGGGAGACCCAGGGCTTTCACGACGTGCTGGTCACCGAGGGCTACCACCCCTGGTGGGAGAACTGGTGGCCCCACGGCCACATCATCGGCTGGGAGCACACTTTTGTGCACGAGTTGTCCCATTTGTTGGATTGCATCGTCAACGATAGAGACGTGGGACCTTACGGGGCGACCTTTGAGGACGGGTACCGCGCCGCCGTCATCTGCGACGCGATTCTGGAATCGGCTGCATCGAGGAAACAGGTGGATGTAACTTACGACTGATCGCTGCCGGTCTGCGCCACGCGCGGGTGAGGAATTTCCGCCTGGATGAGCAGCCCACCCTTGGCCTGGTTCTGGAACTGGACGCGTCCCCCCAGCAGCGCCACCCGCTCGCTGATGCCCAGCAGGCCATAGTGCCCCTCGGTCGGAAGATCGGAAAGCTCAAAGCCCTCGGCCAGACCCGCGCCGTTATCGGCAATCGAGAGCAGTAACGTGCGCGGCGACGTGTGCTTGAGAGAGATCTCCACGTCGCTGGCGTTGGTGTGCTTGCGCACGTTGCTCAGCCCTTCCTGTACGATGCGAAAGATGGAGAGCTCGATGGCCTCGGGAAGGCGACCTAAATTGTCGTCCAGGTCGAGGGTGGCGGCGATGTTCGTCCGCTTGCTCCAGTCGTGGGCGTAGGATTGGATCGCTGCACCCAATCCCAGGTTGTCGATGGTCGGCGGACGCAGGCTGCCGCAGATGCGGCGCAGGTCGGCTACCAGGCCGCGAATGTTGTCTCGAATGCCGGGTAGTTCTTTACCCAGCACCGTCGTCACCGATTCAGCCGCCTCGATTTCCTCCAGTTCATAGTTCACGCTCAACAGGTCTTGGATCACTTGGTCGTGGATCTCGCGGGCCAGGTATTTGCGCTCCTGTTCGAGTTCGGTCAGCAGCCGGCGCTGGGCATCCTGCAGGGCCGCGTTGGCGCTGTCGAGTGCGTTGATCTGTTCGGTCAATTGGTCGACAAATTGACGATCCACCGTGTCCTGTGTCGCCAGGTCTTGCTCCAAGAGCTCCTGCTGATGGCGTAGTTTTTCGGCCTGCTCGCGGACGCGATAGTAGCTATCGAGCGCCCAGATGATGGGGGTCAGTTGCTGGCGTTCGGTGGTGCCCACCATGGCGGCCAAGATTTCTGTGTGATCGGTCTCGTCGGTGCGGTACTCGGCGACCAACCGCCCATGACGCAGGACGACGATACGGTCGGTCACGGCTAGCAGGTGATCGAGGTTGTTGCTGCTGAAAACGGCGGCTATTCCCTCCTGTTGCCACGTCTGGATCAGAGAGAGAAGCTTCTGTTGGCGCGGATAGCTCAGCAAGAGCGTTGGATCGTCGATGACGATCAAGCGTGGTGTGCGCGTCATCGTACGGGCGATGGCGATCATCTGGCGTTGCTCGCTCGATAGATTGGCCACTGCCTTGCGCAGAGAGGTAAACTGCATGTCCAATTGGTTTAGGATGTGCGTTGCCTCTCGATCCATTCGCTGCCGGTTCGGTATCTTCAGCCACTTGCTCCACAAGGGCCAACCGATCTCGCTTCCTAAAAAGATGTTGCTGGTAATGTCCAGGTTTTCGGCGAGGCTCGGCGTCTGGTGAATGACTTCGATGTCCAGCGCCCGTGCGTTGCAGGGCCATTGGAGATGCTGGCCGGCAAAGTATAGATCGCCTGCGTCGGGTTCGTGGAAACCCGCCAACAGCATGGCGAGCGTCGATTTGCCCGATCCGCTCTGTCCGGCGAGCCCTACGACCTCACCCGGTTGGACTTGCAGGCTGATGCCCCGCACGACGGACAGCGTGCCAAAGCTCTTGGAGAGGTTGACGGCTTTCAGTAGGGGTTCCATTGAGAGAATCTCTATCGGCGCAACCCTTGCGAAGGTTAGGAAGGTGATCTCAAGTCGGCTAGATTCGGGTCAAACGAGGGCGCTTTTGACATAAAATCCACTTCGGAACCTTCGCAAGGGTCCCTGGTCTATGGATCGGGCAAGGGCTGGCTAAAGTCGTTGGTCTCCCAAGCCTCGATCATTGCCTCCACGTTGTTGCGTGTCACAATGTCCATTCCCGAACTGATAAAGGGCGGGTACGTTTTTCCATTAGTGATGTGGTCGTAGACGATTTGAATCGTGTCGTATCCCCATCCCCAGTACTTCTGTCCTACCAATCCAGATAGGTATCCGTCGCGCAGAAATTCTAACTCGACCGGGAGTGTGTCGAAGGCGACCGTCTTCATGTCGCCGTGCAGGGCGGCCTCTTCCCACAGGGGCATGGAGCCGCGATCGGCCACGAGCGGCCACATGCCGACAAAGAACCAGCCATCCAGGTCTGGGTAGGCTTGCATCGTCTCTTCCGCCTTTTGCACTCCCTGATTGATGTCGTCGTTGCTGACGGCCATGGCGACAACGTGGATATCTGGGTAAGTTTCGATGCCATCTCGAAAGCCTCGAACGCGCTCCTCCAGGTTGTGCGCGCCCAGGACGCCGGTGAGGATCGCCACATCGCCCTGCTGGCCCATTGCACGCACCAATAGGTCTGCGGCGGCCTGCCCCGCCTGGTAGTTATCCACCCCCAGGTACGTAAAGCGCTTGCTTTCGGGAGAGTCGGCGTCCCACGTCATCACCGGGATACCGGCTGCCACAGCCTTGTCGATCGGGTCGATGCAGACAACGGGATCGTTGCAAGAGATGGCAATGGCGTCCACGTCGCGCGCAATGACGTCCTCTATCACGTGCACCTGTTCGGCGGCGTCGGAAGACACAGAACCCACGTACAGCACCTCTACCTGAACCGGCCCTTCGGCCGACAGTTCTGTCGCCTTCTGAATCGCGCCCTGGCGGCCCAACTCGAATACGGGGTTGTCGAGGGCTTTGGGAATCCAGGCGATGGTCAGCGTCTTTTGGTTGGGCGGCTCGGCGGACGAGACGTCACCGGGCAACCTGGCAAGGGCCTGCCAGATGGCCAGGGCGCCAAGAATCAATAGGGTTGGAATCAGGACAGTCAATGCCCGTCGTCGGCTTTGATGCGGCGTCGCCTGTCTGCTCTCCACTGCCTGCCCCTGCGTCTCTTGGTCTCCTTCCTGGCTCCAGGTCGGGGCCTTCTCCCGCTGCCAGTAGTCCAGCAGGATGGCCAAGAGGATCATGGCGCCCATCGCCGCCTCTTGCCAGTAAGCGGGAAACCCCAAGAGCACCAGCCCGTTGCGCAGTACCTGCATAAAGGCCGCGCCCAGTAGGACGCCCAGTATGCTTCCCTTTCCGCCAAACAGGCTGGTTCCGCCGATGACGGCGGCGGCGATGATATCGAGCTCGTAACCTGTAGCGGCCGTAGGCGTTGCGACGCCCAGGCGCGCGGTCATCAGTAGGCCGCCCGTCGCCGCCAAGAGGCCGCAGAGTGCGTAGGTCGTCATCTTGACTCGGGTGACGTTGATACCAGAGATGCGCAGCGCCTGTTCGCTATTGGCCAGTGCGTAGATGTAACGTCCCAAGAGCGTCTGATTTGTCAATAGACTAACCAGCACCGCCAGGCCCAGCACAAAGATAAAGGGCAGCGGGAGGGAAATCGGGCCTAACACCAGGTCGCTTTGACCCAGCATGCGGAACCCTTGTGGAAGGTCGGTCACGGACCATCCCCCGCTCAAGCCGTGGGTCAGACCTTGCACGACGCTCATCGTCCCCAGCGTGACGATGAAGGGCGGGAGCTTTACGCGGGCGACGATAGTGCCGTTGAGCCAGCCCACCAGCCCGCCGGTCGCCAGTCCGGCGGCGATGGCCAGTGGCACCGGCAACCCGATCTGCATGCACAGCGCGCTGATCAGTCCCGCCAGCCCCATCGTCGCGCCGACCGAAAGATCGATGCCGCCGATGATAATGACCATACCCTCGCCGAACGCGGCGATGGCAAGCCAGGAAAACGTGCGAGCGACGTTCAGCAGATTGGGGCCGGTGAAGAAGGTCCGTTGTTGAAGGCTCGAGAGGATGCCTACTACGACTATGAGCAGGAGTACCACGACCGGATAACGGCTGATCGTCGTGCGCCAGAGCCAGGCCAGCATCTTGAGCATGTTGGATTTGCTAGTTGTAGGTGGAGGAAACTTACTCATCTTACTTTTTGTGCAGGGGTGGGTTTAGGGAGTTATGTCATCGATGATGTGTCGTAAAGTGGACGTTTCCAGATCTTTTTTGTCCAAAAAGGCCACAGCGCCCGCTTGCAGACCCAGTCGGTGAAACTCTCTATCTGGGTAAGCGCTGATCAGGATGACGCGCGACTTGGGCGACAGCGCCTTGATGCGCCGCGTGCAGCGGATGCCGTCCTCTTCTCCCAATATCACGTCGACGAGCACGAGCTGAGGAAGTACGTCTTCTACTAAATGCACGGCCTCTCCGATGTTCTCGGCTTCGTAAATCGTTGCCTGTGGACATATCTTGCCAATCATGCGGCTCAGTTGGCGGCGGTATCGCGCGCTGTCGTCCACCACCAGCACGGTGACCAACTCCTGCGCAGCGACTTTTTGGGTCGTTGGCGCTTGGGCAGCCTTCTGCCCCGACACAGCCAACACGCCGGGATGCTTCATGACATAGTTGACGGCTTCCAGCCGGCTTTGAACGTCAAGTAGCCGGTACAGGCGTGTGAGGTGGTTTTCGATCGTTTTGACACTCAGGCCCAGTCGCTGGGCGATGGT
>Ga0307420_1001471_pt1 | contig 10408 bp, 13 predicted proteins | sample SalMarWE160240MG_2_FD_202167 | JGI IMG/M metagenome (GOLD analysis project Ga0307420, IMG submission 202167) | Salt marsh sediment microbial communities from the Plum Island Ecosystem LTER, Massachusetts, United States - WE1602-40 | ecosystem: Environmental > Aquatic > Marine > Intertidal zone >... | reverse complement strand
GCCCTTAATGGTCGCCTCAGCCGAGAGGGTCTTTCCAATTGTCGTATACGGGTGTGAAAGCACTACTAGGCGTCCGATTTCTGCTTTTTCCTCACTTACCTTGAGATTCATCCAACCGGATTCCCAGTTGAAGTTTCTTCCAGCCCTACGTGCTTTGATGGTGACGTATACATTCGCTGATCCCACTGCATTAACCCTGAAAACCAGTTCTTTCTCTTCATTCGATCCCAAATTCGGCAGGTAGTGTCCACCCCCAAATAACCCGACTCCATAAACCGTTAGATTATATGTATACAGAGAATGCAATTGTATGTCAACCAATCTCAGAGTTTCATTTCCTATGTTTTTCAGTTTCAATGTTACCCAGTTAGTTCCTTTCTCTATCTCCGTAGGATTCAATTCATACTCGATAGGATACTTCAATCTCAACATTTTTCACCTCCATCCATATTGTATTTTTCATCCTTCTTCAAAGAGCAGAATCTAGCAGACCTCAGCCCGCGCCCATATTGCAGTGAATTCATGGAAAAAGAGGGATTTGACACGAGAAACCTGCTAAATGGTGCACATTATAAATGGTCTCGGAATCCTATAAACATTATGTGCCTGTTATGCAACAGTAACAGCCGCGCGCGCTTTTATATTCCCAGCATCAGTGATGACAAGTTTTAAGAAAAGGGATTAACAATATTTACGATTGGAGGTGGAAACATGCCTACTTTCGCAGTGAACATGAAGCATACTGTTGAGTCTTGTCCTTTGTTTAATGCTGAGGTGAAGAAGAGGTTTAAGGAAACGCTCGGTAAGAGAGAGGATGCATGGGATCGAGCAAAGAAGCACGGTGTACACGTGTTGAGTGCTTGGACTTCAGTTCTGGACCATCTCGTTTTCTACATTGTTGAAGCCTCTTCTCAAGAGGCTGTTGAGGAATACTTTAAGGACATAGGCTTTGTTTTCTGGAATAGCATTGAAATTCGACAAGTGAGACCTGTAGAGGACATAATAAAAGCCGTTGTTGAAAAATCTTGATACATAAGCGCGAGCGCTATTCTTTACAGACTATTTGCCAATAACTTATTCGATAAACTTGATTAGTGAATCTAAGCTCTGTTTGATTGAATGAATTACTCATGTTAGTCTACCCATTAATATCAGATTCAAATAGAACATTTTTACTAAATACCGCATAGCCTTTACCAAAACTAAGCAGGATTTCGGGAACATGACTAACCATGTCGTCATTGTTGATGGGTTAGACACCAAAAAAATAGGCTTCTGCAAAAAACAGGTTATCAGTGTAACACATGTTTGGTTGGTAACTGGAAGAATTAGGAATAGTTAGTTAATAGAATGAGGGATAAAAAAGACAAGAAAACTTACCCCGCTGCTTAACTCGAGTGTTTAATTAAGGCAAGAGAGATGATTTCAATCCATAATAGTATTGACCCTATGGAGAGCCGTTCTGCTAAGCCAGCATATGGCGTTGCTATAGAGATTGCTCCAAATGCTCCAAGAACAGGTGCAACTGAAAGCCAAATTAGGCTAAAGCGCGCAACTATTTGTTAAACAAAAAAGGGAGTTGGAAATCTCCAAGTCGGCTTGGTGATTAATATTCTTCCTGCGCATAGATGAAATCTGTCTTGCGACTTATTTTTCTATATCCATCGTATAAATACGCGTATATGGTATAGCACCCCATTTCCTTGGGTGTGAACTCAGCAGAGTAACGAGCTTCTTCTCCAACGGAAAGTTCCTTTATATCCATTGTGGTCTGCTCTTCAAACTTCCCTGAGGGGGTTTCCACCCAGAATTCCAGTTTCAGTCCCGTAACTTTTCTCAAGCCCTTAATGGTCGCCTCAGCCGAGAGGGTCTTTCCAATTTTCGTATACGGGTGTGAAAGCACTACTAGGCGTCCGATTTCTGCTTTTTCCTCACTTACAGTGATATGCGTCCAACCGGATTCCCACCCGAAGTAGTCTCCATCCTTACGTGCACTGATAGTGGCATATACATCAGCTGATCCGTTTGCGTTAACTTGGAAAGCCGCTTCTCTCTCTTCATCGGGCTTAAGCTCTCTGATGTAGTGGCCTATTCCAGAAGGAAAGATAAAAGGGAAAAGATAAAAAGTATCTAGAGAATGCAATTCCACGTCAAGTCTTTTAAGAGTTTTATTTCCTATGTTTTTCAGTGTTAATGTTAGCCATTGCTTTCCCTTATCCATATCCGTAGGGTTAAATTCATACTCGATAGGGTACTTGATTCTACTCAACATTTCTGCTACCATTTTCATTTCACCTCCATTTTCTTCTTATTTTTCATCCTTCTTCAAAGAGCAGAATCTAGCAGACCTCAGCCCGCGCCCATATTGCAGTGAATTCATGGAAAAATAGGGATTTGACACGAGAAACCTGCTAAATGGTGCACATTACAAATGGTCTCGAATTCTTATAAACATTATGTGACTGTTATGCAACAGTAACAGCCGCTGAAATCTGTTCAGTGATAAAAAAAATCTATGTAAATCTTCACAAATTTATGTCTTGGCGGGCACATAAAACTCGAACCCAACATAAAACGCACGTACAACAGCTTTATATCGCATAATGGCTCTTTGATTACTTTAGAGTGACTGCATGAGCAAGGAAAAAAGAAAGAAGACTAGGCATATCGACACTGACGAGGCTGAACAACAGATTGAACGAGAAACGGGGGACATTTATAATGACAAACAGAGAGGAGAAATGTTGAAAGCAGATGGAATTACTGCTGCCGAAAACGCGTTCATGCAAGGAAGAGAGATGACTCCAAAAAAGAGAAAACGCCCCACACATAAAGACACGGTTTCAGTTGATCTCGCTGCAGAGGAATACACTGAAGACTAAATCAGCGTCAGATGTTATTGTTTCTTCTTAAATCTTATGACAGTGGATGTAGAAATTGAAATTTGCCGTTATCCGCCTGACATCCACAGGGTAACTTCTTGATTTCGTTAAAATTTATAGACGCCACATTTTCTACTAAAGTTCCTTTTGCACCGCATTTTTTGCAGTCATAGCTTATATTCGATTTTGCCTCACTCACATAATCACCTCCCACATGCTGCCTTTTTCATTTGTATTTTATTTTATAGAATAGGATAATAAGAGCTTGGATAAAACCAAAAAAATTGGCTGGCTTAATCAAGCTAACCTTTGAGTCAATAATGATCTACCTCGAAGAGCGTATAGTACTGGCTAAATTTCGCGAATTATAAGTAATGATCCTTAGTAATGAGATTTCTATATTATTTCGCATCCTCCACATTCCTCCAATTGCTAAGAGAGAAGGTTAAATTTTAACCCCAAACCCAAACGGGTCGAAGGTTGAAATTCCAAGAATAAAAGTAGAGAAAGGATAAAGTATTGAGACTTTGATTAACGAAGAAGCATTGCTATTCGCAAAATATCTAAGGGAATGAAAAGAGTGGATTCCCCCGACTCGGAATTGCAGAAGAATACAGAATTAGTTAAACAATTAAGATTTCATTAGCACGTGTCAGCTTACATGTTTTCAGTGCCGTGCATGCTAACAGCTACAGAGTATATTTACAGTTTTGTTCAATGCCAAGAATCTAGGCATAGCAATTCTTGTTTTAAACATAAGAGGTTCAACGGTTTTACAAACCTCTTTTTACCCAAAAGAAACAATCAGAAATTTCTTTTACAAGTCGATAATCTTTTCCCAGTATTGTCTTTAGCTGGTTGCTACCCAATCTTAGTACGTGGCTACCGTGGTAATTATGCCATGTCTGCCCGCTCGGAAGCAGTGGAGATTTGATGATAACACTTTTAACATTGGATTTTTGAAGCATGTTGAATATTTTGTTTGCTTCTTCATCGATGAAATGTTCAATTGTATCGCTCATGATAAATACGTCGCAGTTTTTGAGGTCAATTTTCTCTAACCATAAAGGTTTGGTCAAAACTATCTCTTTGTAATCGTATTGTGCTAGTTCGCAGCCATTAATGCAACTGTGCATCCATGCAGGTTCCGTTTTATCTTCAACGTTTCAGCAACCTTGTCTGCGTCATTTAATCCCTGTTCGTACATGAGTTGTGTTAGTTTTTTTCTTTCGTTTTCGTCAAGCATACAGAAAACGTCACTGAAGAGTCTGCTAACCCCGCTCACGCTTTTTTTCCATCTGATTTTTGCAGGCAACAAGTCATGCATTAGCAGAAACTCGATAACTCTGCCTCTGAAACCCATGACAGCATCGTTTAAACATTTTACAAAACATGATCTTAATAAGCTTAGTTAGCGCACTATGAACCCAATTTATTTTTGTTAAATTCAAGTTATTATTTTGGCAACACCGTTATTTGCTGTTTTCACGTTTCTTTGATCGTTCTTTATCCATCCTCATCCACCATTCAGGAACCCTAAAGTCTTCAGTTGTGTCCCAGCTGTCGAAGGGTTTAATGTCCAAAACTGGTGTGCCATCAAAGGCGTCTAAGCCCTGAACTGTAATAATGTTGCCTTCTACGCCCAATAGTTTAACCCGCGTAAGCCCGATTGGGTTCGGGCGATGAGGTGTCCGAGTTGCGAAGATTCCCAGCAGCGGCATGTCTCTTCTTCCTCGGGGATGAACCTTCATGATTTTCCTATCTTCATCCGACATTTCATGCATCCAAAAAAGAACAAAGAGATGAGAAAACTCTTCGACACCCTTCAAAGCGTCAGTTAACTCTTCACGAAAGATTATCTGCGAAATCATGTTTTTGTCCCTGACTTCCTTGCCAATTGCCTCTGTTTTGACGAAACCCACAGGCTCCAATTTGATCTCACTAAAAGAAGACATTAAACATCACGTCCTCTCAGTCTTAAACAATAACAAACTCTGAACAAACTAACAATATAAGCCCTTTTTATCCAGAAAACCTAGCGTTTGTTTGCTTTGAGTATTCTTTCTTTTGCGATATTCATTGCTGCGTCTCTGAGTCCAACATCTTTACTTAGGGCAGTTTCTATAACCGTTACCGTGTTTCTCCTAATTTTTCTCTGAACCATCTCCAGCATCCGTTTGGGGTTGTAGCCGCGGTATTCAGCGTAAGAAGAAATTACCCCTCCAGCGTTCGCTAGAATGTCAGGAACAACAAAAACGCCCCTATCAGCTAAAACTTTCTCAATTTCTGGGCGTACAGGAAGGTTAGCCGCTTCAACCACCATCTTCGCTTTAACGCGATCCACATTGCTCGCGTTGATAACATCAGGTAGGGCAGCTGGAATAAGAAGGTCTACACGTAATTCGAAAAGTTCCTTGTTGTCCAGCACTTTGCCCGGGCGATAATTTATGACTGAGCCTGTTTCCGTCTTGACGTCTAACAGGTTTTCGTAGTCTAATCCGTCAGGGTTGTAGATGCATCCTTTAGAGTCCGAGACTGCCACAACCTTCACGTCAATCTGGGTCAAGTACTCGGTTACGAAGGAGCCAACGTTTCCGAATCCTTCCACTGCCGCTGTTGCATTGTCAATGTCCAAGTCTGTTACGTAATTTGCCGCCGTGAATGCAGCCTGCACCACACCCAAAGCTGTGGAGCCATACTCGTGGGGGATACCACACTTTACCCCCGGTTTAACGCATAGATGAGCTGGTTTTCCTGTGGCAGACTTCATGGACCCATTCTCTTGGGCAAATGCAGCCATCTCCTTCTCTCCAGTGTTTATGTCCGGCGCGGCTACGTAGAGGCTTGGGCACACCCGCTTCAATGCCCTGGAGAAGGCTCTGATTACCTCCATCTTCTTCTCTTCAGACATCTGTTTCGGATCAGCTATTATGCCAGATTTTGCTCCTCCAAACGGGATTTTTGCTAGTGCACACTTCCACGTCATTGTTCGGGCTAACCTGAAAATTTCCTCAGTTGTTACACTGTGCAGCATTCTGATTCCGCCCTTTCCTGGACCTAAAGTTGTGTTGTCTATGACCAGAACGCCCTTCATTCCCGTCTTGGGATCATAGACCTGCAGTATCTTCTCTGGACCCCACTCGTCAGCAAAAGCCTCTATCTTAACATTCACTCCGTTTCCCCCAGACAGTTTACGGCAAATATACTGCTGAACCATTGTAAAAACTTTCTTCAACAATAGTGAGGTGAATGTGGCAGTAAACATAAATTGGCGGTTCTACGTTTGTTAGTTTGAGTTCTTTCTGAAACACGCGGGGGAGTAAGAAGAATGGGCTACATCTACCTGTACACTGGAACTGGCGGAGGCAAAACTGCAAACGCTTTAGGTTTAGCCCTCAGGTCTGTGGGTCACGAACGCAAAGTTGTTATAATCCAATTTTTGAAGTGGTGGAAGAACACAGGAGAATACAAGATATGGGAGAAGCTTCAGCCATTCTACGAAATCTACCTGTTCGGCAGAGACGGCTGGATCGGCTTGGACAACTTGGGCGAAGAAGACAGAAAACTCACAAAAGAGGGGCTAGAATTCGCCAAAAAGATTGTTGAAGAGAAGAAGCCTCATCTGCTGGTCTTAGATGAGATAAATTTGGCTCTCCACTGCCGCATGCTAGAGATAGAGGAAGTTCTGGAGTTTCTGGACAGTATCCCAGATGAAACCGATGTTGTTTTAACCGGAAGATACGCACCGAAAAAACTCATAGACAGGGCTGATTTCGTCAACGAAGTGAAAGACATTAAACACCCAGAAGAAATGGTGACAACAAAGGGCATCCAGTACTAGTCTAGCCGCCTGTTTGAAGAAGAAGTATCGCCTTAGCGAGGTCTCCGTCGCTCGCTTCCAATGCTCTTTTAGCGTCTTCCATGCTCTTTCCGGTCTGGTCCGCAACAAGCTGCGCATCCTCTTCAGGAATAGTTACCTTAGCCGCCTGCGTCTCTAGAGCCCGCTCATTTACCTCTCCGGTGACCTGAAAGATTTTTTGTCCCTGCATATCAAGGACAGCCACCTGAGCGTTTTCAACCACGATTTCTTTGTCGCTAGTTCTAAAAATGACTTCCTGTACGTCGGGCATCTCTCCCATGTTCATGCCCATGCGTTGCATCATCCTCTTCGCGTCTCTTGGACTCATTCTTCTCCGCATTTCTGTTTCCTTCCCCCTATACTCCATCAATCGTCTTCTTAACTTTTTTCCGTCACTCCTCTACGAACCCGCACAGCCATTCCCCTGCTGAACTCTTTCATTTCCTTTCCAGAGAGGAGAGCCCGTCCCACAGCCAAAACCTCATTCTTAGTGTTAATGACTATGACTTCTTCGTTGGGCCTTATCTCATCGTCAGCATCTATCACATGTTTGGCGAAGGCGCTTCTTCCTTTTGACACGAAGGGTTCAGCATCATCCTGAATTTTAACCCAATACCGCAGGGGCTTCACTTCACGGGTTATCCGTTTGGCTCCAGCAAGCGTTAAAACAAAGAGTCCAGTGGTGGGTCGGAGAGTAGCCAACAGTTCTTCTTTCAAGTGTATGTGACGTATTTTTCCCGTATTTTTCGAGTACACGATTCTAACTTCGTCTGGGAAGAGTTTTTTTCCTGCATCTCTTCCGAACTGGTAATCAGCTATACTCCGTATCTTCTGGAGAGCATCCATGTCCACTATTTCACCAACAAGTTTCACATTAACATCAGGCTAAAGCATTAAATCTTGTTCTCTGCGCAGGTAAACGTAGAGTTGAAAATAAGAAACTTTAAGTTTTCTCCCTTCCCGTATAAAGAATCTAATTAGGCGGAGAACCAGATGGAAAAGCTTCATCACAACGGCGTCCTAGTTCCACCCCGATACGAAGGAAAAAACCTCACAGTCAAAGTAAAGGGGAAAGAAACTAGGCTAACAACTGAACAGGAAGAGATGGCAGTAGCATGGGCAAAAAAAGTGGGAACCCCATACGTTGAGGACCCAGTCTTCGCCAAAAACTTCCACCGTGACTTTTCAAAGAAACTTGGCATCGAAGTTAAACCAGGAGACGTTGACTACTCAGAAATAATCTCCCTTGTTGAAAAGGAACGAGAATGGAAAAAAAGTCTCCCCAGAGAAGAGAAGAAACGGTTGGCGGCTCAAAGAAAAGCTGCCAGAGAGGCAAACAAGGAACATTACGGTTACGCCTTGGTTGACGATGAACGAACAGAGTTGGCTAACTACGTTGCAGAGCCCAGCTCCATTTTCATGGGACGAGGAGAACACCCGCTACGAGGAAGCTGGAAAGAGGGACCTAGTGAAGAAGACATCATACTGAATCTTTCGCCTGACGCGCCGAAACCAAAGGGTAACTGGAAAGAAATAGTCTGGGAGCCCGAAGCCATATGGATTGCCCGTTGGCAAGATAAGCTCAGTGGCAAAATGAAGTACGTCTGGTTTTCCGATTCAAGCAGTTTTAAACAGAAAAAAGACATCGAAAAGTTTGACAAGGCAAAAGAATTTCGCCGAAATCTTCCCCGCGTCAAAAGGCACATTTTACGAAATCTTGAATGTGATGATCTGAAACGTAAGAAAACTGCAACAGTCTGTTACCTTATTGACAAGCTGAAGATTCGTGTTGGCGACGAGAAGGACCCTGACGAGGCGGACACGGTGGGTGCTTCAACTCTTCGAAGGGAACACATCAAAATCAACGGTGACGGAACAGTGTCATTCAACTTCTTGGGAAAAGACAGTGTGCCCCACATTTTCACCACAAAACTCCCTGACAAAGTCATCAGGAACCTAGAGGAATTTGCCTCGAACTCGGAAGCTACCCTTTTCGGCGGAGTCCGCTCTAAACATGTGAGCGAGTTTCTTGATGAGGTGATGACTGGGCTCTCAGCGAAGGTTTTCCGCACTCTTTACGCTTCTGATGCTGTGAAAACGAAGCTAGATAAGACTCCTGTTGAATCCGAAGACCCAGAATATGTTAAGAAGTATGTGGCTAAAATGGCGAATCTTGAAGCCGCAAAAGTTTGTAACCATAAGCGTACAATCCCGAAGAGGTGGGAAGCGTCCTTAGAAAAGAAGAAGGAGCGCCTCAAGGTTCTTAGGGAGCGGGCGAAGAAGGCTCAGGCTAAACTTGAGAGGAAAGCGAATGATCAGGATAAAAGATATCGGGAGCGACTGAAAAAGCAGGAGGAAAATCTGAACGCTGCTGTGGAGAAGCTGGAGGATATTACGCGGCAGCTGGAGGAACGGCAGAAGCAAGGTAAATCAGTTATGGCTTTGACGAAACGGGTTAGAGGCAAACGGAAAGTTATAGCACGTACGAGCCAGTGCATTAAAGAGCTGAAGGCTAAACATAAAGAGCAGGTGAATAGGCAGAAGCAGAGATTGGAGAACAGGAAGCAACGGGATACGGCAGCATTGGAAAAGATGAAGCTGAATATAACGATTCAAGGGGAGACCCGCGACTACAATCTTTCAACTTCCCTGAAGAGCTACATTGACCCCAGAATCTACTACGAGTGGGGCAAAAAAGTGGAGTATGACTGGAAACAATACTACCAGAAAGCTCTGCACAAAAAATTCAGCTGGGTCGACACTCAAGAAGACAAAACAGAAAACAGCTAGAAACTCATTTTCGTTTCTATGGCTTCTTTGAAGTCCAATCTGTTCTTTGGGGTTATGATGTAATTTCTGTTTTTGGTTTTTATCAAGAGTCCATCATGTAAGTTAGTTATGGCCATGAACGTGCTCCCGAGACCCGGAACCCTGTAATATCCGCCATGGAGGCTGGCGCCAAATAATCTAACGCCGTGGGGGATGAAAGTAGTTTCGATAGAGTTTATGGATTTTAGGGCAATTTTTTTGTTGCCTCCAATCAGTTTAGTGGTTTTTATTACAAGTTCTTCATCCGTCAAAACGTATCTAGTCCGATACAGAGACCGCAACAGCAGAAGCATGATCGCTTCGATAAAAACCAGCAAAACTAAAACTGCGATTCCCCCTGTTTCCATGGGCGTGAAGAAGCCAGCAAAAGCGAAGAACAACATAAAAGCCGCTATCGCAACAACTGCTAAACCATACGACCATGCTGTAGTCTTCGAAACCTCAGGCTCGTTGACAACACTCAATTCTGCCCGCTCCCCACCAGTAACTAATGGCTTCGTTTCGGATTAAGATTTACTTGATGCTTCTTGTCTTCCTAGAAGAGAAACAGCCATAAACTCCAAAAGTAGTCTAATTCCACGTATATGTGGGGTTTGTGAATGGTGACTGAAACAATAACTACTCCTGAAATGCGCGCGTTAGAGACAAACGCTGAGTATTACGGAGTCTCATTGCTGCAGCTTATGGAAACTGCTGGAAGAAACGTCGCAGACGAGATTGCCGCACGATTCCAACCAAAGAAAACGAGGGTGACGATTTTTTGTGGTTCAGGAGGAAATGGAGGCGACGGCTTTGTTGCGGCACGTTATCTCACCTGTCATGGCTTCAAGGTTGAAGT
>Ga0307420_1001468_pt1 | contig 10420 bp, 6 predicted proteins | sample SalMarWE160240MG_2_FD_202167 | JGI IMG/M metagenome (GOLD analysis project Ga0307420, IMG submission 202167) | Salt marsh sediment microbial communities from the Plum Island Ecosystem LTER, Massachusetts, United States - WE1602-40 | ecosystem: Environmental > Aquatic > Marine > Intertidal zone >... | reverse complement strand
CATATATCGAATAGTGACGACATCACTTCTGAAAACCTTCAGATTCCCAATACACTTCTCTTATTCTGCGAACCGCAATAGTTCTTGACATGATGGCGTTTATGTGCGAGAATCACCCTCTCTGTGAACGCTCAATCATGCAGGACTTTTGTTGTGGGCACAAATGATAAGAAAGGCAGAAGAAAGTTTGTCCGGAATTAAGGATATTTTAGAGAGGCATCCCGCAAATCGTGGGAGCCTGATACCTGTCCTGCAGGATGTGCAGGAAAATTTAGGCTATCTATCAGAAGAAGCGGTTAAAGAGTTAGCCCGGCTGATGGGCATATCGGCCAACGAAATATACGGCGTAGCGACGTTCTATACGCAGTTTCGTTTCAGTCCTCCGGGCCGGCACAGAATTCAGAGCTGTCAGGGTACGGCGTGCCATGTCCGCGGGGGCCGGATGATACTTGACGAGTTAGAGCAGCGTTTGGGGATTACCGCCGGCCAAACCACAGCGGACGGCCAGTTTGACCTGGAACGGGTTGCTTGTCTGGGTTGCTGTGCTCTGGCGCCCGTTGTCGCTGTGGACGGCAAAGTGTATGCCCGGATGACCGCTAAAAAGATACCATCCGTACTCTCTCAATACGATGGCAAGAAGGGTATGGAGAAGGCATGAACTCATTACAGCAGATCTATGCCGAGGCTCAAGAGCAGTGGCGCGAGCTTCAGGAAAGTGAACTTCCCGTTTTCTACGTAGGTGCGGCAACGTGCGGCAGGGCCGCCGGTGCCACAGAAGTATTGCAGCGCCTGCGAGATCATATCAAGGCGAAGAAGATAAACGCCTTGGTCGTCGAGGTGGGTTGCCTCGGCCCCTGCTCTTTCGAGCCGCTGGTGATTGTACACAAGAGCGGCACGCCGCGCGTCTGCTATGCAAATGTCGGGCCCGACGAGATTATTCATATTCTCGAAAATCACCTTATGGGCGACGATCCCTGTGCCCAGTGGGCTTTGGGCAAAATGACGCCGGGGCAATTAAACGGCATTGACGATTTTAATGAACATCCGCTGATGCGCCGGCAGGTGCGCAATGTCCTGCGCAACTGCGGTCTGATCGATCCGGAAAATGTGCATCATTATCTCGCCCGGGACGGCTATCGCGGATTTTTGCAGGCGCTGGAGATTGGACCTGATAAGACGCTCGAAGAGGTCAAGAAGGCAGGGCTGCGCGGTCGCGGCGGCGCCGGATTTCCAACCTGGCGCAAGTGGCAATTTTGTCGTGATGCGCCCGGGCAAACGAAATATCTGATTTGCAACGCCGACGAGGGCGACCCCGGTGCGTTTATGAACCGCTCGCTTATCGAGGGCGACCCGCACGCGATGCTTGAAGGGATGCTGATTGCGGCCTTTACATTGGGGGCTTCGCAGGGCTATATATACTGCCGGGCCGAATACCCGCTGGCCATTCACCGATTGGAGACCGCTATCTCTCAAATGCGCGAACTGGGGCTGCTGGGCAAAAATATTCAAGGCTCGGATTTCTCTTTCGATCTGACCATAAAAAAAGGAGCCGGCGCGTTCGTATGCGGCGAAGAGACAGCATTGATTGCTTCGATCGAGGGCCGGCGGGGAATGCCGCAGCCTCGGCCGCCGTTTCCCGCCGTGAGCGGTTTGCTGGGCAAGCCGACAGTAATTCAGAACGTGGAGTCGCTCGGCAACTTGCCGCTGATTCTTCGCAACGGAGCCGAGTGGTACACTCAGTATGGCAGCGAGTCCAGCAAGGGAACGAAAACGTTCGCCCTGGCAGGAAAAATCAATCGAACGGGTCTGATCGAGGTGCCGCTGGGTACCAAACTCAAGGATATAATCTATGAAATCGGAGGGGGTGTTCCCGGCGGTAAGGCCCTCAAAGCCGTACAGACTGGCGGGCCTTCGGGTGGATGCATACCGGCAGAAAAAATGGATCTGCCTGTTGACTACGAGTCGCTAACCCAGGCCGGCAGCATTATGGGTTCCGGTGGTATGGTTGTGCTCGACGAAGATACGTGCATGGTCGATATGGCGAAGTATTTTCTGTCATTTACACAGGCCGAATCCTGCGGCAAGTGCGCACCGTGCCGGGTAGGGACGCGGGCGATGCTGAGTATTCTGGAGCGAATCGCGGCCGGAAAAGGTGAAATGGCCGACCTCGATAAGCTTGAAACAATGGCTCAGACCATAAAGGCCGGTTCACTATGCGGGCTCGGCCAAACTGCACCCAATCCCGTATTGAGCACGTTGCGGTATTTCAGAGCGGAATACGAAGCGCACATACGCGAGCACAAATGTCCGGCCGGTGTTTGTCCCGAGCTGCTCCATGCACCGTGTACCAACGAATGTCCCGCCGGGGTTGATGTCCCGTTATATATCTCGCTGATTCGCGATAATCGACTGGAAGAAGCTCTTACCTCACACCTGGAGCGAAATCCTTTTGCCTATATATGTGCAAGAGTCTGCCCGCATCCGTGCGAAGGAAAATGCCGGCGCATCCAGTTGGATTCACCGGTTTCGATTCGCGCTTTGAAACGCTATATGGTGGACAATACCGAACGTATCGAGCCGAAGAAGATGGTACGCGAGAATCCCCATTGTCTCGACATGAAGATAGCCGTTATTGGAGCCGGCCCTGCAGGTTTAAGCTGTGCTTATTTCCTGCGACGCATGGGCTATTCGGTTACAGTATTCGAGAAGCAGGAGCGTCCGGGTGGTATGATGGCCTATGCCATTCCCGAGTATCGTCTGCCTCGCAAAATCCTGCAGGAAGAAATTGACTGGCTTTTGGGAACGGGTATCGAGCTGAAGACGAATACGGAGGTCGGCAAAGACGTGACGATTGACCAACTGAAACAGCAGGGATATAAAGCCTTCTTCCTGGGCCTGGGCGCCTGGAAAGGCATGAGCATGGGCATCCCCGGAGAAGATCTGCGTGGTGTCATGCAGGGTCTGGAATTCCTGGTAGGGCGCAACAAGGGACTGGATGTTCCCATTGGCAAAAAAGTTGCCGTTATCGGTGGTGGTGACGTGGCAATCGACTCGGCCCGCACGGCCTTCCGAATGGGAGCCGAAGTGGTAATTGTTTACCGCCGGACCCGGGAGGAAATGCCCGGAATCGAATCTGAAATCGAAGAGGCACAGGCCGAAGGTATCCGCTTCGAGTTCCTGGCTTTGCCGGAACGTATCGAAGGAAATGGTAAGCGCGTGGAGAGACTTCTCTGTCGCCGGATGAGCCTGGGAGAGTTCTCTTTGGACGGACGTCGGCGTCCCGAGCCGACAGAAGAGATATTTCAACTTGAAGTTGACACAGTCATTGCCGCTATCGGGCAGCAGGTTGTCTCTGAGACCATCGCCGAACAAGTCGGCCTGACGTTGAAAAGGTCCGGACGTATCGATATTGATCCGTTCACCCACGAAACCGAAGTAGAAATGTTTTTCTCGGGCGGCGATGCAGTCACCGGGCCGAGTATCGTCCTGGAAGCTGTCGGAGCGGGTGAAAGGGCGGCGGTAAAAATAAATGAAAAACTTTCGCGGAATCTCGCACCGCAGGATCGCCCCGAACCATTCTGGCGCCGAACCCTTGCGAACGACACCGTATTTGACCCTGAAGCCGAACCGGTTGAAATTCCTCCGCTCAAGCAGAAAACTCTGCCGCTCGATGCGCGACGCAATTTCGAAGAGGTTGAATTGGGAATTTCTAAAAATAAGGCCTACCAGGAGTGCCTTAGGTGTTTGCGGTGTGATTATCGTGCTCAGGAATGACTTCTGATAGGAAAGTGACGAACTGCCAGGATGCGAGCGGCGTAAAGAAAATGAACAAACTAAATAAACAAAAGGATCGGTTGAAGTGAAACTGACGATTGATGGAAAATCAGTGACTGCTGAAAAAGGCCAGACGGTTCTCGAATGCGCTTTGGAGAACGGTATTTCGATTCCCCATCTTTGTACGCACTCGAGCCTGTCGCCGTTCGGAGCATGCCGGCTGTGTGTGGTCGAGATAGAAGATATGCGAGGCTACCCGACCTCTTGCACCACTCCGGCAGCCGAGGCGATGGTGGTTCGGACCGGTACCGAAGCACTGCGTAATCTGCGCCGGAATATTCTGGCGCTGATGATGCTCGAACATCCCAGCGCGTGTCTTGTGTGCGGCCGGCGCGAGCAATGCGAACAATACCGGCCCGAAGCGGAAAAGGCGGGCAGCACGACTGGCTGTCATACCTGTAACAACAAGGAAGTGTGTGAGGTGCGTGTTTTAGCCGAAGATCTGGGCTTTGCAGAGCTGCCGGTGCCGCCCATATATCACGAGCGGCCTGTGGAACGTTCCGAGCCCTTCATGGATCGTGACCTCAACCTCTGTATTCTTTGCGGCCGCTGCGTGCGAATCTGTAAATATCACCAGGGCAAAGCAGTGATCGATTTTGTCGATCGCGGCAGCCAAACGCGTATCGGTCAGGCCTTCGGGCATTCGCTGCTCGAAGCGGGTTGTCAGTTCTGCGGTTCGTGTGTTGACGTATGTCCGACCGGCAGCCTGGCCGACCGGTATGCCAAATGGCACGGCAAGCCGGAAGAAATTATCGAATCAACCTGTATCTTCTGCGACCAGGCGTGCGCGTTGGCGCTCGGAGCCGCCGGTAGCAAACTGATAACTGCGCAAGGGGTGAATGAGAATGTCCCCGTGTGCGTGCTGGGCCGGTTTGCAATTCCTGAATTTCTGAATGGTAATGACCGATTGTCTGTGCCTTTGATACGTGTAGGTGAGGTCCCTTCGACTACGCTCAGGGCAGGCTTGCGACAGGTCGAATGGGAAGAAGCTCTTGAAACGACAGCCCCGAAGCTAAGTGAATTTGTCGGCGATAGTTTCTCGCTGGTTTGTGATGCGACGAGCAGCCTCGAAGACCGTCACATCTTCAAGAAGTTTACCAGCGAGGTGATGAAATCGAAAAACTATATTGAGATCGAACCTGATGCACGGGGCGTTTCGCGCAGCTTATTGCCGAAGGGTACTAAAGCGGCGCTGCTGACGGGCAACTTTGTAGATTCGGCTGATCTGGAGCAGCTTGAGTTTCTGATCGTGCAGGATTGTTACCCGACACCGGCGAGCGGGCGTGCCGACGTTGTGCTGCCGGCCGCAATCTTCGCCGAGGTTGACGGTACGATTCTCGATCACGCCGGGCAAAAACGGCCCCTGCGCAAAGCATGTGAGCCGCCGGGCCGGGCAAAACCGGAATGGTGGATTATCTGCCAGTTCGCTGAAGCAATGGGAGCCAAAGGTTTTGACTATGAATCCGCCGAGGCGATCGCGCGCGAGGCGGGATTACTTGATGCAAAGCTGTGGGTGGATCGGCCGGATGCTCCCGTTGCTGCGAAGAATCTGGAACTCAGGCGAACGTACTTCCGGGGCCATCGAATCGACGAGAAGGTGCGTGGTTTGCGGGAGCTTCCTGTAGATGATAGTTGTGCTCTTGATGTGAAGGAAGAAAAACACAAAGGAGCATTTCGAATTCTGGGAAAACGTGAGATTGCGCCGAACGTTCACGAAATCGTCATCGAAGCGCCCAATGTAGCGAAAAAAGCCCTGCCGGGCCAGTTCATTATTGTGATGGTCGACGAAAAATCCGAGCGTGTGCCTTATACCCTGAGCGGCTGGGATGCTGAAAAAGGAACGATTACCCTGGTCGTGCTGGAAAAGGGTCAGTCGAGCAGAAAGCTCGTGTTATTGAATACGAACGACGAGCTGGCGCATGTTGTCGGGCCGCTCGGTGTTCCGCTGGAGATCGAGAATTACGGCACGGTCGTACTTGCGGCCGGATGCTACGGGATAGCGGCGATTGCGCCTATCGCCCAGGCGATGAAAAAAGCCGGAAATCGGGTCATAGCAATTAGCGAAGCCCGCAGCCATTACCTGCATTACTACAAGGACAAACTTCAGGGCGTTTGCGACGAGTTAGTTCAGACGACGATTGATGGCTCTATTGGCACCAGGGGACACGCAATCGATGCTCTTACGCAAAAACTAACTGCCGGCGAGAAAATCGACCGCGTTATCGCGGTTGGATGTCCCTTTATGATGATGGTGACAGCCCAGGAAACCAAACCGTTCGGTGTAAAAACATTAGCGGCACTGAACCCGATTATGCTGGATGGAACCGGCATGTGCGGGGCCTGTCGTGTAACCGTCGGCGAACAGACGAAATTTGCCTGTGTGGATGGCCCGTTCTTCGATGCGCATCTGATAGATTGGGATGAGCTTCGAGACCGGCGGGCGGCATATAGTGCCGAAGAGATACATTCGCTGGGCCGGACCGAGTCGGTAGCTCCCGGCCGGAGCGGGCAGCGCAAATGCAGTTGTCCACATTGATCGACAGACAAAAGAGTGCGTAATAATAGACAAGATTGTGGGTCATCCGAAAAGGGTGGCAGCCTCAAGCGAAGCTTGGGGATGGCTTTCCCCCACCATCCCCAAAGCCTTCGGCTTTGAGGCTGCCACCCAGATGCAAGTATAGAGCTTACAAATTCAATTGTGTTAAGGTAATAGATTAGCAAATGGCTAAGGAAAAGATTCCCCGACAACCCATGCCGGAGCAGGCTCCGGAAGATCGCGCCAGGAACTTCGAGGAGGTCCCGTACGGATATTCGGAAGAGACCGCTATCCTGGAAGCGAGCCGTTGCCTTAAGTGTAAGAAGCCGCGCTGCGTGACGGGGTGTCCGGTTAACGTCGATATCCCCGGCTTCATTGCTCTTGTGCAGGAAGGCAAGTTCATCGAGGCGGCCTGGAAGCTCAAGGAACAAAATGCCCTGCCTGCGGTCTGCGGGCGGGTCTGTCCGCAGGAAGAGCAGTGCGAGAAGCTGTGCGTGCTGGGAGTCAAGGGCGAGCCGGTGGCTATCGGAAGGCTGGAGCGGTTTGTGGCCGACTACGAGCGCAACAGCGGCAACATCAAAGTGCCGGAAATGGCGCCCAAAACGGGCAAGCGGGCGGCCGTGGTTGGTGCCGGGCCGGCGGGCCTTACTGTTGCCGGTGACCTGATTAAGCTCGGACATGAAGTTACCGTATTCGAAGCCCTGCAGCAGCCGGGAGGCGTGCTGACCTACGGGATTCCTGAGTTCCGCCTGCCAAAAGCAATCGTTCAGGCGGAAGTGGATTACCTCAAGAAGCTCGGGGTCGAGTTTGTGATGGATTTCGTGGTCGGCCGGAACAGCACAATCCGCGAGCTGTTGAATGACGAAGGTTACGATGCTGTATTCGTCGGCAGCGGGGCCGGCCTGCCGTCGTTTATGAGAATTCCCGGCGAGAACCTGGTCGGCGTTTACTCGGCAAATGAGTATCTAACCCGTTCCAATCTCATGAAGGCGTACCTTTTTCCGAATTACGATACGCCGCCGATAAAGCGCCAGCGTGTCGCCGTAATCGGGGGCGGCAACGTGGCAATGGACTCGGCGCGAACGGCGCTGCGGCTGGGCGGCGATGTCACCATCGTTTACCGCCGGGCGCGAGAGCAGATGCCAGCCCGCGGCGAGGAAATCCACCACGCGGAACAGGAAGGCGTCAAGCTCAAGCTGCTTAACAATCCCATTCGCATTATCGGCGATGACCGTCATCGAGTTGTGGCCATGGAATGCATCAAAATGGAACTCGGCGAGCCGGACGATTCCGGCCGGCGAAGGCCCGTTCCTATGGAAGGCTCGGAGTTTATTATGGAGCTCGACACGGTTATTGTCGCCATTGGTAACAAACCCAATCCGCTCATACCGCAAACGATGCCGGAGCTCGAAATGACCAAATGGGGCACCATCGTTGTCGATGAGAAGTCTATGCAGACCTCGGTTCCGGGCGTGTTTGCGGGAGGCGATATTGTTTCGGGAGCCGCAACGGTCATTCTCGCAATGGGCCAGGGCCGAATCGCCGCGGCCGCGATGAATGAATATCTCACAAAAGGGAACAGCCCCGGAAGCTAAAACTCCTACTCGGTGCAGTTAGTCTCCAGCCAGTGTAATTCGGCAAATCGCCATCCTGCATAGCTGCACAATAGCGATTATACGGATTATGATAAATCCGCATGTAGAAGTTGTCATTCTGAACGAAGCGCAGCGTAGTGAAGAATCTTTAACGCTTATTCATAATTCAGATCCTTCGCTTTGCTCAGAGCCTGCCCTGAGTATAACGAAGGGATGACAATTCATCAAATCCCTTCAACTTTATTATAATGCGTATTATTCCTGAGGTGTTGTCGCCGGTTCCGGATCTGTTTCTGTCCCGGCTTGTTCGATTCTTTCTTCCAGGGCTTTCTCGAGCTTAGCTTCTCTGACGTACTTTCCCAAAACCTCTTTTATCATCTGCTCCCTGAAATTTTTCAATTCCTTCGGCAAATCGCTCTGGCGCAGCATAAATTCAAGGAAGTATTTGCCGCCGTCCATGGGTATGCTGATTTTGCCGACGTAGCCGTCCTCTGCACTGCTGGTGTTTTTGGATTTGCTGGCCGGCACTGTCTTTGGGCGGTGTATCGGTCCTTTTACATGCACTGAGTTATTACCAGTAACGAATTCATAAGTGCCATCCACTGTATGGACTATATTTTGCAAGGCCTGCTGGAGTGTTACATCCTGCATCTTAACAGCTATTTTATTCTCCAGCCATGAGGGCTCATTCGTAATTATCGTTAGTACCATGCCGGCCCATCCGGCAAGTCTTTGAAGGATTACATCCGCCCGTTCGTCTACAAAGGAAATATCTACGATCTGATCGAGCTTCTCTTGTAGAAAATCTTCCTTACTGACCATTTTTATCATAGGAATCTCATTGAGGAGATTTGTTTCGGAAATGTACCAATGCGGTTTACGCTCTTCGGTGCCGACCTGCTCTAATAAAACGGCAAGCGTTGTGGGCGAAGTCCCTTTGTCATCCTCCGAAGCTTTGAGTATTTCGTATATTTTATTGGGTATGTTATACGGCAGAAAGGATACTCCCATCGACTTTCCTATGAATGAACTGACAACCTCTTCGCGAACGCCTTGTGAAAATGTTATTCTCATTAAGTAGATTTTTTTGAGCAATTCAAGTTGCCTGGCGTCTGGCCTGCCTATGATATGTTCCAGTTCCGGTCGCGGATATATTGTGATTTGCTCATCTCCGACCGCGTACCGCATGAAAAAGGCGCTGAGCATTTCCGTCATACTGTCGCCGAGTCGCCCTTCCAGCGTTACTGACAACCTTGTCGTTTCCCCCTCCGGCAGCTTCCACACCGCCTCATCCGAGAGGGCGATCTTCAGCTCAGCCTTTTGCCCGATTGTTTCCAGTGCCTCTGCGATGGTGACATCGTTCAATTCAACGCTGATGTTCTTGTTGAGTTTTTCCAGCAGTTGCTTCTTGTCGGCCCGGCCCGGGCCGGCCAATACGAAACCCACTACGACCACCATTGTCACTAACTTGGTAAAACTCTTAGCGCTCATTTTCTTCTCCTTTCATTTGAAAGATTAGAACAGGCAAACGGTGTCCCTCACATCCCGGTCTGCCCCATTGTTCGTGGATTCAGGTTCCGCCCTGCTGATTACGAACCAGTTCGGCCGGATTTTGTCTTGCTGTTTTCGAGCTGTTTCCGAGTCGATTATCCGGACGGTGCTCTTGCCCCGGCTACTGTCCCTATCGGCGATATTGACTTGCACTTGTGCCCTGTCGGACGGGTTTATGAATGCGACGGTGGCGGAGCCTTTCTTTTCGGTCGAGCTGACCATAACGATTATAAATACAGCCGCTGCTGCTGCCGTTACCTTCGCTATCTTGAACACTTTTGTAGATTTAGTCGCGGGAGTCCTTCTCTGCTGCGCCTTGTCCAGCCGCCCGGATATTGCCGCATTTAAGTCATCGAAGTCAACGCCGGCCAACTGCTCCGTAGTGTTACGCCGGAGCAGAATATCTATTTTGTCAATTTTCTTATTCATTCCAGATACTTTCTCAACAATACCTTTAATTTCTGTCTCGCCCGAAACACGTGCCACCGCACCGCCTGGACCGAGCAGCCCATAATCTCGGCGGCCTGCTTTTGCGGCAAATCTTCCAGCCCGAAAAGCGTTATCGCCTTAGCCTCTTTCTTTGAGAGTCTCAGCATCGCTTTCTGTACAGCTTCTCTCAAATCCTCTGCATCCACCTTCTGGGCCGGAGAGAAAGTCTTTTTCTCTTGCCGGCGGCAATCGGCTACCTTTGCCGATTCGGCTCTTCGCCAGGCGGCTTTTCGCTGGCTAATTGCTGTGTTTGAAATGATCCGGAGCAGCCATATCTCAAATCGACCGGGCTCTCTTAACTTTTCAATACTCATATAAGCCTTAACAAAACCGGCCTGAACCGCTTCGTCCGCCTCGTCGACATTACCCAAAATCGCAAGGGCCACCTGCATCGCCCGCCGTTGATATAGCTCAA